>ENA-OROX01000860-OROX01000860.1-human-gut-metagenome-genome-assembly--contig:-NODE-860-length-28419-cov-6.971196_pt1 | contig 28419 bp, 29 predicted proteins | sample MGYA00242133_ERZ509058 | MGnify/ENA primary metagenome ERZ509058 (study PRJEB26280, sample SAMEA2338751) | human gut metagenome | biome: human gut; feature: human-associated habitat; material: faeces...
GCCGGGCCACATCTACGGAGCGCACCATACCGCGTTTCTTTTGGAGAACAAGGATAGCCTACAGGTAATCTTCTCCCGACGCATGGAGTTTCATTATATTGCCTCCCTTATTCCGCAGGTTCCAGAGACAGAATGTCAAAGAAGCAAGGTGTTCCTGTGAAGGTATAGCCTGCAATCTTATCAGTGTTATAAACGAGCATATCCTTTTGATAAGTAAGAGGAATATCCAACACATTACCTACATCATAGTTAAATAAGTAGGTGTAGGTATCCCGAACTTCTTGGTCATCGGACATATTAGTCAATTCTTTGATGGTAGCAAGGAACTCATCAGATCCTTTAATTCCGGGCAGCGAGGGCGTCTGCGGCACCATGCTGTCCATAGGAGTAAACCAGCAATGGGGAGACGCAAAGGCGTACTGGCAATGCCACAAGGTCAGGTCAAACTTGCCTTCCATGTAATCGGCATACCACTGCATCTGCTCAGTTCCATAGATCGTAATATCAATTCCCACTTCTGCAAGCTGACTCTTGATGACTTCGGCAGTAGGCATACTAACGGATGTGCTGCCAGTCTCCAGTGTGAGTAAGAGACTCAACGGTTCTCCATCTTTTTCGCGGATACCGGTGCTTTCGTTCATCAACCAGCCAGCCTCATCCAGAAGCTGATTTGCCATATCCGGGTCATAATCATAAGTTGTTTCTAACTCCACATCCGCATAGGGAGTATCGCGGGTGGCCGGGATGTCTGCCGGAGGTTCATAACCGTTAGAAATAGCTACGGACATTTCCTCTTTATCAATGGCATAGGCTATGGCCTGCCGTACACGAATATCAGACAAATAGGGGCTGGTGGCATTGGTCGTGATTACTTGCACACGGGTATCTTTTTCGGCCATCTGCCCGTCGATACCATCCATAGCAAGAGCCTGGTCGTATTCCTCATAGGTCAGAAGCGTGCCCCCGTAGATCATGTCAATCTCACCGGTCTGGAGAGCCTGGAGGCGGGAGGTTGAGTCAGGAATGTACTTGACAATAATCTCATCCCAATAGGGTGTTTCTCCCCAATAGTCCTCGTTCCGGACAAAGCGAGTGTACTCGCCTGCCACATACTCGTCATAGATATAAGGACCTGTGCCTGCCACGCCAGAGATAGTCTGGAAGTCACCGGGGATGATGTACTCCGGTGCGCTCATGGGGTTTACATCCGGCCAGCAAAAATCCTGAAGGTAGGCATAGAAAGGATGGTCGTAATGGAGCGTGATGGTGTACTCATCGACAACCTCAATCTCTTGAATGTCAGTAATGCCCTTCAAACTGTAAAAGGACGGGTTAGACTGCTTATGTTCCAGATTTGTCTTGACTGCCTCGGCATTGAAGGGTTCCCCATTGTGGAAGGTGACGCCCTGGCGCAGATGGAATGTAAGCTCCGTCTGGTCATCGTTATACTCCCAGCTCTCTGCCAGGCCGGGGACAATCTCACCATTGTCAAAGTCCACCAGGTTTTCATACACCAGCTTGGAGGTGCAATAAAGAGAGTTATTCATGTAAAGGGTAGAGAGGTCTGTGGTTTCTGCTCCGATGGCGTAGGTCAGAACTTTCTTTTCAGAATCTGCCGTAGTTGATCCATCGCCGCCAGACTCCGCAGGTGTCTGATTACTGCTACAAGCAGTAAGGAGCATGGCGAAACAACAAATGGCCGCAATGAGACGAGCAAGTTTCGATTTTTTCATGGTTTACTTCCTTTCTTGTGAATTTATGTCAATATTAGATTGACCGATATTAACGATTTTCCCGCTTTCCAGCTCATAAATGCGCTGGGACAGGCGATAGGCGAATTTCATATCGTGAGTGATAAGGAAATAACTGCACTGGTATTCCCGATGGTATGCCTCCAGAACCTCCCGAATCGCCTTTTGAGAAATCAGATCAAGTCCGCTGGTTAACTCATCCAAAATAAGATAGTCAGGCCGCACAGCCAGCGCCCGCAGCAGTGCAACGCGCCGCTGCTCACCACCGGATAGGTTTTTGGTTGGCGTATCCAATAGTTTTCTGCTGGTGGCCGTCAAATCCATCAGTTCTAAAATTCTCTGTTTACGCTCCCCGGAAGATAATTTGGTCAAATTGCGTAATGCTTCCTCCAAGTTATGCCCTACGGAGAGCCTGCGGTTCAGGCTGCCAGTGGCATCCTGGAAAACGGCCTGTATCTTTGTGCGATGGCTACGCCACTGTCCATAACTCCATTTGGCAATGTTCTCGCCATCCAGCAAAATCTCGCCACTGGTGGGGCGTTCCAAACCGATTAAGAGGCGGGCCATTGTGCTTTTTCCACTGCCGCTTTCCCCGGTAAAACTGATATTTTCCCCTTTTACCCATGTAAATGAAATGTCTCTTATCGCATGAAAGGGCTTGCCAGAGGCGTCCAGAAAGTCTTTGCTCACATTTCGGACTTCGATTTCTTCCATGTCCAGCCACCTCCTTCCTCAACCATAGCCAGACGCACGAACTCTTTTGTCCACTCCTTATGAGGGGTGGCAAACAAATCTGCCGTTGTGCCACGCTCCACAATGATTCCGCTCTGCATCACAAGCAGCTCATCACAGAGAGTGCGAATAGCTGCATCATCATGGGACACAAACAGAATTGCTGCCTTTTGTTTCATTTGCGTCAACTCTTGGTTCAGATACGCCTTGTTTTCTTCATCCAAAGCGGAGGTCGGCTCATCTGCAAAGATGTACCGAGGGGAAAGGCCAATTAAAATCGCCATAGTTGCCCGCTGAAGCATACCTCCGGATAGCTGGCCGGGATAGGAACGATAAACCCGATTCGTATCCAGAAGATTGACCTTTTGCAAAACATCCATACTAAGTTTGCGGGCAGCATTTTTGTCTAATCGAAGCCGTTTCCGAAATGTCTCTGACATCTGTGTCCCAACTGGCACATGGAGATTGAAAGCAGTCATCGGGTTTTGCGGAATAAATCCCAAAGTTGTCCCGCAGAGATCCCGCCGCACTTTTTCTGGTTTTTTTAGCAGGTCCTCTCCATCCAGCAATATTTGTCCAGAGTTAATGGATACATCCCCATCCGATACCCCCATCAGCGCCTTTAAGAGGGTGGTTTTGCCGGAGCCGCTGGCACCGGTCAATCCAGTACAGACACCGGGGGTCAAAGTAAACTCCACATGATCCAGCAGAACGACTCCTTTTGATGTTTGAACAGACAGGTTTTTGACCTCTATCATGCCGCGTCACCTCCCTCCAACTGTTTTGCCAACAAATTAAAGGCCAAGGTACACAGGAAAATAAATAGTATCGGCAGGAAAAGCAACGATGGATGGGTCATCAGCATACTGCGCCCCTCGGAGAGCATCGAACCCCAGTCAATCACATCATCGCCCAAGGTTAGCCCGATAAAGGAAAACGCCGAGATATTCATAATCATTTCCGCGCAGGACAGGCAGAGGAAATGTACTAAGGGCCGGATAATGTTCGGCAGGATATGGACAAATAACACCCTGCTGCGGGAGGCCCCGGAGGATACCGCACACAATACATAAGCCTTATCCAGTTCAATCTCTGTCTGTGTTTTGACCAGTTTAATCATCCTCAAAATCAGGGAAACGGTCAGCGCCACCAGCATCGTAGGGATGCTGTTTCCCCATATTCCGACAAAAATGATAAGGTAAGCTAAAGGCGGGATCGCTGTCACAGCGTCCAGCAGGCTGCTAAATACCAAACTTCTGGCAGCATTTGCTCTGCCCAGCCATAATCCGATCAGCGTACCAAGAACAAGCACAATGCCTCCACCCAGCAGTACAATACCGAGGGTCACATATCCGCCATACAAAAGCCGGGATAATTCACAGCGCCCAAACTGATCGGTCCCCAAAGGGAACTCGGCACTGAATGGCGCATACTTGTTGGCAATATCCATCGCCTCCGGGTCATGTGGTGCGATAAGAAATCCGAGGAAACAAAAAATAATGATGAGGACCGGGATGATCCATTTCAAATGTTTCATTACAGGTCCCCCTTTCGTGTCTGGAGCAGGCGTTGGATAATGTCTGCCAGAATGTTGAAAATCACCAGTGCAAAAGCAAGGAACAGTACCGTTGCGTAAATCACGGGAAGATCACGATTTGTCAGGCTGTTTACAATCCGATACCCCAATCCTGGCAGAGAAAAGATGTTTTCCACTATGGCGGACCCTGCCATACACATTCCCATCATCTGCATAAATGTCGGAACCGTAGAGATGATAGCCTGGGGCATAGCGTACCGCACTACAATATAAGGATCGCCTAATCCCCTGCAACGGGCGTAGAGAACACTGTCCTCGCTCATGGCCTGCTGAATTGCTTTTGAAAGCATTTGCCCGAAAAAGGCGATCCCGCCCACCGCCAAACAGAGTGCCGCTGGAAGGTATCTCATTAAACCTGCATTGCCGGATACACTAATCAGGTTCCATCTCACGGCCACCACATCAATAAATGAAGTTGCCAAATAAAACGCTGGGATGGATATTGCCGCGATGGACGCAAATGCCAGGATTTTGCCGATCACATTCTTTCGTGTCAGATAGAGCAGAATCCCCAATATCAGTGCCCCAACTGCTTGAAGAACCGCAGATAGTAGCACAATACAGGCAGTTTCCTTTAGGGCTGATCCGACAATAAGGAAAACATCCCGATTATCCACATACGAATTTCCTAAGTTAAAATGAAGCAAGTCATTCAGCCAGTCCAGATACTGTACGACAATCGGGCGATTCAATCCCATCTGCTCACGCACTGCTTCAATACGCGTCTCATCGACCGTGAATATACGACGCGAGTAGGCTTCGGCGGCATCGATGGGCGAAAGCTGCATCAGGATAAAAGTGATCGCCGTTACCAGAAATAAGGTTAAAATAAGTTGTAAAATTTTTTGGAGTAGAAATCTTTTTGTACTCACACCTCCGCCTCCCTGCACTATGCGTTGATTTTCCAGTCAATCGCAGCTTTACGATTCAAAATGAAATCAGCGTAAATGCCCTTTTGCTGGATGAGTTGGTCGTGGGTGCCGTGTTGAACAATTCTTCCGTGATCCACCACTAAAATCTGGTTTGCATGGCGCACCGTTTTCAGTCGATGGGCGATCATAATAATGGTCTTGCCTCCGGTTAATGCTTCAATGGCCGCTTGAAGTTCCGCCTCATTCTCCGGATCAACATTTGCGGTTGCCTCGTCCAAAATTACGATGGGAGCATCCTTCAGCATGGCTCTGGCTATGGAAAGCCGCTGACGCTCACCGCCGGATATTGTGGCTCCTCCTTCACCAATCACCGTGTCATAGCCGTCAGGCAGCGCCATAATGAAATCATGGCACCGGGCGGCTTTTGCCGCAGCCACCACTTCTTCATGACTGGCCGCCGGCTTACCAAACTTGATGTTATTTTCAATACTGTCGTTGAACAAATACACATTCTGAAAGACCATACTGAAATTGCTCATCAAGCTGTCCAGCGAATAGTCTTTTACATCAATACCGCCCAATTTCACGGAGCCTTTGTTCACATCCCAGAACCGGGCCATAAGGCTGGTAAGCGTTGTTTTGCCGGAACCGGAGGGTCCCACAATAGCGGTAGTCGTGGCTTCTGGAATTGTGAAGCTCACATCATCAATGATTTTCCGATCTCCATAGGAGAAGTCCACATGCTCAAATGAAATGTCATGGCTTTTCGGCACCTGAACAGAGCCGCCCTCATCCATCCTGGGTGCCCGGTCAATTTCCTCTACCCGGTCAATGGAAGTATCAATCATCGGCAGCATAAAGAACATCTCACCAGCCGATTCCAATTCGCTATATACCAGGAACGCAGATACCACCATCATCAAGCAGGTGAACAGCGACATATTCCCTTGCAGGAAAAGCCAGATGGAAAGCAGGATTGCCAATACAGAAGTAACACGCAAAACAACCTGCTCCAGCACATTGTAGGGGATGCGTTTGCGCTCCAATTTGAAGTTTTGATTTTCTGTTTCTTTGATGGTATTGTTTAGAGTTTGTTTTGCCGCTTTATCCCCGTGGAAAGCGCGCACCACACTCATGCCCTGTATGTATTCCAGCACAGCATCCACCAATTTAGTCTGTGCAGTCAATCGCCCTGGGGAAAGCTCACGGGATTTCTTAAGTAGTCGGGAATTGACCCAAAGGAACAGCAGTATCCCAACAAAGAACACCAGACCGATTCTCCAGTCGAAGCACATGGTCGCCAGAGAAAAGATCGTAGTCCGGATCATACCCACAACTGTCCGGGCGATCACTGCAAAAGACATACTCTCCAAATCGGACATTGTAGAGGTGGCTGCCGCAGTAAGACTGCCAAGGCTCTGTGCGTTGAAATAACCCATCGGCATATATTTCATGCGTTCACCGATGTGAATACGCTTTTCTCCGCACATTCGGTAGTTGGCATGTCCTTCGCTATTGTGAGCCAGATACCAGCAGAACGCGGCACCAGCCACACTAACCGCCATAATTCCCAAAGCCATCCATGCGGTGGCCCCGGTCATGTTCTGTCCTACCAACGCCCGCAACACTATCAATAGAGCGACAAATTGTAAAGCCTCAAAGATGCTCCGCAGCAGTTCAAAGGCCATACCTTTATACCAAGTACCTTTCTCCGCCCCGGAGAACCGAAAGAACCGTTTATATGCGTCAAACATACGCCGCACCTCCTTCCATCTGATCGTTGTCCCGCGCCTGCGTGTGAGCTGCCCACATTTGCTGATAGAGCGGACACCGCTTCAACAGTTCTCTATGCGTCCCGGCATCCAAAATCTTTCCATGATCTACTACAGCAATTTGTTCCGCTCCGGTAATGGTGGACAGGCGATGGGCAATCACAATGAGTGTCTTTCCGTGAGTCAGCCGTCCTATGGCGTCCTGAATGACCGCCTCGTTTTCCGGGTCCGTGTAAGAAGTTGCCTCGTCCAAGATAACAATGGGGGCATTTTTCATCATGGCGCGTGCAATAGCTACTCGTTGCCGTTCGCCGCCGGAAAGATGTCCGCCAGCACCTCCCACAATCGTGTCATAGCCATGTTCCAGTCCCATGATAAACTCATGACAGCCCGCAGCCTTTGCCACCGCTTCGACTTCGATATCCGTTGCATCCGGCCTTCCCATGCGGATATTCTCGCGGACGGACAAGTTGAACAGAAAATTATCCTGGGATACATAGCCAATCAGATCCATTACCTGCTCTGGAGGAAGTTCTTTTGCGTCAACACCTCCAATGGTGATATGCCCGCCTCCAACATCCCAATAAGAGGCGATAAGTTTCGCAATCGTGGATTTACCAGAGCCGGACGGTCCTACCAATGCCGTTGTGGTTCCTTGCTTGATGTCCAGGGTGATGCCGTTCAGAACTTGCGTATCCTTATAAGCAAAAGTCGCATTCCGCAGGGAAATATCCAATCCTTTGAGATTTTTCCGCTGGGACGGACGATCCAGATTAGGCTCGGACAATACGGCAGTAATTTCTCCGGTGATAGTAGCAATTTTAGAAAAATCATCCGTCAGAAAGATAGCTGCAACCAGTGGCCCCATAATGCCAAGAGAAAGAATGGCAATGGTGATAAAGTCCGGAGCAGCCAAAGAGCCGTTCATATAGAACAGGCATCCCACGGGCAGCACACCAATCAATACGGCCGGCCAAATCGTCATCATTAGAGCAGAATAGCCTTGGGTGGATTTCATCCAGTCCAGCATGAGATCCACGCTCTGATGGACAGCCTGTGTAAACTTTCCATAGGAGGCAGCACTTTGATTGAACGCCTTGATGACCTCAATCCCATTGATGTACTCCACGGTGGTGGCGCTCATATACTTACTTGCCTGAACAACAGCACCGTATTTTTTAGGGTATTCCTTCATCTGAGCCATGTAACAGAGCATCCCAATGGGTATCGTAATCAGGGATACCAATGCCATTCTCCAGTCCAACACAAACAGGTAAATAATAATGGCGATAGGGACAAGCAGGTTAGAAGTCATTTCCGGGATGATATGTGCCAGAGGGACTTCCATTTGCTCTACACGCTCTACCATTGTTGTTTTCAGCCGTCCCGAAGGTGTATCCGTCAAATATCCCATAGAAACACGCGTTAATTTATCCGCAATCGCTTGGCGTATTTCTGAAAGCACATGGAATGTCGCTTCATGGGAACATCTGGTAGAGAGCCCATGAAAAACAGACTTCATCAGATAAGCTATAAGGGCAACAATTCCCCATGTTAAATAAGCAGAAAAATTCGTTTCACCTCCAATCAGCAGATTTACAATCCTTGCCACAGCGAAATATGGCACGATACCACTTGTGACGCTGATAACAGCAAGAATGATAGAGAGCAAAAAGCCTGATTGATGCGGTTTAATGAATGTCATCAGATTTACAGAATCTTTTTGTCGCTGCATACAATTCCCTCCTTTTAGTTAGCAGAACCTAACCATAGGTCAAAAGTAAAAGCCGACAATCCACAGGATTTATCCTGTAAATTATCGGCTCTGCGTCTTGGCGTCTGGCTCTGATAATATGATGCTTTGTCCCTGCACATCTACGATGTGTTCTTTTCCGCATTTAGGGCAAAATAGCGGAAAGTGTTTGAGAACAGTATCCGGATTTACTTTCGTGCGGGTTTTGTTGCCGCAGGTAGGACAGTGAATCCAACCGTTGCGGTCAATCCAACCACTCATACGACATCACCTCCATCCGTAGAAAAGATGGTCTGCCATCCAGCGGTATAGAAACGCCGCATTTTGCGGATATGCTCCAATGCCTGAGCTTTTGGCATATCGTGAATGATAACCTCAAACATTCCCGTATAGAAAGCACTGGAAAGAAGATGATTTAGTTCCGGCGTGAGCCGGCCGCTTGTTATTGCATCATTTCCAGATGCCTCAATATACTTTGCGGTACATTCTGTATCCAGTTCAACAACACGATGAATGAACTCTTGATAGACACTATTCTCTCCACTGGTAAGCAACAGCTTAAATTCATCGAAATGATCGTAAAGATAGTCCACTACTTTAGGAAAGCCATCATTAGAATATCGAAGCATTTGCTGTGTCTGCTCATTACCTGGCATCGTGGTAAACCCGGATAATACGGCTTGTAACAATTCACAAAAGCCATCCGCCGCCGGTTGAACCAGGGATCGATATAGACTTTCTTTATCAGGGTAGCGAATATAGATTGCGCCTTTACTCGATCCAGCCTTTTCTGCAATTATCCGGAGAGAAGCATTTTCATATCCATTTGCTAAAAACTCCTCTTTAGCACATTCCATGAGCTTTTCAGTCACTCCCGCCACTCTTTTTGCCATAGTTCGCCTCCCTTCATTCAAGACCACCAGTTTCAATCCATCGGTCTTAATATAGCACAAAGCATGATGGATGTCAATAGGTTGTATGAATTAGTGATTAGAGCTTACTGGCAAGCAATGCAAACATATACATGTTTTGCAATTTTGGCCGGATTGCACCGGCAAAATGCTTGTTGAGGGATAACCCCCAATCCCCCAAGATCGTCACCTTCGGTGACGGCCACGCGTCCTGCGGACGCTAAAAAAATCTTCAAAAGGAAAGCTGCAGAGCAGTTACAACTCCGCAGCTTTCCTTTTTCATATATCGAATTTATAGCCTACCCCGTATACGCTTTTTACATAGTCCGGCAAGTCTGGTGCAACCCTGAGCTTCTTCCGCAGATTGCTTACATGGTTGTTGATTGCTTTCCGGGAATAGTAGGTGTAGTCCTCATGCCATACCAAATCCAGAAGCATTTCATAGGTGAACACCCGCTTCGGATTCTGTATAAGCAAAGCAAAAATTTCAAACTCCTTGACCGTAAGAGAAATCACCTGGCCCCGTACCATGACAAGGCGCTGCTCTAAACAGAAGTATAAATCATCTGTTCGTACTTCTGTCAATGGCTGATCCGCTTGCAGCGAATTAAAATTCTGACCTTGAAAGAGTGTTGTGTATGGGACGTCAGCCGAAATTTTACCAGCTTCATAGTCACGAACAAACTGAGCCAGTTCCTTCTTTTGGCTTGGAGAAAGCAGGGCAAACAGCTTTTCACCTAATTGCCTGCCGGAATCTCTCAAATCCAATATGGTTAAAGTCCCATGTCGCCACCACCCTTATTATCTAAGTGTTGTGTCAGCTTCCCTTGACTGATTTCCAATACAACATCGGCTTCTTCTGCAAGCTGTTTACTGTGTGTTACCACAATTACGCATTTACCCAGCTCATGGGCAGTTTTCTTTATCAGCTCAATAATTTCACCGGCTGTATCTTCATCCAAATTTCCGGTAGGCTCATCTGCCAAAAGCACCTTAGCTTCACTTGCCAAAGCGCGAGCAATCGCCACGCGCTGCTGCTGTCCGCCGGAAAGCTGCAAGACGTTCCGCTTCCAATCCTCACTGGGAATACTGACTTCCCGCAATAATTCTTCGGCGTTCTTTCTGCCACCCAGCTTTACGTTTTCTTCGGTGGTAAGATAGTCGATTAGATTATAGTTCTGAAATACCAGAGAAACATTGTGCCTGCGGTGATAGTTCAATCCCTTTTTGCGTATGTCCTCACCACCATAAAGGATGTTTCCCGATACCGGATTATCCAATCCCGCCAAAAGGGAAAGGAATGTGGTTTTTCCTGAACCACTGGAACCAACAATCGCATAAAACGTAGCTTCCTCAAAAGTGGCAGATACATTTTTCAGAATTATTTTATCCCGCTTCGATTTATAAGAATATAAGACATTTTTCGCCTCTAAAATCATTTCCCTTCCTCCTAACTCATTTCGCTTAAAATATCTTTCGGGTTCTTGTGGAAAATCAGGACGCTGGCCGCACCTGTAGATAAAACAATCAAGACACCTACACTAAGACTATCTGCAAGCAGCATAGTAGAGGTAATCTTTGTCTCTACATTCGTGACGGTAAGTTCCGGCGCCTGATAATCGGTGGCAACTTTACCCGTATCCATTTCATCCTGCAATTCGGCCTGTTGTACCTGCTGGCCCACCAGATAATCAGCAGCGGCATTGGAAACTGCCGGAGCAATCAGGAACGAAAGCGCAAGCGCCAAAACGCCAATCAGAACAGCTTCAGTTAAAATCTGCAAAAATATCTTTCCCTTTGCAATTCCAATGGACAGCAGTATGCCAATCTCATTTGTTCTGTTTCTAATCCAGAAAATAAAAATCAGAAACAGGATCACAAAGCTGGCTCCAGTCACGACCAGAAGCAGCGTATTACTGATTTTTTCCAAATCATTGAAGTTGGAAGCCATTGTGTCAAGATTCCCGTTGTTATCGATCAAATCGTACCATTGCCAGTTAATATCCGTTTTCTTGATGGCCCCTTTTACAGCATCGTAATCATCTACATTTGCTACTTTAAAATAAGCCTTTTCATACAGCGGATCATCCTGCTCCACCTTCTCAGGAAAATGTAAATCTGTGAAAATAACATTTTCAGAGCGGTAAGTATCGCCAGACATATAAGGTTTCATCTGTTCTTTTACCTGATAGATTCCTACAATCGTTGCCTCTTGCACGGGTTCCTCCGCTTTTACTGAATGAAATTGCAGATGGTCGCCGACCTTTAGCTGGTTTTTTTCTGCCAGTTCTTCGGAAATGACACAAACATTTGTATCATCCTTTGTCGTCATCCGTCCCTCCAGGATGGTAACATTGCCGCTGAGGACATTGGCGTCCATGGACATATCCCGATTACCAATCAGGGCCACACCCTGAAAGTCATAAGTCTGATCTGCGTCGGCATCTTCAATCCGTTCAAAGTTTGCCTGTTTTACTGCTGTGGGAACCGTCGTTATATTATAGTCGGCAATTCCCTCCACATCAGCAATCTTTTCAATATCGTCTGATTTTAACGACTCAAAAGAATTATCCGTTGTTACACTCCAATTTTCAGAACCATTGACAGTAATTTTTTCCTGATGTACTCCACCGTAACTTCCCTGACCGTCCGGATTAAGTTCTAATATCTTGTTACAGGCTTCTTCTAATCGTTGGCTTCTGTTTTCTGGATTATATTCCAGCAAAAATCCTGCGCCGATGGCCTGCCGTGTACTATCTTTTGTTGCAATATTTGCAGAACGGCTTGCCATGCCGGAGAGGAAAAGCAGGCTGATGATGCAAACTACAAGCAAAAGCAATAGACTTTTGACTGGTTTTCTAAAGCAGGAACGAATTGCCCGTTGAAATAAGTTCATCGTATTATCCCTCCATTCGTGATAGAATATCTTTTGGATTAGATCGGATGACTGGAAGCAAAGACAGCAATACAGCAATCACAACCACTCCGCTGCCAATACCTAATAGCAAAGCTATATCAGTAAATTGTAAAGAAACCTGCAAAGAAACGTCTGTTTCCACAGAGGAAAGCAGCAGGTCTTGCAGCCAGCTTGAGGCTAGCGAACCGAGGCCGCAGGAACCAATCAGGGCAATGAGGAACACGGCGGCTGCTTCCAAAAATGCCTGTAAAAAAATGATGATTTTCTGTTCGCCCAAGCTGATAAACACAGCCATTTCCTTTTGCCTGCTCCGCATCCACATACAAAGCAGCAGGGAAACAATCACCGTACCGGTGAAAAAGGTAAGCAAACGCATCAGCGACACCACTCTTGTTATTTGTGTTAATGGTGCTTTCATCTGTTGATACAGGGCATCCGATGTAGTAACATCCGCTTTATCCTGTAAAACTCCCTGTATACTCTCTGCCAATGAATCTAAGAACTCTGGCTGACCGGTATATGCCGATACTTTATAAAATCCGCTGCCGTCAAATAATTCTAAATACGCTGTATTATCTATATAAATCTGATTTTCCATCCGATAAACGGCAAGAGTAGTCGTTTCCTGCTGGCTTTCACTGCCGGTAAGATATTCTCCAATCACTTCCACGGTAACAGTTTTACCATTTTCTGCTTCAAAAGAAAGAGTATCTCCAATCTGCAAACCATTGGCATCTGCAAACCCTGCATTGATTACAGCGCCATATTCGTTTTCCGGCTTGACCAGTTCACCGTCTGTCAGTCTATAAGACTGATCTGCAAAGGGACTGTCTGTATCCATATCATCATAGGATAATAGACTGACTTTTAAGTTGTCTGGCTCTGTGGAAATGCTTGCCGTAACTGGCGCAAGATCCGTTAAATATGCAGATTGCCGGCCCATTCGATTGATGGACGTTACCTCCGCTAAATTTTTAATCGTTTCGGCTTCTTTATCTGTAATTGGATAGGCGGTGTCTGAAATTTCACAAACTACTTTTGCCCCTGCTTTTTCCTGCATGGCAGCTTCAGTGTTTTCTGTGGCATGTAAAATCATGTTTGTACTGAGGATCATGCTGTTGACAAAAAGGAAAATCAATAGCAACAGCACCGACTTTCCGCGTTTCCGTATCAGATATAGGAAGCCTCTCTTATAAAAAGGCATCTTTCTATCCCTCCTGTTAATTAAACCGGGTAATCAGCACCTTTGTAGCATGGATTTCCCCATCATCCTGTGTCTCTCCATAAACATAAACAGACGTAGATTTTTTTACATTGGAAGCCGTAGCCGCTTCTAATTCCACTGCGCCGGTCGAGCTGTTTATGTTGGCAATCTGGAATGTGCAATCTTCTCCATAAGAAACCGTTGTGCTTTCCATGCTGCTTTCCATACCTTCTGCTGCCGCTATGACCATCTGTCCATCATCCTGATCGGGAACAACCTGAAAACTTCCATCCTGAAAATCAGCCACGCTGCCTCTTAAAAGGGCTGTTTCCAACAAATCATCCAGATTTGTCGAGGTTTCATTGGACGTATTTGAGTTCTCACCGCCAGATTGATTTTCATTCTGGTTGTAAGAAGACGGTTCGTTATTGGCTGCCTGCCCTGAGTTAGAGCTTCCACACCCCGCCAGTGAGAGCGCGCAGAGCAATGCTAATGTCATAGTTACTAATTTCATGTGTTTCATGTGATATAGCTCCTTTCCGTTTTTACGGGTGTATCATACATAAAAACTTCTCAAAAACTCATCAAAGAAAAGAAGAAATTTCCGGCTTATTTTAGAGAACTTTTAGAGGATTTCTCTGGTATACTAAAGATAAAAACCATCTCAAAGAAAAGGAACATACAAGAATGATAAAAATATTACTTATGGAAGATGACCTTGATTTATGCCAATCCATTCAGCAAGAATTGATGAAAAACGGCTATTCGGTAGACTGCTGCAATGACGGAGAAATAGCTATGCTATACGCCCTGAATACGGATTACGGCTATGACCTTGCCATCGTAGACCGTATGCTGCCCGTCATTGACGGGCTGACGATCATAAAGGCTATGCGCCGGAAAAATATTCAAATCCCTGTTATTATCATTACTGGAATGTCTGCTTTGGACGACCGGGTAGACGGACTGGACGGCGGAGCAGACGACTATCTGGTAAAGCCATTTCATATTCGGGAACTGATGGCAAGGGTAAGGGCCTTGACGCGGCGGCCGCAGCAAATTCAGGAAACAGAGGCGCTTTCCTATGCTGATCTTCATTTGGACTATCCCAACCGAAAAATCATCTGCAATGGGCAAGACCTTGTATTGACAGCAAGAGAGGCAGAACTTTTAAGCGTATTGATGAAGCAGCCGAAAACTGCATTTTCAAGGGAGCAGCTTGTCTTAAAAGTTTGGGGCAGCAATGCCGATATAGAGCCGGGAAATGTGGACAACTATATTTCCTTTCTGCGGAAGCGATTAAGAGAACTTCATAGTAGTTGTGAAATCAAAACAATTTACGGCGCAGGATATAGATTGGAGAAATCCAATGCTTAGGCGCTTACAAAATCGGCTGCGGGTTATCTTGATTATCATTTTTATGGCGGTTGTTTCTCTGATCCTGTGTTTTTCCTTTTGGAATACATGGCAGGCCCGGCAGATTGCCGATATTACTTACATCCAGCGGATGGCTTCCCTGATAATCTATCAGTTAGAAGCTGACCCAGATAGACCGGACGAGCTGCTTTCCAATTACGAAAGAGAAATGAATGTTTACAGTATCTTGAAAGATAAGGCTGGCAATATCCTGTATCAGAGTAACCCGGACACGTTGACAGACCTTGATACATTAGGGAAAATCGCAGAGGAAAGCATTGAAATTCAGTCTCCAACCAATCATACAAACATATCCCAAATTACCGAACAGGGGGGATATGGAGAAATCACCGGAAATAGCCATGACCGCTATTATGTTATCCCGGCAAGTATCAGCACAAAATCAGGAAATTGGTATTCGTTGGTTCTGTTTTATGAGCAGCCGTCCATAAGCACACTAACATTCCAGCAGGCCCCGACATACTGCTGCATCTGGCTTCTGGCTTTCGTATGTATTCTTTTTGTTAGCCGCTTTTTGTTACGCCGGGCTTTTGAACCGACGGAACGGGTGTTGCAAAGCCAAAAAGACTTTGTTGCCGCCGCTTCCCATGAACTGAAATCACCTTTGGCAGTGATTATGGCAAATGTGGAGAACATCCAGAATATCGAGATAGCAGAACCGCAAGCACAAAACCATCTGAAAGTGATTGACGCAGAGTGTATGCGAATGTCAAGATTAGTACGGGATATGTTGCTTCTTGCATCTTCGGATGCTGATAAATGGTCGATTCAGATACAGGAAGTGAATGTAGATACCTTACTGATCACGCTGTATGAGGCTTATGAGCCGGTATGTAGGAAAAAGGCCATTCATTTAGATTTGAATTTAGGTGAGGAAAGCTATCCGCAGCTTCATACCGATCAGGAACGCCTTTTTCAGATATTGAGCATCTTTTTAGACAATGCTGTTTCCTATGCGCCAGAAAACAGCAGCATTGAAATACAGACCAGACGGACATCAAGGGAGCTTACCTTTCTTGTCATAGATCATGGACGTGGGATTGCCGAAAAAGACAAGCCACTTATCTTTGATCGGTTCTATTGTGCGGATAAATCCCGTACAGATAAATCTCACTTCGGTTTGGGGCTTAGTATTGCAAAAGAATTGGCAAGGATGCTGGCGGGGAAAATTGGATTTGAAGATACTTCTGGAGGTGGGGCAACATTCTTTTTGACTTTACCTATAAGGTAGTTTCTAAATATAAAGAGAGGGAAAAGACAATAAAAGAAAATTATGACCATCTTGGTACTGTACCTAAACATGGAACATAGCTACTATATAGGCATACTATGAAAAAGGAAAGCTGCAGAGCAGTTACTAACTCCGCAGCTTTCCTTTTTCATATATCGAATTTATAGCCTACCCCGTACACGCTTTTCACATAGTCTGGCAGATCCGGGGCAATCCTGATTTTCTTCCGCAGGTTGCTTATATGATTGTTGATTGCTTTCCGAGAATAGTAGGTGTAGTCCTCATGCCATACCAAATCCAGCAGCATTTCATAGGTGAATACCCGTTTTGGATTCTGTATAAGTAAGGCGAAAATTTCAAACTCCTTGACCGTAAGAGGAATCACCTGATCCCGCACAATGACAAGGCGCTGCTCCAAACAGAAATATAAATCATCTATTCGTACTTCTGTCAATGGCTGATCCGTTTGCATCGAATTAGAATACTGACCTTGAAAGAGTGTTGTGTATGGGACATCAGCCGAAATTTTACCAGCCTCATAGTCACGAACAAAGTGCGCCAGTTCCTTCTTTTGGTTGAAAGAAAGCAACGCAAACAGCTTTTCACCGATCTGCCTGCCAGAGTCGCCTAAATCCAGCACGGCTAATTTCCCATATTTCATCACCCCTTTAACTTTGCAGAAACAGTAATAATAAACTAAGCGAGTTATTCACCCGTTTTAATTGGTTAAATGCAATATTTGTTTAGTGTTTCGCATAATGGCTTAAAAAGTAGTAGATATAATCTACGCAAAATTGCCACTGAACATATAAACATGTCAAAAGAGTTTTGCTGTATGATGGTTTTTTGCCGCCGTATAGTAGCATATCTTTATTTTCTTTTTTTCTTAACCACATGAACAATTACGGCAATCACAATGATTATGGCAACCATGCCGATCAAAGGAAGCCATGTGTCTACAATGCTTTGAAACACGGCGTCCCATTTCACATTTTCTGGTAACATGATTTACACCTCCGATCTCTTTTGCTCTGTAACAATGCGCTTACAAGATAGATAAGTCGCAAGAAAATAACTTCCGTAAACTATGAGGAAAAGGATGATTGTCAATCCAATGTTTGTCGAAATATGGATATTCATAAATTCCTCAACAATAGTCATAGCTTTTCCGATCAGGAAAGCTGAGTATATTCCGGCAACGGTCAACGGAATTGCAAAGAACACCGCCGTCTGCGTAAAAAGTGTGCGGTTGATTTGCTTGCGCTTGGCTCCCAACTTTTGCAGCAATCCATATCTGTAAATGTTGTCAGTCGTTTCTGTGAGCTGTTTTAGTGCCAAAAGAGCAGCACAGATCAGTAAAAAGATTAAGCCGATATAGCAACAAAGGAAACTTACCAAAGCATTGAGGCCATAGAACATTTCGTACATCATGTTCTTTTCTGCATACCGATAGCCGTGCGTTTCGTCCAGCCCAATGGGAATCATCTTTTGCAGGATTTCATTAGAGTCCACATCCGGCTTGTATTGTACCAAAAGCACATTAACGTCTTTTTCGAGGACAGCCACTACATGATCCGGGACAATCAGTGTTCCGCGATCATTGTTTCCAACAGAAGTCATAAAGTATGTTTCTTGCAGGACTTCATCGGATGCACGCAGTAAGGTTGTTCCGCCGATTGTAATTTCCGAATGATTTTGTAAGGCCGCAGAAACATATTGATATGTCCCAGTGTAATTGCAGTTTAGCAGGTATTGGTCATCATTCAGTGTGATTGGCTCTTTGCCCTGCATAGTCAAAGCACGATTGAAGTCCGAAACGGGAATTACGGCAACTTTGCTATTGGGAATTTCTTCATCAATGGGCCACAACTCAATATCTTGACCTTCAAATAGTTGTGCGTAGGTCATATCGGCTTCGTAAATGCTGATTTGCTCCATGTTTTCCGCATAATCACGCATTACAACATCGCGTGTAGCAAGATACTCCACAATGTCGTTGTCGCCATCAATGGAAACATTAGAAAGCACATTCAAATCACAGGGGGTTGCAGCTTTTGACAGTTCATTCATTGCAAGAGCCGTGCTTGCCCCAATAGATACAGCGCAAATGGTAATGGTCAGCAGGCCGCAGACAATCGTCACTACAAGATAATTTGTGCGGATTTTACTGCCAATTTGACGAACAAGGAACGTGTTTAGCCCTTTCAAGTAAAACCCTTTACCTGCTCTTACCACTTGGATAAAAACAGTGGATAATGAATTGAACAGCAGAAAGGTTCCAGCTACCAAAGCTGCTCCTGCAATTTGAAAAGACATATTTTCACGAGACGGCAGTATTCCGTTTTTGTTGAACAGCACAACGGAAATCCCTATACAGATCAGAGAAAACACAAACAGGCAGAGCGGCAAAATACGATTTTCTCCTTTTATGCTTTCGTTTTTTCTGCTGGCTGTCAGCAGGTCGATCAATTTGACATTGGTTACAGACCACACATTGAAAAGCATTACGATAATGAAGATGATCGCAAAGCAAAGTACCGTCTGTCGAAATGCTCCGGCAGAAAATACGATCTGAAATTTAGCCAGCTCAATCGCAAAGAGCTTTAGTGCAACCAAAGAAAGCCCCTGTGAAAAGAAGAATCCCAAAAGCAATCCAGTCACCAAAGCAATGACGCCAACACAAAGGGTTTCACCGGCAAACAGCCGGGAAATGCGTCCTTTTTTCATGCCCAGCATCATATACACGCCCAATTCCTTTTTGCGGCGTTTCAAAAGAAACTGGTTGGCATAAATAATCAGGAAAGCCAATACCACCGCAATGACAACAGAAAGCGCGGACAACAGTATGCCGAGCTGGTCGTATAAGAGCGAACCGGTCATTCCCATATCAGAAAAAGCGGGCTGATCGGAAATTGAGTTGAAGGCATAAAACAGACTGACCGAAAGCGTCAGTGTAAGGAAATAAATCAGATAGTCCCGGATGTTCTTATGAACATTTCGGAAGATCAGCTTAAATGAGGTCATTCTGCTCACCTCCCAAGACGGAAACCACTTCCAGAATCTTTGCAAAAAAGTCTTTGCGTGTGTCCGTCCCTCGGTGCAGCTCATTGAACACCTGACCGTCCTTGATAAACAAAATCCGATGACAATAGCTGGCGGAAAAAGCGTCATGCGTTACCATGAGGATTGTTGCCGCAAGCTGTTCGTTCAATTCTGTCAGCATCGTCAGCAGCATCCGTGAGGAATTGGAATCAAGAGCGCCGGTCGGTTCATCAGCCAACACCATTGCGGGATTGGTTACCATTGCTCTTGCAGCGGCTACCCGCTGCTGTTGGCCGCCGGACATCTGATAGGGATATTTGTTCAATACTTCTTGAATGTTCAGCGCCTTTGCGATCTGCGGGACACGTTTTTGAATCTCGCTGGGTTTGGTTCCTGCGATAGACAAGGCCAGTGAAATATTTTCGTAGGCTGTCAGAGTATCCAGCAGATTGAAGTCCTGAAAGATAAAGCCCAGCTTTTTTCCGCGAAAATCTGCAAGCTGCGATCCATGCAGCGTCGTAATATCCTTTCCCTCCACATAAATATGGCCGCTGGTAACGGTATCAATCGTAGAGATGCAGTTTAGCAAAGTGGTTTTCCCGGAGCCGGAAGAACCCATAATACCGAGAAACTCACCTTTACGCACAGAGAAAGAAATATGATCCACGGCTTTTGTCAGGTTGCCCTTGTTGCCGTAAAATTTTTGGATGTCATCCACCCGTAAGATTGTGTCGTCCATTGGTTATGAGGCTCCTTTCTCAAAAGCGGTTTACTTTTGTACTTTTACTCTACCATAGGGGCTTTGCCTGTGCCATTAAGTTAGATTACATTTACCTTACCAGAATGTAAGGTTGAAAAAGGCGAGGTTTTACAGCCCCGCCTCCTTCAAATAGCTCTCCGTGGGAAATACCATAGTTACGGTAGTCCCTTGTCCGGGTTCACTGGAAACGGAAAGCACAATATTCATTTTTTTGCACAGCTTTTGGCTCAAATACAGCCCAATCCCGGTTGACTTGGAATAGCGGCGTCCGTTTTCGCCAGTGAAGCCTTTGTCAAACACGCGCGGCAAATCCGCAGCAGAAATTCCAATCCCATTATCGGAAATGAAAAGTGAAACATCGTTTTTCTCTACTTTGGCGGAAAATTCAATTCGCAGATTGCCTTTTCGATATTTGATCGCGTTGGATATGATTTGCCCAATTACAAATGTGCAGCTCTTGCTATCAGCAACAACGGGAATGTCCAGACCATTCAACACAGGCTTTCCACCTGCTTGAATCAGAGGCTTGGAATATGTCTTTAGCGCAGCATGAACAAGCGATTGCAATGTGGTTTTTTCTACCTTGAAATCCTTTTCCACATCCGTACTGCGGGCATAGTATAGTACCTGTTCTACATAGGTATCAATTTTGCGGAGTTCATCGTCGATACGCAGCGTGGTGGGATTTTTTTCGTTTTCTATCATCAGGCGGGCAGAGGTAATAGGGGTCTTAATCTCATGTACCCATGAATCAATGTACTCCCGGTATTCCCGACTTGCCTGTTTTGCATTAGAAATCTGGTCGTTCTGGTATTTGTTGCAGCGCCGCAAAATATCCACTAAAATCTGACCTTCTAAAAAATGTGGCTGTGTCAATAGTTCTCCCAAAAGCGACTTTTCTTCCATCTGTTCCGCCATTTTCAGAAGCAAATTATAATAACTTCGCTTGCGAAAAAAATCATACGCCAAAGCAACGATGTAGGCTGCAATAAAGATAATCTCGGCAAACAGAATAAAAGTAGCAGGGGTTTCAATCAACCAAAGCAGGCCAAACAGCAGGAACGCCGACACCAGCATACAAACCAGTGAAAAAATGCGATCCAGAAGATACTCAGATAATCTCATACGCAATACCCTAATCCACGTTTCGTTTTCAAATAGTCAGGCAAGCCGATCTCGGCCAGAGTTTTCCGCAAACGAACGATATTCACATTCAAAGTGTTTTCGTCTATAAATTGTTCGCTCTGCCAGAGTTCATCAATAATGGCGTCACGAGGAATAATATTTCCTTTGTTCACCATGAGCAGACGCAAAATCCCCATTTCGTTTTTGGTAAGAGATTTTCTCTGCCCTTGATAACTGATTTCTGCTTTGAGTAGGTTTAAGGTCAAACCTTTGTGTGTCAAAACCACATTGTCATGCACTTCATAAGTTCGGGCCAGAAGTTTTTGTATGCGGGCCAAAAGAACCTGTGCATTGTAGGGCTTTGAAATATAATCGTCAGCTCCGATATTCAAACTCATTAACTCGTCAAAATCGCTGTTTCTGCTGGTAAGCACAATGATTGGAAGATTGGATTTCTGCCGGATTTCTCTGCAAACTTGAAAACCGTCCTGATACGGCAGATTGATGTCCAAAAGAATCAAATCGGCTCCAGACGAAAGAGCCGTTTTAGCAATACAATGAAAATCACTGCTGCTGGCACATTGGTATCCGTATTTTTCAAGAAGTTGGGTAAGTTCCTCGCGGATCGCTGGTTCATCCTCTATGATAAAAATTCTCATTCTGTTGCCTCCCTTGTTTTGTCCTGCCGTCCACTGGCTTTTGGGCATCTTTAGGAATTAGCCAAACCCGTCCCATTTTTTCTGCTCCGGGAATACGTCCATCGGCACAATAACTATTGATCTGCCGGGCAGAGATCCCCCATATTTCGCTGGCTTCTCTTAAAGTCATATAATTCATAACTCACACCTCCATTATTCATTATACTTCGCTTTATCGAAGAATACAATCTATGAAGAATAGAAGTATAAACAAAAATCATCTGGAATTCTTTTCTTTTGTCTTTTCCGCAGATGGCCACAGCAGATAGTCAATATTAGCCCTCACATTCTGCAGCTCCCGCATTTCTTCCCGTACCTGCTTATATTCCACATAGGCTTTTCGCTTAGCTTCCAGCACTTCGGCATATTCCTGCCTCAGAGTTTTTATTGATGGCAGTTTCTCCACACCCAGGCTGTCAAAGTATTTCTTTGCCGCCTGGTGAATCAATATGTCAGCCTCATGCTCGGCCCGGAACTTTTTGCTGTAACCGGCTTTTCGATACTCAATGTAGACAGCTCTTGTCTTAGAATAGTTGACGATCTGTTTCTGTAATTCTCCATTTTGAGATAAGCGGCTCTCCATATTCTTGATCTGCGTGGAAAGCTCATTAAACTGGGAAGTCGTGGCCTGGGCTTTTGATTGAAGGTCCTCATAGCTCATATCCCCATGCTCTTTCAGGTAAGCCACGGCTTTTGCAAGCTGCTTCACATTGAATACTTTGGCCCAACGCTCATAACCGGCGCCTTTACCGGACCGCATTGCGGTGTCAATATCAATCAGCATCTTTACCGAAGAATTGGATCGCTTGTGGTGAACAGAAGAAATGTAGGTTCCGGCGATCCTTTCCCGTATGGCCTGTTCGGTATAATCTCCTTTCAGGGTATTGCAGCGGGTAGGTCTCTTTTGTCCGGGAACGCGGAAGTTGACCGATTTCCCGCGGTGGCTGACTTCCACGCCGGATGTCTCCAGGATTTTCAGAAAATCCTCAAAACTGGAGGGGCGCTGTTCCAGAGCGGTGTCAATGGCCTGCCGTATCTGATTCTGAAAGGAAAGAGGTTTGTTTCCATCCCCCAGCCATTTTCCATAGTGGCTGCGGCTGGGCTTGGGATCTTCCACAATGGAAAGACCATGCTCCAGGCACAGCTTATCGCTGATCCGGCGCAACGCCCAGGAAGAACCCCAGAAGTTGCGGAATTTCCGGGTACAGTCCAGATTTACCGCACTCACGATGATGTGATTATGGACATGGTGCTTATCTATATGTGTACAGACGATAAAGGCGTTGTTCCCCTTCGTCAGCCTCATGGCAAGTTCCTGGCCGATCTGGTTGGCTTCTTCCGGCGTCACTTCACCCGGCTTAAACGCCTGCCGGAAGTGATAGGCAATCACATCATCCGCACCCCGGACTCTACCGGTTAGGTTGATATACTGCCGCTTGGCTAAGGTAAATTCCGCATCCGCTGTGCGGGTATCACATTCAAAACCATAAATCAGTTTCCCATAGTCGGTTTTTTCTGGATTTTCTACATAATCAATGATGTCCTCGATTGCGGTGGAGAAGGAGCGGCCCCCTCCGATATGTAAAGGCATCAGCCTTGTCGTTGCCATTGCCCACCTCCTTTGAAGAATGTGCGTTACCAAAACATTTTCGTAAAATAAAAAAAGCAGCCCGCCGATCATACGGCGGGCCAAATCTTTACCTTATGCAATTTTGTTCCGTGCCCGCAGGTGAAGGGCAAAGACCAGCACCGCCCCAAGCGCCCACACCACATAGGTCCACACCATATCCTTGCCGGAAAACTCATAGGCCATGGTAGCAAAAATAAATCCCCATACAACAGACAATACACCGCCGATCAGCCAGAAACCGGGGCGGGTGCAGTGAAGCAGGAGAAGCCCCAGCAGGACAGCAATGCCGATCACAACCGCCAGGGCAGGATGAACGCCTAAAAGCCCGTGGGAAAGAAAGCCCGCCAGGATTGCCAGCGCAATACTGTCAAAAACAATGATGTTTCCAAAGAACAGTCCGACCACCGTCACAATCAGCCCGATTCCAATACCGATCAACAATTCTATGCCAACGGCCAGCAAAGCAGCGCCCATAATACGGCCTCCCTTCAAAAAACAGATTTGCTTCTTCTATGAAAATTCTAACGCCGCAGGTCACAGGAAAGCAACCGGTTTTTGGAATGTTCATGGAATGTTTGTAAATTCCGTCAGCAGCTTTTTTGCCATTTTCCACAGCCCATCCATGCGGGATTGCAGGTCTGCAATATCCACCTCGTAGATACTTCCGGTCTCATGGGCTTTCCGGGCATACTGATTCAGATTGTTGGAGCAGATACGCAGCAGGCGGGTCAGCTCCCGGACTTCGGACAGGTCCAGGTTAATCACGTACCCGTCAATCGCCATTTTACGGATAAAGGCAGAAGTATTCGTGATACCGGTCTGCGCCATACGTTCCCTGATCTTGTCCATTTCCTTTTCCGAAATCAAAATATGGATCTGGGCGCTTCGTTTTTCTTTCGGACTTTTCATCGCAGGGGTAATTCCTTCCTCTTTTCATTTTGCGCCGGCTGCGGTGAGTTTACAGCGGCTTTCTTCAGGAAGCGGGTAATCGAACGCTTTTCAGCCGCGATCATTTTGTCCAGATGATTTTCAAACACACCAGGAATAAAGTTTTGACGGCGCCTGTCTGCATTTTGCAGGATCGTATCAAGAACAGCGGGATCGGACGGCTCCAGCCAGAGCTTGATTTCTTTTCCGTGCTTTGCCTGCAGAGCTGGCCGGTTTGACTGGTAATCCTCATAAGTAAATGTCATTGGGGCAAGATGACCTTCAAACAGAACCCTCGCGGAAGCGGCAGGAAGGGCGTTCTTTTCAAGATACTCTGCCATAGCGCGGTAATCCTGCGTATATAGGTTGCCTTTGATTGCGCCATCCTCCATGCCGGTGATCTGCACCGTGTACGCAAGGATCGTATCACGGGTATCTTTGTAATACTGCCAAATGTGAAAAGCACTGGACTCACGGATAAAAAGATCACGCTCCCGGAGCAGCCAGGTCCCGGAAGGCCGCGACATCCAGTAGAGCGGCGTCTGTTCGCAATGGTTGATCTGCGCGATGCGCCTCATACTTTTTACGTCAATCTCAAAGTCGGATTGATAATGCTTTGTGTTTCGCTCCATCACAGAGCGCAGGCATTGTTCCACATCCACATTTTCAAACTTCAGCTTCAAGTATTAAAGCCCCCTTTCCGGCGGGGAGGGCTGAAAACCACGGACCTCATGCTCCATGCGGTCTGCCCGCAGCTTTTCCATGATCGAAGGTTTCTCATTCGGCAGTGTTTCCGGGGCAAGCTCCTTGACTTCCTCATGGGTCTGCCCATCGGTAAGGTCAGCACGGACCGGCGGGTCGTTATTCACAATGCCGTCAATCATGTTATAATTGCCCTTTTCTCCCTCCAGGTCCAGCTCCGCGTTGCGAAGATAGTTTTCCGGCGCCTGGAAGGGCTGTCCCGCAAACAGGATTTCCCGGCGCGGGGTGAATTGCTGCAGAACCCCTTCCCGCAGATGGGCAAATTCCATATACTGATCCATCGTCAGCCCCCGGTCCAGCATTTCCTCCTGTGAGTGCGACCAGCCTTCCCCATAGAGGAAATAATACATTTCCGGCATATCGCTCACAAAGCATAAAGAGCCGTCCCTGTTATCATAGCTTCCCGGCTGGCCGGGGATGAAAGAATAGCGTTCTTCACGGCCAAGATACACCTTATTGTCAGCGGCAAGGATAGCGACCATATTGGCATAGTTGCTGTGTACCGCAGAACGGATTTCCACAACCGGGTCCGCCTCCGGCGCCATCTGCCTGCCGGGGATCTCATTATGCTTTTCCGCTACGTCGTTTTTCGGTGTACGGTCCACCGGGCCGACAGCTTCCATATCCGGCTGTGAGGCCGGGACCCTTACAGCGTTTTGCTCCGGCTCCTTTTCTTTAACAAAATAACGGACATTGGCTGTTGTCTTACGGTTTAATTCCAGGGCATACGCCTGCGCCGTTTCCAGGGACTCAAATTCCAGGGGGCGGCCATCTTCTTTACACCATGCCTCCGCATGGCCGAACATGGAAGCGGCACTTCTTACCGCCCAAACTCCATATACATGTTCCATTCTGCATCCTCCTTATCGTTCCGGTTCCTTCGCCGCCTTCTTTGGGGCAGCCGTTTCCGTGGCTTTGCCATTTTTAAGCTGCTGCCGGATAGAATGAGGCCGCTCGGCCTCCCGGTCAGCCGAAGTAATATTGACATATTCCCCTATAATGCAAAGCGCCCTATGATAACTGTCACAGGAAAACACCCGGTCTGCCATTTCCCTCGCCTGGTCGGTCATCCCATGGGCTTTGAGAGTACGGGAAGCAATACCTACCAGGTTGAAAATGTTCCCGTCCTGGCCGATCAGCGGGCAATCCGGCTTTTCTGACACTTCCCGCGCCGGTTCACGGCCCAGGCGGTTGTCGATATAATCGGACAGCCAGGTGCCGCCGAAAGTATCATGGGTTTGCAGCCGCCATATAGCGAGTTTCCCTATGTCCAGTTTGACATCTTCAAAAGGAAACAGCATACAGGTAAGCCCCTCGTTTTGGAATACGCTCACATGGGTAAAAGCAGTTCCCTCTAAAAGAATCCCATCCTGTGTCAGCAGGTCATTGATCCCCTGGACCCACTCGCCAGGCTCACCGCCGCATCCCTGCAGGATAAGTCCTTCTTTATCCTCCATACGGCGAAGATCCTCCACCGTGATATTCTGAATTTCCATAGATTCCTCCTGTTTTGAGATCAGTTTGTCATGTGCTGGGGGAATGGCTTCAGAAAGCGTCTGTTCCCATTGTCTGCCAAATCCCCGGACCACAGTATCGGGAAGCGCGCCGTTGCGCTGAAACATTTCTAAGGTGTCAAACGCCCGATTAAACAGGGAAACATTTTGGGCATCTACGTTCGGGGCAAAATGAATGACTCCCGCGGGATAGCTCTTTCCAGTACCCACCCAGCCGCGCACAAAATCATCAAAGCCGTTTCTGATTCCGGCCTGGGCCAGATCTTCGGCATGACTGCCGGGCAATCCTCTTGTTTTCCCATACTGCTGTCCCAAAATCAAAATGCCAGTCTTGGGATTAAACATAAAGCGCCTGTTTGAAATATCCTGCATATCAAAAGCCTGAACCGTCGCATCCAGCTTCATCATCGCGGGGACTATCGGCACAACTTCAAGTTTCCGCTTCTCCGTATCATCACCTCCCATCAGTTTCTTTCAGTTGGCTCATTACAATCGCAGGACGGACCCAAAGCCGCTGAAATTTTCTCCATTCACTGTCCGCAATACCTTTTTCGTCCCGGTAGAGCATGGCATAGGGGATAAACCCGGCTTTCCAGGCGTCCCGCAGGCGTTTTTCCGCTGCTGCCATGGTATCGCCCCGATAGCCGATCAGGACATAACAGCAGGCTTTATGCGATTTCCTTTCAAACCCTCCGTTCTGTAAAAGCCGGCCTGCCTCCACAAGCGGCTCATAGTCATCTGGGGTATCATAGGCAAAATACATGCGCCGCGTCCTGGCTTTCCACAGAAGATCCACATGCCAGGGCCGAAGAAGCCGGGCCTCCAGGCCGCCCGTAAAGAGCGGACGTTCATTCTGCCTGCCCAGCATTTCAAACACCGCTTCAATATGCTGCCGGGAACAGGCAAGCAGGTTATCGTCCAGCACAATATTTCCCTCGGTGATCGGCAGCTCCCTAAGCCTGCCGCCTTCCCGCCTGGGGACGGAGCAGAACCAGCAGCGGTTGGGACAGCCCCTTGAAGTGATAACATAACCTTTTTTCAGATACATTCCCGGAATAAAATCACCGCCCGGCATGTTGAAGGCAGGTCCGCCCATGTGGACGGGTACCCCCAGTTTCATCCACTGTTCGGCAAGCTGGCACGCCTTCTCCATGTCATAGGTGAAGGCCACAGAAACATGCACTTCTTCAATATCCGGCAGTCCTTCCTTCGGCGGCGGGCCGGTAAATGCCAGAGGGTCATCCGGCGTTGCTTTTGTACGGCGTGGAAATACACGCGCAATCTTCAAATACACATCCCTCCTAAAAGTTGATGATCCGGCCAGTTACATTTATCTGTTTGTCCGCAACTTAGTCCTTCTTTTGAGGGGCAGAGTATAAATCTCTTGCCGCCTGTAAAAACGTGGCCGGAAAGCCTTATAAATCAAGGCTTAAAAAGGCTAAGTTGCAGACATATCAACCCTTTTGCTGGCGAATCCGGCGTTTGCGCTTTTTATCCGCGTCCCGTCTGGCCCAGATCCGGCAGGTGGCAGAACAATACGCCTGGCTGGTGACGGGAAGATACAGCTTCCCGCATACCGGGCATTTTTTTTGGCGCTGGGAAGTATCGTTTCCCGTCAGGACCGCCTCCAGCGCTGGTTCAACCGGAAGCACAGACTGTTCAAAATACCGGCAAAGGCCGCCGGTCCACCATTTATGGAGCATATAGCAGGGGCAGTCCAAAGGGAGGCAGAGTTTTTCCCGCTCGTCGTAGTTGGCGCATAAGCCTGTTACCAGCCTTCGGAT
>ENA-OROX01000886-OROX01000886.1-human-gut-metagenome-genome-assembly--contig:-NODE-886-length-27961-cov-4.563320_pt1 | contig 27961 bp, 29 predicted proteins | sample MGYA00242133_ERZ509058 | MGnify/ENA primary metagenome ERZ509058 (study PRJEB26280, sample SAMEA2338751) | human gut metagenome | biome: human gut; feature: human-associated habitat; material: faeces...
AGAAGTCGAACTCGATACCCTGTCCGATACGGATCGGTCCGGAACCAAGTACCAGTACTTTCTTCTTGCCGGAAGTTTCAACTACTTCATTCTCACTTCCGAATACAGAGTAGTAATATGGTGTCTCTGCTGCGAACTCAGCCGCACAGGTATCAACCATCTTATAAGAAGCTGTGATGCCATTATCATGACGAAGGTCATGGATCTCACGCTCTGTCTTTCCTGTCAGTTCTGCGATCACATTATCCGGGAACTCTAAGCGTTTTGCTTCTTTTAATGTCTCTGCTGTTAATTCTTCTGTCTTTAATTTCTGTTCCATCTCTACGAGAATTGCGATCTTGTCAATGAACCAGTTGTCAATCTTTGTAATTCTGTGAATGTCTTCGTAGCTGATGCCCTGACGGATTGCTTCTGCGATCTTCCAGATACGACGGTCATCTACAACTTTCAGTTCTTCTAACAGTTCTTCTCCTTTTAAATAAGAGAAGTCATAAGACATAAGGCTGTCTACATGCTGTTCCAGAGAACGGATAGCTTTCATAAGTGCTCCCTCGAAGTTATCACAGATACTCATAACTTCTCCGGTCGCTTTCATCTGTGTTGTCAGTGTACGTTTTGCACTGATGAACTTATCAAATGGAAGTCTCGGGATCTTTACAACACAGTAGTCAAGCATCGGCTCGAAACTTGCGTATGTCTTCTTTGTTACTGCGTTCTTGATCTCGTCCAGTGTATATCCAAGAGCGATCTTTGCTGCAACCTTAGCAATCGGATATCCTGTTGCCTTAGATGCAAGTGCAGAAGAACGGCTTACACGAGGGTTAACCTCGATTACACAGTACTCAAATGAATCTGGATTCAGCGCATACTGTACGTTACATCCACCAGTGATATTTAACTCACTGATGATATTAAGAGCAGATGTACGGAGCATCTGGTACTCTTTATCGCTCAGTGTCTGAGAAGGTGCTACTACGATACTGTCTCCGGTATGTACACCTACAGGGTCCAGGTTTTCCATATTACATACGGTAATGCAGTTACCATTGCTGTCACGCATTACTTCGTACTCGATCTCTTTCCATCCTGCGATGCAACGTTCTACCAGAACTTCCCCAACACGTGAAAGACGAAGTCCGTTTTCCAGGATCTCTACGAGTTCTGTTCTGTTATCCGCGATTCCGCCGCCGCTTCCACCAAGTGTGTAAGCCGGACGAAGTACAACCGGATATCCGATACTTTCAGCAAATTCGATACCAGCCTGTACATCCTTTACGACTTTAGAAGCTGCACAAGGCTCGCCGATTTTTTCCATTGTCATCTTGAATTCCAGACGGTCTTCGGCCTTTTTGATCGTCTCAGAAGTAGTACCGATCAGACGTACGTTGTTTCTTTCAAGGAATCCATTCTCATCCAGCTCCATAGCCAGATTCAGTGCTGCCTGTCCACCCAGTGTAGGAAGGACACTGTCTGGTTTTTCCTTTAAGATCAGCTGTTCTACCACCTCAACTGTCAGAGGCTCGATGTATACGCGGTCTGCGATATCTTTATCTGTCATGATCGTAGCCGGGTTAGAGTTCAAAAGGACTACTTCCAGACCTTCTTCTTTTAATGAACGGCAGGCCTGTGTACCTGCATAGTCAAACTCCGCTGCCTGTCCAATGATAATAGGGCCAGAGCCAATTACTAATACTTTCTTAATATCTTTAATTCTAGGCATTATTTTGCTCCTTTCATCATATCCATAAATCTATCAAACAGGTATCCGGAATCCTGTGGCCCAGGACAAGCCTCCGGGTGGAACTGAACTGTGAAAATATTCTTTCCTTCGTATGCAAGTCCTTCGTTGGTTCCGTCATTTACATTGATAAATGCTTCTTTTGCGATAGCCGGATCAATGGTTGTACCATCAACTGCATAACCATGGTTCTGTGAAGAAATGTATACTCTGTTGTTTGTCAGATCCTTCACCGGATGGTTACCGCCGCGGTGTCCATATTTCAACTTATAAGTCTTTGCACCATTTGCAAGTGCCATAAGCTGATGTCCGAGACAAATTGCAAAAATAGGAATATCAGTATTGTATAACTTCTTGATCTCTTCGATAATAGATACGCATGTTTCCGGATCTCCAGGTCCGTTAGACAACATAATGCCGTCCGGATTAGCAGCAATAATCTCTTCTGCTTTTGTTCCTGCCGGATAAACTGTAACTTCACAGCCGCGTTCATTTAAAGACTTGGCAATGTTCTTCTTTGCACCGAAGTCCATAAGAGCAACCTTCGGTCCATTGCCTTCTAAGACATATTTTTCATCACATGTTACTTTTGATACCACATCACCAACTGTATATGCTTTCAGTTTTGGGAGAATCTCATCTAAGTTGTAATTCTCGTTCGTGGTGATCATTCCGTTCATGGTTCCCTTTTCACGAAGAATCTTCGTAAGGGCACGTGTATCAATTCCTGCAATTCCTGGAATATCCTGTTCTTTCAGGAAATCCTGAAGTGTTCCTTCACAACGGAAGTTGCTTGGCATTCTGGAAAGTTCTCTTACGATATATCCATCCGGCCATGCCTTCCTTGACTCCATATCCGGTGTGATGCCATAATTTCCAATCAATGGATAGGTCATTACTACGGCCTGTCCCGCATAAGAAGGGTCGGTTAATACCTCCAGATAACCTGTCATTGAAGTATTAAACACTATCTCGCTAATCATGTCTTTTGTCGAACCGATACTGGTTCCGGTAAAGACAGTCCCGTCTTCTAATATAAGAAATGCTTTCATATATTCACCTTTTCCCTTCTGTGTTTCTTTTTCTTTTTTCATGAATCCATACTGCTGTACTTCAGGTACATTTTCTATATTTGGGCAAAAAAAATTCGTTGTTACAAAGAATTTTTCTTAAAAATACAGAATAAAAGGCAGTTTGTGCAAGCACAAAACCGCCTCGTTTTTCATACATCGGTACCAGACAATTTATGTCTTCACAAATTGTAAAAATTATACTACATAATCCGAGGATTTTCAACGGATATTTTTGTTTTTTTATGAATACTGCCAAAATATTACAATCTTGTGTAATCTCGGGTCATCGATGTACTGGTACTTCACCTGCGATAATCCATAGTAATCCGCCAGATTCTGCGCTGCTTTTGCAAGTTCTTTCTGGAAAATGTCATCGTGCGCCTGACTGTAGACGGATGTATCTGCGAATTTAAAAATTGTAGCACTTTTCTTCGCCCAGATAGCCTGGTTCATGGCTTCCAGTACCTTCTTGGCATCATACTGTGTGTAATACATTCCGTTTACCACGTAATAATTGCAATCCATCTTGCTGCACTCTGGCATCTGTGTATCCTTATCCAGAATATGTGTCTGAAATAACTGCGTATCATCACAACACATATAATCATAGCTGATATTTGCCTTATTACCAGAAGCCTCTGCATCTTGACCTGAATTTTGCTCTGCATCCCGGGATGTATCTTCTCCTTCTTCCTGTTGGAACACCGGATCTCCCCAGGTTGTGTCGACATAATAATAATCGCCGTTACATTTCACCAGATTCCACGCATGGTTTCCGCCTTCCGTCGTCTTTCCCGTCACATAAGTACAGAACACGCCAAGCCGTTCCAACAAATACTGCGTTGCTTTCGAATATCCAGCACATACAGATTTCTGATTGACAAATACGCTGTAGATGTTCTGATTATCCGGCGCGCTCTCATCATACTCTACTTCATCTACGATTTTTTCATATACATAGAGAATTTTGTGATAGTCATCTGCATCGGCATCCAGATCTGCCAGCCACTTCTCTGCCGCCTGCATAATCGCGGTCTGCATCTTCTGGCTTTCTTCTGCTGTGTAAAAATATTTCGGTTTCAGGACGGTATAACTTTCTGTTCCTTTATAAGTCGTAGCCGTTGCTGTCCCGTCACACCAGAAGATGTCCGGCTGATCCTTCATCAGCTTCTGAAAAATCTGATTTGTCTCATCTACATCTGCGTTATGTACATAAATTTCCTCCGTGTGGTTTCTGACACCTTCCAGAATTTCCTGATAGACCTGCCTTTGTTCAGTCGGCAACTGCTGATAATAATATTTCTCCGTGTTCTCTTCTTCCGTTATGGATACTTTCTGATAAGGAATATCTTGTTTTTTATTTGAACCAAATTGTTCAAGTTCCAGATATCCGCCCCTTTCTGCTGCTGCGGTTCCAAGAAAGAGAATGCATGTCAGAATCAGGATGATTAATTTCTTTTTTCTTCTTTTTCTATATATCCGTAAACACCTTCTTTTCATGCTCTGTTCTACGCTCCTGTTTCTGTTATTTTTAAGATGTTCCATACTTTGTGTAACAATCTGTCTCTTTTATTCCCTGTATCTTCACATTTTTCTTATTTTTGCATACTCTGTCAGTAACAGAGTCTTAAAAGAGGTCCTATTTTATGAACGGAACGACTCCAACCACTCAGGATACTCCCGACAAAGGCCGTCTGCAGATTAATCTCGTATCTGACATCTCTGCCTATCCGATTCAGGGGGCTCAGATTTCCATCTACTACACGGGTGTTCCAGAAGCTCAGTTAGAACAACTTACTACCGACAGTTCCGGGCAGACCGATACGATTGATCTTGCGGCACCACCGTTAGAATACAGCCTGAATCCAGAAAATGAAGTCCAGCCATATTCCGAATATACCATGCAGATCACCGCCGAAGGCTTCGAGTCGGTCAGTATTGCCGGTGCTGAAATTCTCGCCGATGTCACTGCCATTCAGAATGTCAGCATGAAACCAATCGACACTCCCGAAGACGAAGAAACCGTATTCGTCATTCCGGCTCATACATTATATGCCACCTATCCGCCTAAGATTCCCGAAGACGAGATCCAGCCGACCTTCGAATCCGGAGAGATTGTCTTAAGCCGCGTCGTGGTCCCGGAATACATCGTAGTTCATGATGGAAGTCCACGCGACTCCACTGCCAAAAACTATTATGTGAAGTATAAGGATTATATCAAAAATGTAGCTTCCAGTGAAATCTACGCGACCTGGCCGGAGGATACCATCCGGGCAAACGTACTGGCAATCATGTCTTTTACTCTGAACCGGGTATATACAGAATTTTACCGGAACCGCGGATATGATTTTACGATCACTTCTTCAACCGCATTTGATCACAAATGGATTCCGGAACGGAATATCTATGATACGATCTCTGTGATAGTGGATGAATTGTTTGCCGATTATCTTTCCAGACCGAATGTCAAGCAGCCGATACTGACGCAGTATTGTGACGGACGGCAGGTACAATGTCCGAATTGGATGACCTTTTTGCTATAACCTATAAAGTGGATTTTTACCTATTTATATGCTACATTTTAGCAAAAATCATCTAAATTGAATAGCCTCAATTCTAAGTTCCTGACCTACAGTTCCAAGGGTTGCCACACCATCTGCTTTTGTCCAGTCTGTCCATCCGGAACTCTGGATATGAACACGGTATTCGAAGTCGCCTTCGAAACATAAGCACTCAATACGTTTCTTTTCTCCAACTGTACCGATAATTGTGTCTTTGGTGATCGTGCCGTAATCCACCCATCCTTTGCTCTGGATGTGAGCCTTTGCCTTAATAGTCTTTCCATACGGATTGATCCGGATCGCTTCCAGGCGTAATGCATGGCCGGTGATACCAATCACATTCTCTGCGGCTTTTGGTGATAACCATCCCTTACTCTGTACGTGCGGTTCGACGGAGAACATGGATTTCTTAATCTCCAGTGCTTCCATCTGCAGTCCTTTTCCGGTCGTACCAGCCCACTCTCCGTTGTTGGCCCATTCGCTCCATCCAATGCTCTTCTGGTGGACCCTATACAGATAGAACGATTTCTTTCCGGTGATCTTGATTGCTTCCAGTCTTCTGTTCTGTCCGGTAGTTCCGATCAGTGTGTTCTTCTTGATGTTCTTGTATTCTTTGTTGCCGATGTTCTTCATGTGAACTACAACGTCTGTTTCTCCATCTGGCTGGATATGCAGTGCTTCAATTCTACGATTCTGACCAGTAGAACCAACCATTAAGCCATCGGACTGCCAGTTACCCCATCCAAAGCCTCTCATGTGAGCCTGATATGAGATTGCGCCGAACTTATCAGTCTTGTTCTGGAATACTCCACCGGCCTTGATTTCTCCGTCGATTGGTTCTGCTTTCTTCTTAACTGGTGCTACCGGTGCTGCTGGTGCAATACCGAAGGACTTAAGGATTCCTCTTGCCAAGTCATCGATCTTGGAATTGAATTTGTTGAGATCTCCCTGGTTTGTAATGAATCCATTTTCCAACAACCGATAGCTGTAACCTTTCGCAGCTGCGCGATTGACGTTGGCAAGATGCGCTCTGCCTACAATCTTATTTGCTCTTCCAGGGAAGAAGGAAACAATGAAGTTAGCAAGCGCTGTGTCATACTGATCCGGATTATATCCTTCTTTAATAATTACATGACCACCTTTGGCTGTCGATACATTGCTGTCCATATGAAGTTCCAGGATCTGCCAATCCTTTGAGATTTTGAGCGAGCTGATGCCTTTGTCGGCGTACCAGTTCCGACTCACGTCTCCCAGAGTAACATTACTTCCTCCAAGCGCTACGATTCGTCTTGCAAGTGCCCGAACTCTCTCTGCCTCTGTATAGCCGTATCCCACTGCTCCACTGTCACCGGCTCCGTGACCGGCTATTAAAAATAAATGTGCCATGATTGCTCCTTTCTGTGCGACGTCGCACACTATATAATATGTTAGAGGGCGATTATTCGCCCTCTACTTACACTGCTGTTTATATAACTGATTTACTCCAGTTGCCGCTAATCCGCTGGCCATTCCGACCGCAACTGCATTAATCACATCATCAGCCGGAAAGTCCGGCATTGTATAGAGTCCGGCAACGCCTAGAACTCCGCCGCATACGGCCATGATAACCGGAATCCATTTGTCTGGAATTTTCTCATATGCCTTGCAGCCAAGTCCAATTACATAACAGATTGCTACGATCCCTACTACTGTTCCTAATGTACTAATATCCATGCTTAATCCTCCTGATCATGCGCTTGCTTATTTATATGCTTCTGAATCTTGTCTATTGCTTCTGTAACAGGTCCATTACATCCCTGTTCTTTCAAACCTTTCAGACAAGCCAGAATTCCATAAGTAAGCAAACATTGTTCTGATTTCATTCTTTCTATCTCTTTATCCTGCTCATTCTGTCTTAAATACCACTTGTATACTGCGAAAACAGCGGAAAAGATAACTACTACGGCCGTTAATAAGCTTCCAGCAGTAATGATTGTGTTTACGTCTACATACACTCTATGTACCTCGATTCTTTAATTTTGCGCATAAAAATAAGACCTTACGGTCTTGCTCTGATTTCCATGTGTTCACCTCTTTGCATAAAAAAAGAGAGGCGTTAACCTCTCTCGTTATGATTCTTCTTGTTATTATTGCGATCATATAATTCATACAATTTTTTTAAATCTTTGCTTTGTTTATTTTTCTTATATGTCCTTCCAGACGCTTCAATTTTGATTCTATTCCATTCAAATTTCAAATAAACTCGAACATGCCTTAAAAGTTCTTCTATATACTCATTCCGTTGCTTCACATAATTAGATAGCTCTTGACGAAAAAACACTCTAAATCTTTCGTTTTCTTCAGGGTTATTACAGAGATGATAATACATTTCTGCTTTAAATGCAGGTACCTCATAAAATTTTGCAATAAAATCTTTAATAATAGAATATTTCAACGCTCCCTCTGTTTCAAAATAATTTTCACAATAGCTTTCTCTGCAATACGCACATAACTCAAACAGTCCTTTATAATAAGATACTAATTTTTCTACGCAACCATCTATTTTCCCATCAATATTATCCGAGAAATTTAAATGCATATGTATTAAATATTTTAATTTTTCTATTCTACCCATATGTTTTCTATATTCGTCTAAGTCTTTCGCATCTAACTCCGCATTTTCAATCGTTGTCGTGCTAATCAAGGCTGATATATATTCTCTGAATTTGTATAACCATTCAACTCTATTTTTGGTAACAGCATTGACATAATGTACTGCTTTGTTGTTTCTGACAGAAAAATAAAGCGAAATACTGCTGATTAAAAAAGTAAGTAATATTCCGATTGAAGTTAAAGCAGCTTTATTTTCGCTAAAGAACTGTAACATTTTATTCATTATTACTACACTCTCCTTCCACCTCGATTATACAGCAGAAGGAGAAGTTTTCCAAGAAAGATTCATTTTCAACTAGTTATCTTGCGTATAATCTCGTGATACCTCCGTTGTTGTAGATTTTAATCTTGTTGCTACTCAAATATGAGATCCCACCATTGTATGCACTAGAATAATATGCTTGATGTGAACCGGACCCGTGATCTACAACAGAACGACTTGTTAATACCTGTGCCGGTACGATCGTGCTTGCAAGTTCTCGGTAATAATTTCCATTTGTACTGCTTGCAAGTCCGCACGTGATCATGAACTCTGAATACTGCGATACATCGACTGTAATTGTGGAGTTTCCTGCTGAGGTCTGGTTCTTTAGTAATGTCCACTCTCTGTTCGCCTTGTTATCCGCCTTTGTAAATAAAGCAGTCATACTCTCGCCGTTCACATACGTATCCTTATCATTAACTACTACGGACGGTACAAGTGCTGAACCACTTTCATGTGATGCCTTCGTTGAAATTCTAGTAGACGCATTTCTAAGATACATTTCCTCACTATCCACACCTATTTCCAGATTACATATAAATACTTTTGCGCAATCGACACCCTCTCCTAATCGAATCTCGTCACCTTTGAAGGATGCAAGTTCTTCAGTCCCCTTCCTAACTTGTACACTGGTTCCATCTATAAACACATTGAATCCAGCAGCATTACCGATCGTAGCGGTTGGAGCATATACTGGTTCGGATGCCACTCTCCAGTTTATGCCGTCATATGTGAAGGTTACGGTTGCTCCGTCGGTCCAATATACATCCCGGACACCTTGGATATACATTGCTTTTGTACCTGTACCGGCAATATTAAGTGTTGGACTGGATGCGGTATTTGCATAAGTAAATTTAACAGCTACTGTTGCTCCGGCTTTGAGAGATAATGTTCCAGCCGCCAAACTTGCAACTTTCGCTGCGGTTCCGGCTGCGGTATCACATGTCGCATAGAGCATTTGTCCGTCTTTACCAGCTGCCCCTGTCTGCCCTTGAGGACCAGTTGGTCCCTGTGGTCCTTGAGGTCCTGTATCACCTTTTGCTCCCTGTGGTCCTTGAGGTCCTGTTGCTCCGGTGGCACCTGTCTCTCCTGTTGGACCGGGGATACCCTGTTCACCTTTCTCACCTTGTAACCCCTGCAAGCCTTGTGATCCTTGTTCACCTTGTGGGCCCTGGGGACCTTGAAATTTACTCCACCGATACTTTGTCGGATCTTCAGAATCAGCTTTTTCAAAATCTGCATACTGTCCCATATATGTTTTCCCGACAGTATCTGTTGTCGAAAATCCAGTTTTTCCATCCGCACTGGTCGCATAAGCAAAATGCACATAACTCGTCTCGCCGTTCTCTCCATTTTTCCCTGGAATTCCATCTGCACCATCTTCGCCGTTGTCGCCTTGGAATTTTCCCCACGTATATTTCGATGGATCTGTACTGTCATCCAGTTCATAATCTGCATAAGTTCCAATATATTTGTTTGGTGTTTCCGTCATGTCACTGTATGATGTCGGGTTCGGTACCGCCGAATATTTCATATGGAAATATGTTGTTTTACCATCTTTACCCGCTGTTCCCGGAATGCCCTGCTCACCTTTTATCTTTACCCATGTGTACTGCGTCGGATCGGAAAGATCAGCTTCTTTCGCAAGCCGGTTCGTAGCGATTCCAAGATAGTCTTTTCCGTAAGCATTGGCCGAAATTCCCGTTCCATTTTCATCATCTGCAAAGGCTGTCCATGTATAAAAATTACGATTCTTAGCGATCTTCTCAAATCGCTCTGCCAACTCCATAACTTTTGCATCAATACCGCTTCCCTGTCTTACATAATCCCCTAGCTCTGCTTCTTTTGTATCGTTCGATTCTGACATCTCTAATTTCAACAGTCTTGCAGTAAGATATATATTATCGTCATCGTCAACAATGGATACCGTGTCACCTACCTTCACCCCATCTGGAAGATATAACAACTCTACCTCATAGGTAACAGCTTCATCACAGATCTTCTTAAGACTGGATACGGCTCGATTGCACAATTCAGATTTCGATGTCGTATCGTATGTAAAGGATTTTACGATATGCCCAACATCATTCTTATTCTTTTCTGTCTTAATCTGATACCGGCTCCACTTTTCCAGTGCTTTCCGGGATTTCACATAGGATCCTTCTACATAAAAATCTCCATCATCGTACTTATAACCATTTAATGTAATCGGATTTTCTGATCCTTCCGGTGTTCCGCCGGTACAGCGGTATGCTGTTGCAAGATCTGCGATAGAACTCTTGATTCGAAATCCACTAACCTCTTTGCCAATGGTCAAAGTTACACCTGAATCATTTCCCCTCTTCTTATACACATTGATGTATTTTCCAGTCACAGCCATATTCTCGACTTTGAAGCTGAATTCAATCTCAGCATTATCAAACTGTGTAGCTACGCTCAATAGCCTTTCCGTAGCTGTAGTTTCACCGTCCCAGGATAACTTTCTTGTAAGATTGCTTACTTCGTTGATCCCGATTTCGAATCCGGAATCATATGCAAATTTATTAATGTAATAGGCAATGTTATAAGCTTTATCTGCAGCATATTTTCCGACCACTTCATTTAACAGATCCAGTCCCGCATCTTCAGCATAGATGGATGCATCCTTTTGAATCGGATCTATCGTCGAATCAATAATCGTATATACTTCCACTTCACTGCTGTCCGCACTCTGCTTTAAGATGAAATTTCCGGCTGCAGCAAGCTTCTTCACATCCACTTCCTGCTCTTCATCCGAATTCACAAAATCGTAATCCAGATTACATTCAAAGGTTGCCACACCTTCGGATATTTCTTCTGTTTTTTTATCATCTGTGATCATCAGCCCCTTCGGCAATCCGGTAGACGCTGATCCCAGAATATTCATTGCCCTGTCAGCAAAATATATGATCACAAGAACACCTCCCTGTACTTCATTTTAAACGTCGGTTTCTTCGCCCAGCTGGAATATAAGCATTGGACCTGATTAACTCCCGGCTTCAGGCAAAATGTTTCCCAGTCATTTCCAAGAGCACCTAAATCCGGCTTTGGAAGACCGTTCATCCGTACCGATCCATCTATACAATTTGCAATCAAACTGCAGTCCTGCGCAAATTTATTCGGTACATCTCTCCATTTTTCTACATGTAACTTCTGAAAATAAAAAGCATTGATCCCGTTGTATGTAAGATACTTATTCCCTGATCTTGTTCCTCTCTGCTTAATCGCAATCTGAATCTTGGCACATTTCATATCCGCTATTTCCGGAATATTGAAGCTCGGATAACTGCCATTATAGAAAAATGTAAGTTTACTGCCTTCTTTTCTAAGATCACAATGTCCCCAGTTCCAGTACCACGGATTTTGCTTCCGCAGATGACTTGTCATATAAGTGTACGTTTTCAGCACACGTCCCGCCTGCTGATCGGTACTCTTCTTGTTCGGATTGTAGCAGACTAGATCATAATGTCCTGTATTTCCGCTCATATCCGATTTATACCAGTTCACACCGGCAATAAGCTTATCGTCCGCTGTCAGATAGTTAATACACATTTCTCCGGTCTGTCCCATCAATCCGGCATAAAACAGGATATGGAAATAAGAATAAAAGTTCTGACACCCTTCCTGATCACCGGTTGAGTCCGCCGGAAGAATGATGGTTCTGAGTCCACCGTTTGCGCGACCAACCTGTTGCCCTGCAGACTTCAAAGAGAGGAACTTGGTATTAAACCATGTTGATGTTCCGAGGGATCCTTTTGCTCCGTAGAAAGGATGCATAAAATCCGTTCCAGATGTATCATCCGGTGCATTGAAAAAGTCCTGAAGCGTAGCCAATGTCTCATTTTCTTTGTACGTCTCCCCATCTTCCTCTTCGATGTTTCCGAACTGTAAAATATGTTTATCCTGATCAACGAATCCGACAAATCCATTCTCTCCATTTTCCATTACCGCTCCAAATGTTGGGTATGCTTTATAAGTTCCCTTGTAATCAACAACAAATGTTGTTCCATCATCTGCAGTCGGTATAACCTCGTACTCTTCCACGGAATACTTAAACGGATCTGCACAATAGAACTCAATTTCTGCAGTAATCGCATTCCTGCCATGCGGCACATCACCGGCATTCACCTTTGTTCCGACATAATACTTATCCGGTTCATCCAAGAAGATCAGCTTCGCTTCTGCCACATCAAGTAATGAATTCAATTTGTTATACGCATTCCGGAATTCTGCGTTGCTCTTGGCAATCAGTTGGTACCCGACAGTGATGGTCCTTGGCTTATATCGTTTTCTCCGATATCTGGATCCGTCCATGATCTCTGTAGATAGATCTGTTATTTCTGTTTCGATCATTTCCCGGCCGGACACATACAGTGTCCGATATCCGGGAATTACATTTTCAAAATAGACTCCGTTAAAGTTGAGAGCTTCGGAAGGCAGTATCTGCTCTTCCTGTCTCTCTGTAGTGTCCACAAATTTATACATATCCGCCCTCCTTATCTCACGCCTTTCTTCCTTAGATCTCTTTTCTGCTGCTGTTCAATTTCTTCTTTGGTGTATTTCGCTGTTGCCTTCGCCACCTGCCTGCCGTCTACTTCAACAGGGACGTAAATGGTATAGGTTTCGTTTCTGGTGTAGTCATAATCATCATTCAGATCTTCGATGCCGATTCTTAATCCAGCTCCAATTTCCGGAACAGGAACTAAATCCGGAATGTCTACCAGTTTCCATGCTGCCTTTTTCGCATCTGTGACCCTATCAGAAATTCCATTTACCCATCCTTCACCGAAATAGCCGCCCAGTTTATGAGTAACCTTGGACGGACTTCCAATCTTAGCTTTTGCTACAATTGCCGCCTCTGCTGCAGCTGCCAACTGCGCTGCGACAGATCTTACACGTCCGACCTGACTCGCCATACCATTTGCAAGACCAGCGCCTATATACACACCACAGCTGTATGAACCAGATCCGGCTGATCGCATTGCCACTACCGTGGATGCAGACATGGATCTTGCTGTGGATACTGCCCGGTTCATTCCATTGCGGACTCCGTTATTGAAGTTGTTTCCAACAGCATTCCCGGAGCTCCTTGCTTTTCCTTCTGCGTTTGAAAATTGTCTTACCAATGTATTAACTGCTGACTTTGCTCTACTTCCCAACGCATCCAGTCCGGAATTTACCACATTTACACTGGCTCGCATACTCGTGAGCGAGCTTTGAGCGCTTTTGGCATTACCGGCTATGGATTTCATGCTTGAATTGACAGACTTTAATGCTACCACCATTGCAAGGGTGCCAACTGCGCCACCTGCCATAGCTGCTCCAAACGCAACCACTACAACAGCCGATGTTCCCATTCCGGCCGCAAGACCTAATGATAATGCTGTTAAGGCTGTCAGTGCTCCTACTGTTGCTAAAGCTCCGGATGATACGGCAGGGAATGCAGCTCCCATCAACAGAAGTCCTGCCCCAGCTACTGTAAGACCGGCACCAAGGGCCAGTGTGCCTGCTGCCAGAAGCAACACACCCGCTGCCGCTATCAGGACAGCTGCGCCAACTAATACAAGTCCTGCACCTACCACTACAAGTCCGGCGCCAAGAACAATGCACCCTGCACCGGCTACCGCAGCACCAGCACCAAACACGATCATGCCTGCTCCGAGGGTTGCGATGCAAGCCGCTCCCTGAATTCCGTACTGCACAATGGTCGGAAGCACACCTGCTACTATGGCAAGCCCAACACTCGCCAGCAGTGCTCCGGTTGAAACCAGTAAGATAGCTACACCAAAGGCAATGAGACCTACTGCTCCGGCTGTCAATGCCGGTCCAAGTGCTGCTGCGCCAAGGGCAAGTCCGGCAATTGCCGCAACCATACCAACCATGCATCCTATAGCAAGCGGTCCCGCATTCGCCAGATTAACAGCCGCCAGTGATAATACAGCAATCCCCGCTGCTGCAATCAGGACAGCTGCACCAAAGGCAATGAATCCTGTTGCTCCGGCCGTCATAGCCGGCGCCACATTTTTGGCAACGACCATTAATCCTGCCACTGCTCCTGTCATGCCGATCAATACTCCTGCTGCCAGTGGTCCGGCTTGTGCGATTTGCACGGCTGAATATGCCAAAAGGGAAAATCCTGCCGCAATCAATGCTACTCCTGCGCCAATTGCTACAAAGGCTTTTGCTGATTCTAGGATAGTTCCTGATGATTCTTTACTTGCAGTGCCTACCGCTTTTTCACCCGCTGCTACGCCAAATAACTTACCTGCCAGTGTCGCTATTCCTTTTCCTGTCATGCTTACAATTGCGCCCGCAAAAGTTTTGACACCAGGGGCAACTGCACTGACTATTTTAAAGCCTTTAAAAGCAACATATAATTTCGGTAACAGCGTAATTGCTTTTGCCACTTCTTTATCATGATCTTTTAGAAAATCCGCAAATGTAGTCAATGCACCTGTTGCTGTTCCCATGCTTTCAGAGAAATTATCCACACTTTCCTTTTTTCCAAAGGCTCCGGTAAGTTCCTGTACTTCGTCAATAATCGCACCAGCTGCCTCTCCAAAGGCTGTCCCTACCTCTTTTGCATCTGTTTTCAGCACGTTCCAGTATGGAGATATAAGTTCGATTGCTTTTGGAATTCCAACGGACAATTTGTCAAATCCCGCCTCCACCTTACCGGTCATCCCATTGATTGCATCAATCACTTTAGGCTTTGCGAAAGTATCATAAAGCTTCATCATTCCGCTTACTGCAGATGCTTCCAAGTTACTCATAGCGCCTTCAAATGTGGTTACGGATGTGGCTGCTTCTTTCGCCATGTCAGTCATACCAATGTTATTGATAGCCTGTCCGAGCATGTCCGCAGTAATTGCGCCCTCTTCCATTGCTCCTTTGAAGTCGTTCCCTAATGTTGGATTCAGCTTAATTAACTCTTTCCGTAAGCCTCCAGCAAGCTGCGGACTGGCATTAATGATCTGATTCCAATCCTGCGCATGCAAAGCTCCTGCCGCCATTGCCTGCGAAAACGCAAGTGCTACCGAGGAATATTCCTTTGCACCTCCACCAAATACAGCAACTGCATTACCGACTGCTTCCGTCAACTTGTCTGCGTCTTTGATTCCATTTGCCGAAAATGCGCCGAATGTACTCATAACATCCTGCAGGGAGAATACTGTTTTATCCGCATACGTTTTTAATGTACCTGTTGCTCCGGCTATTCTCTGTATTTCCGCTTCGGAATACCCGGAAAATCTCATAGCTGCCTGCAACTTATACATGGAATCCGATGTTTCTATCGTCTCTTTCGACAAATCACTGACTGAATTTGTCACCAGCGACATCGCCTTTCCACCGATTGCAGCCATTGCACCAAATCCAAGACCGCCGGTGAGAGTGGTTTTCAGATTATTTGCATATCCCTGGCATGATCTCATAATGGATGAAAAGTTTTTGTCCTGCGCTGATAATATTGCTTTTACACTATACGATTCTGCCATGTTCTCACTCCTCTCTATCCAGCAGTTTGCTTATTCCGGCGAATCTGGATGGTTTCCTTCGATTCTTCATTTTTTTCAATTCTTTATCGAAATCAAAGAACTGCCGGAATCTCTTGTAAACTGGTTTGGTCTTGCCTTTGCCGGCTTTCTTTTCTGCCTTTACCGCAAAATTCAAAAATGCCTGCCGATGTTCATGTAAACTCTCGTCAAGCATCCGAAGCTCTAAAGCCTCCATCATAAGTTCATATTCTGCCAATGTCAGCTGATCCACCTGTTTAAATGACGTGAAGCCAAAATACCGGAAGCAATTCCTTGCTACGGTCTTATATAGGTCTTCTTCTACAGCTCCTGAGCCTTCTTCTTCGCCATCTGTTCTTCGTACTCTTTCAAAATCTCTTTCACTGCTTTCTTGGTAGCATTTGCTTTCGATAAAAAATCTTTTGTTTTCTCCATGAGTTCATCGATGTCTACCTCTTCCGAATCAATGTAAGAATCTAACATTGCCTTTGTTACTCTTGGATTCTCTCCCTTATTTGCCAAATCTAACAGATCTACCAGCGCGTTCGGTTCCTGATCAACCACAACACTAGCGATCAGATACCTTGCTCCTATTTCTTTTGTGGTTCCCGGCATTCCCTGAACCGGAACTACGGTAAGCTTATTTGCTTCTCTTAAGAATCCCATTCCGAATTTAAACTGATATACTGTTCCATTGATTGTAAGTTCCATCATATTGTTTTATCTCCCTTCCGCGCGATGTCGCACATCAAAAAAAGAGGACGATTCTTCTCGCCCTCTTAAGCTCCTGTCTTCTGAGTGTCTGCAAATACATATGCTGCTACTTCCTGCTGTTCTGCAGTAACCGTTGCATAGCCATCTACACCTTTTCCTTCCAGTCCAAATGTCAACGATAACTCGACATTATCCTCTGCATTGGATGTCTTATCAATTTCCGTAAGATATCCCTGGAAGTATTTTGCCTTAAATTTATCAGTCGAGCTCGCCTGCGGCTCTGCTAAGTTTACTTCCCAGATCTCCATCTTTTCGTCATCATCGAGTGCTGCTTCCAGCTCATCGATGAACTTATCTCCTTTTTTTAAAAGGCTTGATGCTGTGATTTCTCCTTCTGCTGCTCCCGGTGTACGTACTGTGCCGTCTTTTGTCACTGTCGAATCAGCGTCCTTCGACTTTGTACGTTCATTTTCTGTCGTAAATGCAAGTGCTGTTGCATCATGATCTTTCTCTGTACTCAGGATACGGTACAGATATACGATCTTTTTTCCTGCTACTGCTTCTGCAAATAACTGCAATCCAAATAACTTTCTGTTCTTCACTATTGTCATCTCCTAACTAAATTTAAATGCCACTTCTAGGATTCCCATAAGAAGCGGCTGTTTCGTTGTATTATCCGGCAGGATTCTCTGTGTCGGTCTCTGCATATTCCAGGCATAGTGCGCTGTATGTTCGATAGATCTGCAGATGTTTTTGATATCTGCTAAGATACCTGATACCGTTCCTCTCTGCCGTATATTATCGTGCCAGACTTTCAACGTCAGATTAGTCTCGCCGATAATCTCATTTTTTGTAGCCTGATCACTCTCGGAGCAATCCGCCAGGTAAACAAAAGGATATGGTGTGTCCTCCGGCGGTAAAACCGTGTCATACACACCAACTCCCGTATCCTTATATTTTTCTTTCAATGCCATCAAAACAGTACTGAACAATTCCTGCTGCGGATCCATCTTATCACCTCACAAGTTCCTTCATATCTGCCTTAAATTTTTCCTTCTGTTCTTCAAATGCAGGCTTTAAATATGGTTGAGCCTTCATAAATCTTGTACCCAATTCTACATACGCCCCATACTCTGCTGTTGACTCGACTTCTGCCGTTTTCCCACCATCTGTAATTTCCAAAGTAATTTTTTGTCTCAAATTTCCTGTATCAATTGGTGCATTCTTTTGTGCCGTTTTCTGCAACTGTGCGCCGTTTTTTTTCACAGTTGCTTTTACTTTCGATAAATCCATATTTTTAGTCAGTTTAGCATCCAACTTTTCAAAGCCTATCAGCTTTACTCCCATCACACCACCTCCGACACAACATATACCTGCTTCGTCCGGAGCTTCCTGCTGAAATCTACACCGTATGTTTTATTCCCTACGCGAATCCTGTCAAATGGCCGGTCATAATGATTCTGTAGGTGAATGGTAAGGCTGCCTTCCTTAATCCCGGAATAGACAAGCATCATCGTATTCGTACCGGTATCCATGACTGAGGCAGACTTCATATCTTCCGATATCGTGTCTTCCCCGTAATTACCGGTAGCCGGATCATACTCTCCAGGGGTGAGTTTCTGGAAGTATATTGGTGTGTCATATCTCATAGGAATCTCACCTTACCTTTCTTTGATTCTTTCTGATCATCCAGATATGCCCGGATGTCATCCATATATCCCGCAAAATCATTCTCCGACCAAGAAAGACTTTCCCCCTCAACACTGTGAGAGGAAAGTCCTTCTGAACCGATTCTGTTGAATCGTATGATTGACACATCCAGGATGATATAATTCATCTCTTCCGGAGGCTCCAATCCCCCGAGAAGAAAGCGCAGTCTTTGTTTGGTGGCCTTTAAAATCAGCAGTAATTTATTTTCCAAGGCTTCGTCTATTTCTTCCGGCAGTCCCAACAAGGCTTTCAGATCTTCAATCATACGCTCCTCCTATTCTGCCGGCTCTTTATTTTCGGGTTCCTTCTTTCCGGCTTCTGGTGGTTTTTCATCGACATCTGTATCGGTCACATTATCCTGATCCTCTTCTAACAGTTCGATCAGCGGAGTGTGCTGTTTGTTGTTACTGCCGGCCAGCTCCTCGATTCTTTCTTTGCTGACATCTACTCCTTCACGAGGGAAGATATCTCCCTCGTTATAGGAATGATCGTTATCATGGAGATCAATAAAATGCTTGATTACCTTATACATACTTTTTTACCTCCTATGCTCCCGGATTAACCGTTACAGTCACATCACCGGAACGAACAGCTTTGTAGTTCTGATCACACTCAACCAGTGTGATATGGTGAGTTGCTGTCGAAGCAATCTCTGATTCACCGTCCCACTTAGACCAGTTCTTAACATCCATACCGTAAGTTACTGCTGTTGTAGCTGCAGCATCTTTGTACTTCCAGCAGTTTCTCATTGACATTAACTGCTCTTTCACTGTCAGCTTTGTGGTTCCTGCCTCTGATCCAGCCTCTGACGTTACGTTTAACGTTCCTAATGTCTGTGTATCAGATTCTCCTACGGAGATGTAAGCAATCGCATCCAGATACTCACAGAACAGGCGTAAGCCCATGATTGCGTAGTTATCGGAAATCATACGGCTGTATGTTCCTTCTGAGTGGAAGCCAATAAATCCTGTCTCTGAATCCGTTGTAAATCCAAGTCCAGCTTTGGCAAACTCTGAATCTCCCGGATCAACATAATATGCAATCATGTTGTTGAGCGGTGTTGCAATTACAATATTCTGCGGGATCTCAGAAGTAACAAATACCACATCCGCTCCAAGGAAATTTGTCAGATACTTGAAGCCGAATGCTGTCTGCAGTGTAATATCTGCTGCACCGAGATACTTGTACACATCCAGAGTGTTTACCCAAACAGCTACTCCGGTTGCCGTTCTCTTCATCTTCTGGAACTTAGCCACAACCTTTCCGATCGCCATTGCAACAGCCATCTGCCAAGTTGTTTCGTGTCCTGTAAGAGATCCGGCTTTTAACTGTGCGTAGAATTTATCAGTCACTACATTCTGCAGATCGGACTTGAACTCATCATCCGTATCCTGTACTGCCGCCTCATAACCTTTTTCCGAAATGGCTTCAAGAGATACGCCTTTACGATATTTTTCAATCTTGATCGTATCAAAAGGCTTTTCTTCTACTGTGTATCTGGACATCGGGATTTCTTCGCCTTCTCCAACATCTCCTGACTGCAGTTCACCTTTTACCGTTTTGGTCTTTAATACCGAATTGTTTTCCTTCCTGATCATTCTGGTAATTCCCAAAATATCTAACAGTGCCTGCAGGTTCTTACCAAAGGATGTGACAAAGTCAATCTCTCTGGCTTTTACCTGGACCTGCACTTCTCCTGTCAGGTTATTCGGTGCTGCAAATACCTGCAGACCTAATCTTCTAATATCATGCATGTTTCATACTTCCTTTCTTACTGAAATAATGTAATATTCTCAGCAATCAGTTTCTGTCTTTCCGACGGATTCTTCACTGCTAAGATCTGTTCTTTTGTCATTGATGGTTTATCTCCACCGTTACCGGCTTTTGGAGGTTTTCCCTTTAAGGCATCTTTCACTGCTTTCTGGACAGCTTCTTTGTACATAGTAGAAAAGGTTTCCACTGCCGCCTTGGTTCCATCTGCATCTTCTGCTACAAGATTCATAACCAGTTCATCTGGAATGTTGATATCCTCATCTGCCAGCATCTTGCGAGCTTCTTTCGCCATGTCCGATCTGGCATTCTGGCGCTGCATTTCTTTTAGAGCATCCTCCGCTTTCTTCGCCCTGTAGTTTGCTTTTTCCTCGTTGGTCATCTGAGCGAGCTTTTCCGCTTCTGATACCTTGTCATCCGTCAGCGTCTTCCATTTGGTCTGTGCATTTGTCACAGCCGTATTAACTGCCTTCTGGACACGCCGGTCGAACTCTGACTGATTGCCTTCCAGTGCCAAAAACTCATCAAATGACATTGTTGTGTTACCGCTATTTCCAGGATTTCCCCCAGCTCCAGCACCGTCTCCTTCTCCGGATCCACCGCCGTCTCCTCCAGGCTCTGTAAATAACTGCAGGTTACTCATTGGAATTCTCCAGTGATTATTCATGTGTTTCATCTTATCTATCCTTTCCGCCCCGCCCCATTCATTTAAGCCCAGGTCGTTGCATCTTGAATGTGTAGTTTAACGACATCCCGGTCACATTAAGTTACATGATCCGGACATACTCCGGAAACTCCTCGGCAATCATGCAGATGCCAATGAAAAAGGAATCCACCAGAGTTTTTGACTTCTCCGATAGATTCCCATACTTTATATCCACCCTTCCGGGAGATATCTCATATTCAATTTTATCGTCTGTCAGATCCTTTATGGACTTGATCAGTGTCAGTGCAAGTGCTGTTACACCGGCACAGACGATATCTGATCCGGAAACAGCATAATTTGCATGTCCGGATATCTTTATTTCATCCTTGCGGACAGTTACTTCAATCAAGGCATCCCACCTCCTGAAATGTGGCAAAGATTTTCGATGATTGAATTGCTAACCAATCCACCATTTCTTCATTTTGCGCCCAAGCGGATATCATATTCGAGTTTGCAGATAAGCCGCTCTCTTCCAAATATGCATGTATAATTTCATGTCTCAGCACACGGTTCATATGTCGTTTTCTTCCTTTATCCGTAAAATCTTTATCCTTGTTTTTTAAAATATAAATTTCTCTATTACATCGATTAAACAAACCATCTGCATATTCTCCCACGCCTTTCAATCGCTCCGGATACTCGTCTACAAAACGAATATCGTAACATGTCCCCATAATACTAACATTCATATCTTGCAATCCTGTCACCTCCTTGTGCTAAAATGAGTATAAAAATACCACCAATCATTATGATCAGTGGCTTTTCTAAATAAATGGTATCATATCTTTTACATCTTTCAATGTTTTCTTGGCTTTCTCAATCAATGAATTTTCAAATAAATACTCTATTCCCTTTGGAGTGATAATAGCTTCTTGCAAATCACCAAAAATTACTCCGTCTTTTGTATGATTAACCCTAATCCCTTTAATATACTCTTCGTTAATCAAGCTTAAAAGAATGTATATCCAATAATTTTCTGGAATATTGTACGTCGATGCAACTAAATACTCAGCTTCTGGTTTTTCGCCCTTTTTCAGGCAATCGTAAAGGTACTTTAAAACTCGGTATACAATCACAAAATAATCATTTTGAGCCATTTATCTCACTTCCTTACTCTTGAAGTAATTTACACTTATTCTACAAACTCTGGCAATTCTTTTTTCAGCTTTAATGATTTTTTAATATCTCTCACATATGCTTTATATGAGCTTTCTCCGTATTCCAGCTCCATATATCCATCAGGAGTACGACCGAACATTTTGTAGTAATCGTCATATAGCTTTTCCAACTCTTGTGTCATTTTTCCATACCACATTACTTAACACCAAGCAACTATATCTTTTTCCGGGAAAGTGTTCTTTTCACAGTATTCTTCCAGACGTCTCAACGCATGTGCTGCATAGCTTGTACTATATCCATCCGCTTTTTCTTCAATATCTCTTTCCCTTGTTGTTTTTCTAAAAATAACAATACCATATTTTTTTGAATCTTCTGGATAATATCTGTACTTTACATCCACTTCTGTAACTTCAATTAATTCAAGTCTCAGCATCTGTCCACTTCCCTTCTACAAATTATTTTTCTTTTTAAACTCCATTAAAGCTTTTTGATAATTATATTTTTTCTCTGCCAACCGATGCGCCTCTTGATAACTCAAATGCTCTTTCTTCATCAGTTCATACTCTAACCGTTCATGCTTCAGCATTATCAAATCATGCTTTTGGATATTCTTGCCTTCCCGCAATCTTCTGAATGATTCTGCCATATCATAGTCGGGATCAAATCTTCTCTTTCCGCCATATAACTCATGATCATTTATAAATACATGATCATATACCTTGTTAATGCTCTTTTCCGATATTCCTGTATTATTTGCAATAGACTTAACTATATTACTCTTTTTACTGCGTCTCACAGATTCATAATACTTAATAGCGTGGGCATCTCTTTTAACATATAGCGGATCGTTCTTATCCGTAAGAGCTCCTTTTACAGCTCCTGAATTTATTATATCATTTCCCTTGCCTTTTGCAACGGTCTTTACAGGTGTCTTATTGATTTTAATATTGGACTTTTTAAAATATTTATCTACAGTTGTAAGCACCTTCTTTGAATATGTGAAATCCGAACCATATTCAGACGGCAACTTTATTCCCATTTCTTTCAGCTTCGCTTGTGTAAACGCTTCTGCAAAAAATTCATCAATAGAACTACTTCCATGCTCATATCCACTAATCCATCTGGATGTATCTTGTTTTGCATCAACATCTTTTTTATATGCCCGGCGAATTTTCTTGATTTCCTTCCAAAACTCCCCGTCATTTGTAAGTCCATACTTATCTGCTGCAGAGTTTGCCATTGTATGTGCAAATTCATGTACCGCTGTCCTGATATCTTTAGCTGACAAATTCATCGTAGCACCTGACATGTCGACAGTTCCTGCTGCTTTTTTAGCTCCTACAGTAACATGTTGAAGTCTCGTATTGTACTCTTTTGTCAATCTGGTTATAATCTGTTCTTGCTCTTTGTGCGGATTTCCCTTCCAATCAAATTGAACAGCTTGACCGTTTTTGTTGATTGCTTCAGCTTTTTCGGCAAGTCTTTGCGCCATTCTTTCTTTTCTTCGTTTTCTCAGCTCTTCACTTTCTTTGGAAGCTTTCCAATCTTCGAAATTCAATCCATGTTCCTGATAGCTGTTTATCCACTCCTCATAAGCCTCATTATCCATATATGCGGCTGTGCTGCAATGACAGTTCGGATGCATTGGTGGAGCATTCTCTCCCGGCATCATATCATCTACCTTGAAATGCTTATCGTCCAGTCCTTTGCAAATCGGACATACATCGCCTTTTGTGCATGCAACATACACATACTCATCAAAGCCGTTACGGATAAAAGACTGCTTCTGAGCCTCTGTCTGCACTCTTGCAAGCTCTGTTACCATGAGTCGTTCAGCATTATAGGCTGATACTCCAAAACGCTTCGTTAGATGTCTAGCGAGTTTACGCGGATTCTCTCCTTTAATCAGTCCAGATGCAAGCAGTCCTTCCAACTCTGCTTTGAGCATACCATGGTACATCCAAATACGGTCTGAATATGTGGCATTTTTGAACGATGCATTCACAATTGCATGAGCATACTTTTCGTTTTTCATAATACTCTTTCCAAGGATCCCCGCCTGCCTCCGGAATTCATCCAGTGTTCTCTTTGTCAGTTTCTTATCGAAATACTTTTGAAGATCATCAAAGCCTGATACCATCTCCAGGCCAATGTTCGCCTTCAGGAGCTCTAGCCGATTCACTTTCATAGTCAGGTTGTAGATCCGCATCTCTTCATTCGCTTCATCCGAGAAATCTTTCTTTGCCACGTACTTCTTTGCCTTTCTGGCATAGGCATCGATGTCAAGCTTATCTGCGCGCTTTTTGGCTTCTGCCATCGTAATGCCTTCTTTTTTGGCATATCTGGCATAGAACCCATTTATTTCCTTTGTGATTTCATCTATCATGGATTGATAGATTTCCTGAATCTGGCGGTTATACTCTTCTTCGTCTATGATATTATGTTTCTTTGCTTCCGTTTCCCGGTTCTTCCAGTACTCCTGGCTTGCCATCACCTGCACCTCCGAACATCTGCATCATAACAGGATCTGTCTTGGCTTTTTCCTGTTCGCTCTCGATTTTTTCCATCTCATTCTGCACATTATCCACGACAGACAGTACGCCAAGCTGTGTCTCCTGTGATACGATTCCATCCAAGTTGCCAGCAATCTGGCTCTCTTCCAGTACATTCGATGGAATATTCGGTGTGAAATGGTAATGCAGCTTCACCCAGTCATCTTCTTTCATTCCGGATACCGGATTCGAAAAGATCAGCTTGTACCGCCGGTTCATTCCAGATGTAAACTTTCGTTCTTTTGTCTTGGCCAGATTACTCATTCCCTGTAGTTTATACTTCATGGCAATGCCAGAGCTTGTACCGAAATTCTCATCTGAGATATTCGCAACCATGCCGATCTGGAATATTAATTTCTCCAGACGATCAATCAAGTTCTCCTGTGTGGTATCTCCGTTTGGTTTCTGCAGGAAGTCAACTATAACAGTATCAGCGTCTCCTTCCAGATTAATGATTCTGTTATCACGGATATGCTCCAAATCTTCATCTTCCAATTTACTTCCAAGTACTTTCATGTATGCGTCTGCAAAATAATCTACGTCATTCGCTTTTTCACTGATTGCCTTGTTATAAGCATCAATCATCGAGATTGCCGGTTCAAAGATGCATGTGCGCTCCTTGTTCTCCACATACTCCGTAGCCGGCACTCCGTCAAATCCATGTATCTTTTCCTCTTCCTCCCAGACAAGCTTTCCCTTCTGGGTAAACCACCGTACCTTGGTGTCATCTGATACACTGCCATGCAGTACATCATTCGAATCTATGTACAGTCGAACGAAATACCGTTCCCTGCACAGCACCGAATCATCGTAGATCATAAACGCATCGAACGGTGTCTGATATGTAATCCCGATATTTCCCAGTTCATCCACGTAATACATCTCGTATCCTTTGCCGTAAATGCAACAGATCTTCGACAGCTCCGCATTATTATCATCCTGATCATTGTACTGATCCAGGAGTTCCACATATTTTTTGATGTTGCCTGCAGCATCACCATCCACAGATATCTTAATTGGATTCCCGATAAAATATCCGTTAAATGTATCCACCATATATTTTGCGAAGTTCACAGCAATACGATTGTCTGGTTTATAATCCGGCTTCGGCTTCTGGTGAAAAATCTGGTAGTCTGTTTCATACGCATCTTTCAGATGTTTGAACCGAAAGGCGCACTCTGCATTATGTTTTGCTATGAATTCATTCAGTTTGTTATCTGTCAGATCTTCCTCTGACGGTAATCGAAATAGCACTTTATAGTCCTCCTTTCAGGTTTCTATTTAAACGAGGTTTATCCCCAAAGATTGTATAGACGAAGTATCTTACTGCGTCCATTGCATGATCATATTGTTTTATCGGCTTATCTTCCCCTCGTTCAGCGGCTTTTGCATCCCAAATGTAAGATGCAAACTCTTTGATCGTGTTTTGACAAACATTGGAAAAGATAATTTTAATCAAATTCAGCTTTGTGGACACCAGTCTGATACCATCTTCTACATCGTTCTTTGCTTTTATTACTCTAAATCCTCTTTTTCTCAGCTCGGCAATAAATGAAGCTGCTGCCGGATCGACGATAATAGCTTTGATCTCTGTTCCATCTAGCCAGCTTTCCAAATCGTTTGCATATTCTGCATCTGTCTTTTGCCTTCCTTTGTCTCGTCCAGAGTAATAGTATTCTCTAGTACAGTACCAGACACCATCTGTTCCTTTGTTCCACAGCAGGAAAACTGTGGCATTCTGTGTTCCATAATCGCTACTAACATATCTATTGCTACTTATCAGCTTTGTTTGGAATTCATTCGGATCTTCCACATGTTTTTCGTTGTCGAACATGTCATAAATAACACCTTCTGCCATCGCCCACAAGCCGAGAATGTAACGTTTGTAGAATACCCCTCTGTATGTATTCCGGTATCTTTCTTTGATCTCATCGCTGAGGCTCAGGTTATCATCCATAACAAAATGTACGTATAGGATATTCTTGACCGATTCATCTTTCGCCCTTAGCTCTGCTGCCCTTTCTTTTCCAATGTATCCAACAGCTCGGTCTATCCAATTGACTTTAAACCAATGGTAAGGTCCGGAAGGGTTGCAGTTAAACCAGAACTTCGATCCATCTACCGAACATCGGCCGGTAGCCTGATTCACGAAACTTTCCGGCATAAGCGCCACTTCATCAAAGAAGACTCCTGCCAGTGTGATTCCCTGTATCAGATCCTGGGAGCTTTCGTCCCTTCCACCGAATATGTAGAAGTTATTAGTCGTTTTTCCTCTTGTGATCACTATCAGGTTGTCGGCTCTGTGGTCTACCACACCGTAGCCTCTTGCCTTTAGCATGAGTTTTAACCAAAACAGTACGTTTCTTCGAAATGATCCGATGGTTTTCCCGCACATGGCGAAATTCTGTCCGTTGAACGTTTCCATCGCCCACATCACGTAGGATAGCGACATACACACTGTCTTTCCCGATCGGATAGCTCCATCTGCTATAATCCCATCGTAATCTTTTACGGGCGACGTCGCACACCACCATGTCAGTACCTGTTTCTGCTTTTTTGAGAACGGTTTGAACTTGAATATCTGATTATATACTGTCTGCAGACGGCTTTTCTTCATAGCCTGGATCTTTTTCTTCAGATTTGTGATCTTTTCATACATCCTGATCACCCCAAACTTCTGAAGCTGTAGCGTTCATGGCATCCATGAATCCGTCGTCCGCTGTTTCATGCGATCCTCCATCCTGTTTCATGATCTGGAGTTCTAACTGCATCGTAGCAAGTTCTAACTTGGCATCATCGTAGCCAAACTTATGGATAGCTTCGATTGCCTTCTGTTTCTTGGCCTGTACCCTCGTGAGTGCATCTTCTATCTGCTGGATCTGGCCAAGTATTCCGGCATATTCTTTTAGTTCTGTACATTCTCCTTTTTCCAGTCCATCGGTGTATTTTACTACCAACATTCCCGGCGGCGGCTTCTCATCCTCGTTTTGCTGTGTTTCAGCATTTTTCAATGCTTCTATTCGGTGCAACATGCGGTATTCACGAACCGTAAGTAGCTGTATTTCCTGTAGGAGCAGTTGCTCTTTGTCGAATCCAATCGTCTCGGCCAGCTGCAGTTCTTCCGGATTCAGGGTATCAAAAAAGAGAGTTTCGAACTCTCCTGTCTTAACTGCATTCTTGTTTCCCGGCGGCCCTGTCCCGCCATGCCCTTTGGCATTTTTGTTTCCCGGCTGACCGCCTCTTTTTTTCGCAACGTTGCGTTTTTTCTTTTGCAACGTTGCATTATCCCAGCACTGTCTGTTCTTCCAGCTCCGGACTGTCCCAACCGGAACATCCAGTTCCTTAGCAATCTCAATTAATTTCAGCCCTTTGTCATATAATTCTTTCGCTTCAATAGCCCTCTGATCGGGTGCTCTTGCCACGCCTCACCACCCCTCATTCATTTCGTTTTTGTTTTTTATCTTTCAACAATCTCGTTTTATCTTTTATTTTCACGTAAAAAGGTGGCAGCATCATCTGCTGCCACCTCAGACTGTAGACAAAGTTGGTGTTGGGATCTATTCCCAGCACCA
>ENA-OROX01000906-OROX01000906.1-human-gut-metagenome-genome-assembly--contig:-NODE-906-length-27454-cov-23.673127_pt1 | contig 27454 bp, 24 predicted proteins | sample MGYA00242133_ERZ509058 | MGnify/ENA primary metagenome ERZ509058 (study PRJEB26280, sample SAMEA2338751) | human gut metagenome | biome: human gut; feature: human-associated habitat; material: faeces...
ATATTCAGGATATTTTTCGTATATCTGATTGAACTTTTCTATCAAAGGCTTGAAATGCTCATGGACTACAATAAGAATCCCTATGACATTGAAGCCTCCAAAATCACTTTTGCCGAAGTCTTTGAGAAGTTGTCGGCGGAAAAGTTCCCCACGATCTCGGACAGCAACGCAAAAGCCTACAAAGCATCGTATAATACCTGTAACCCCTGCACTACAGAGTGTTCAAGGATTTGAAGCTGACTGACTTGCAGGGTGTTGTAGACAACTGCGGTAAGAATTATCCCACACTCCGCAAGTTGAAAGTGCTGTTCAGCCAGATGTATGAGTATGCGATGAAGTATGAGATATGCATGAAAGACTACTCTGAGTATGTGGATATTACCAAGTTCAAGGACAAGAACCCGAACAAGACAGACCGTTCTCCTTTCAGCAAGTAAGAAATAGATGCTCTGTGGCTGCAGGAAAACAATCTCTATGCACAGATTGTCCTAGTGCTGATATACAGTGGAGTGCGTGTGTCTGAGCTGCTTGACCTGAAACGTGAGAATGTCAACATCGAAGAGCGTTGCTTCAAGGTGGCGGAGAGCAAGACCGAAAGTGGTATTCGTGTTGTTCCGATACATGACAGGACTTATCCGTTCTTCAAAAAGTGGTATGAGGACGGCAACGAGTATCTGCTCCATACTCCCGACGGCAAGCAGTTCATCTACCGCAACTACTATGATTCCTACTGGACACCTGTTATGGAACTGATCGGCTGCTCACACAAGCCCCACGATACCCGTCACACCTGCATCTCTATGATGACTGAGAAAGAGGTATCGCCTACGCTGGTTAAGAAGATCGTCGGTCATTCGGGTGCTATGTCACTGACCGAGAAGGTCTATACACACGTTAATGTGCAGTAGTTGTTGGAGGCTATCAATAAAATATAGGTATAAAAATAACCGCTGATGGATTGTTCCCTCAGCGGTTTTGTTTTGAAAATAATTATTCAAATTTAAATATACCTTGAACAAACTCTTCGACATTTGGATGATCTATACGAGCTTGATCAAGTGTGTTTTTAATTTGTGGATTTGAAATATCAAACAATTCACACATTTCTCCCTTAACTTGTGTTTGCTGGGGAGATAAGGTTTCATCAGGATTTAATAAACTGGTATACATTTCACATACATTTAATATTCCTTTTCGGATGAATCGTTTTGAACAATTAGTTGAAATCACTTTACTTGCTTCAATCTGTGTCATGTTGTGTTGTGCTAAAAATAGATTTAATACCAAACAAATTATTTCTGGATACATTAAATCTTCTATTTCATAATTGCCATTATGTGATGCTTGTCCTGAATAGTTTTTTATGATAAACGGCTTTATATCTATATTTTTAAAATTATTTTGATTCTTTAAAAGCGAGTTTATTCTATCATATTCTGGTCGTCCAGCGACATCATCATCATACAGTACATGAACAATAGGTTTGTCAGATTGATTGGCAGAAAAAGAATTATATACATCTAACATAGGATTAATTCGATTTACCCCGCCGGCAATAATAAATTTAATCTCGCTATGATTAATTCCATAATAACTTGCCAGCTTAAATAAATATTTTTCATCGCATTCGCCTTCGACGATAATGTTGTATTTAGCGAGAACAGGATCTGAAATAAGAACAGGTTCTATTCCTAAATGTTCACATATTTTTTTATAACCATCTTCAGTGTTTAACGGAACGATATTTGTATCAAGATAATATATTTCTTTATTTTTCCTTTTGCTAAATTTATGACTAAGCAACCCCTCTAAAAACACAATATTGCGTAAATTCTTGTCAATAAAGTGCTCAGAATGGGTTGTATAAATTGTTTGAAATCCACTATCAAGTATAAACTGATATAACTTTTTCTGTAATCCACTGTGAAGAAATATATCCGGTTCATCAATACATAATATATAAGAGCTTTTCTTTCTTGGAGATATTCGTTTTATTAATTCTATATTTAGTAAAATAATAGCTAATCTTTGTAAACCCGATCCTTTGTTTGAAACACCCATACCACTTTTGTCGTCGATTTTTAAGTCAACATCATCGGAAATAATATCTCTAAATTTATCAGATTTTTTAGGAACATTGAATGATACATTCCAATTATCTTTAAAAATATGAAATGTATCAGATATTTCCGAAGAGAAAGAATTCAATATTTCTTGTAGCAAGTCAGTATATTTTTCAAAAACATCCTTTAAATCTTTTTTTGCGGCTACAAATCTTGATTTATCAAATTTAATATCAAGCATATCACTTGTTAAATCATCTACCAGTTTAGGAATGTTTACATCAATGGACTTGATCAAACGAAATTCGATTTTGGAGATAAAATCATTTATCTCATCAACCGTTAACTGATGAGTGTTGCCTCTTCGAAGTGAGTACCCTTTTAATCCGTCGTCATTTTCAATATTTGAAAAATCCCTTATTATTCTCATTTTGGGAGAATGATTATCTACTGAATTAAAGTCAAGTGTTATTTTAGGATAGTAACTACCACCACGTTGAGCTTTTTTCAATTCGGGAATATCAGTATTAGGATTAAAAGTATTTGGATTAAAGAATAAATTAATAGCTCTTAATGTATTAGTTTTGCCTACATTATTTTGACCACAAATTGCTACAGGCATACTATAATCTGAAATATTGAATTCCATATCCATTATTGAACGAAATCGCTGTATGCGTACTTTGCTGATATAATACATTTTGTTCACATCCTTTCGTGACAATTAAAATATTTAAGGCATCCATCAAACGATGAATGCCTTGATTTTTGTTAGTTACCCGTTAGTTACGTGTTAGTTACCGCCCCAAATTCACCATATTTCAGATAAACCCAAACCGAACAAAACAGCGTAAATACGTGATTTCGAGTGCTCCCAATAGGGATAAAATTATCTCTTTGAGTTTACCCCGAATGTTCGGCTAACCCAGAACCGGTATTCAGGCATCTTCACATAAATTATCCTTTTCTTCAAAAAGTGCCGTAAATACGGCGTTTGGATTGAGTTACAAGAACTTCGGTTCTGCTGGATTTCAAAGTCTCTGCCGTTCTCTTGTAACTCAGTTGACCACTACTTGACCTTAATTGACCAACGCTATTGCATATCTCTGTATCAATTTTGAGAACTGTGGTGAGAGACTATGAGAACTCCGCCCACGAAAGGAAGATCATTATGACAATAGCAGAAAAACGTGAGATCGTAAACACCATCATTAACCTTTTACTTCAACTGACTGCCGAGGAAGAAGTTCAGGAACAGCCTGCAACCGCTTCAAAGTCTGTCAAAGCTCCGGTGCAGTCGGTTAGGATGCTGACTATCAAGGAGTGTACTGAGTTGATAGAGGGTATTTTTGAACATTCTATCCGTATGCTGATAGCACAAGGAAAAATCAAAGCTTTCCGCACAGGTGAAGGTATCCGTGGAAAATATCTCGTCAACAAGGAAAGCCTGCTGTCTTATTTCAGCGGAAATGAGGAGGTGAGTTATGAGCAGATACAAGAGCGAACATACCGCATACAGCCCACTGAAAAAGAAATACGTTCCGCTGTGGAAGCTTGACACTAACACTGTTACCGTCACCCACTTCAACGCCGATACGCAGACCGAGGAGAGCAAGACCTACAACACCGACTTCATCAGGTATCATCTTCATTTCTCTGACAGCCATTGTCCCGACATGCTTCGCAGGCTCGTTAATGAAGGGAAAATCATGAAGTACCTTGATGATATGGAACTGAAAGTCAATGATGTTATCTCCCGTCAGGTGAAGCTTTGGAAGCAGACCGACAGTTGTTATCAGAAAGCTGTTTTCGCAAATGATGCTGAGAAAATGCTCGGTCTTGAAAACTGCTTCATAAGTATGGCGAGAGAAACAGTGTTTGAGTATATGGTTTATATTTGATGATCAACGGCTGTGCCTTCGGGTGCAGCCGTTTTATTTTTATTATGGTCTGTAAACTTTGTTATATAGTATAGACTTTGATGCTTTTCTCAATAGGAATAGCCAAATTCTTGTTAAACAAAACAAGATTCTTACCTTTATCATATACTGTGCTTTTATAGATAATTCCACAGTACCCTAATGACTGAAAATAGTGAGCAATGCAATGAAATGGTGCGTAGATTAAGCTTTTATTATCTGAATTCAGTGGAACAAATAATTCACTTGATATTATATTTGCATAAGCTGCGACAATCATTCTTTTGCAAATCGGATGTTGTTCAAGTATTTCAGTTTCCACAATAAATGGGTTCTTTTTACGCTGGCTTTTTATCAGCCTTCTTATCTCTTGCTGTTGCTGTGTGGGTGACCATGTATCTCCTACTGTTAAGTCAACTAATTTAGCATCATGTTTAGTTGCTCCAAATTCACACAAAGCAAATCTATTACCGGTTATTACTCTGCACTCCTTTTCGGAACACCTACGTGCTTTATCTTTTCCGTTTTTGGCTTTAGGGTAGCCTAAAGCTAAATATAGCCATTCCACACCTTTAGGACTAAACCTGTTATCATCTTTTATGTACTGTGAATTTGGAATAAATCGATTTCCATTTGGCGTGGGTTCAGTCTCTCCAAGAATAGTACCTCTGATTAGATAAGCATTATTACATACATCGCTTAAAGTTTTTGAGAAGTATTCTTCTCCACCATCAGTCGTAAAGAGACTATCAAATTCTGATAGAAATTTACTTTTGGTTGCTTCAGATTCATCATCAAATGAATATTTACCTACTTGAAGATCTTTACGTAGTAGCCCCCACTTTGCTTTTATCGCTTTATGAGCAACCATCATATCTTCAGGTTTATAACTATTACTTTTTTGAACAATTTTCGCTTTCATAAAAACTATTCACCACCCAAATATTGATAAGTCGAACCTAATGTTTTAACTAATCTTGCTTAACAAAATGGTTGTACGTAAAAATACTATCTTTACCTACAATTTTCTCCAAGTAGCTTTCAAATTCATCATTAATTGGTACAGTTACAAATATTGCTAATCTTTTAATAGATCTTGAGCAGCAGACATAGAATAGATTTCTATTTCTAATATAGACATCATATTCTTTTCCTGATAAATTCGTTGGATCTAAATAGACTTGTTCATCAAATTTATAGTTATTCCATCCTCGCCCAATAATGAAAAGTACATTTTCATATTCCTCACCTTTTACACCGTGTTCGGTTGAATAGTCTGATTGCGGTGAAAAGAAAGCAATTGCATTTACAATTTCCGAATAACTAATATTATATAACTCGGATAATGATACTTTATTGTATATATAATCTGGATTTGACAGATGTGCTTTATAGTTTTCTACTATTATAGATGGAATAGGGATTATTTGCGCGTTTTCTATACATACATTTATTACGTCTCTTATTGTTTTTTCTCGTGCCTCTTTCAATGCTTCATACAATTTATGCCATGATTTCTTTTGTTTTTTTCTTTCTATAAGCATACGATGTGTTTTTAAAGCATCACACAAATCATTTATATTATTATCACATAATGCCTTATAGAGAGGTTCGATAATATTCTGAAAGAATTTCAAATACTCATTTTTTTCCTCTTTCAACGAATCTCCTAATAATGTAAGCACATTATCATAATGCTGTTGATTTGCGAGCATTTTATGGGTGATCATTAGTGTTTTTACTTTGCCATTCCAATCACGTTCTAATTGTTTTTTTACATTATCAACGTAACATACAAGGTCATTTTGAGCTAATTCTGACTTGTAATAACCACCTTGTCTATTGCCTTGGTAATCTTGTGTTGTTATCACGAAAACTTGTCCATCATCTAGCTGATCTACGGCTTCTTGTTGAAAATCAGGTCTAATTGCGTTTAGGGCATTTACTACAGCCACATTTGAACGAAAATTCAAATTTTTTTGTATTTCAATAAGCTGGTTGCTGTCTATTTTTCCACAAGCACCATTTGATGTATAAATAGTTTGCCATGAATCACCAAAGAAACCAAATTGAATGGTTTTCGAGCCTTCTACAAAGTGCTCTATAAATTTATCAGTCAATATCTTAAAAGAATCCTGATATTCATCAATTAATACGATTGGATATCTTAGCGATAGAAGTCTTCTGAATTTTATATTATCTAAGAATTTGGCAAACAGTTTAATAACATCATCATGGTAAAGATATAAAGTTCCGTTATCTATATACCTTGAACCAAGCATATATGCAACATTAGAAACCTGATTTATGGTTACTCCTTCGGGTAATAGGCCTAATTCTTCTACATAGTTTTTAATAGTTTGCTGAAATTGATTTATTGAATCCCACGCAAAAGAATGAATTGTTGAAGGGACGATTGAACTATCAGCAGAAAGTCTTTCAAGTATTACGTTTACAGCAGCGTTAGTATATGTAATACACGCTATATTCTTTTTCTTTCTTCTAAATTCTTGACATTTATTTTGTTCCAGCCAATCAATAACTTTTAGAAGGGAATATGTCTTTCCCGAGCCTGCACCTGCTTCAACTATAAAACTGTTTCCTGATTTTAAAGCATCAATAATATGATTATCAATAGCATCAGCTTGTTCTTGAATTCTTTTATTAAGTATAGCCATATCATTCTACCTTAATCTTTTATTGTTTTTATGGTTAGGTTTTGTTTTCTCTTTTCTTTGACGGTGATTGTAACAGGATATACTATCTTTTCTTGATTGTTAAGCCATATTAGCCCATCAACAATGTATGAAGGTGTTTGATATTCTAAAAAATCATCGTCAGTCAATAATTGCAAAGAAAAGTTTGTTTTCTTTTGTTTTTCCGAATCGAAAGAAAAATTACTATCAGAATGGCTAATACCATATAGCTCTCTATTAACATTCATGATAGCCTCCTCCAAACTTCGAGCATGATATCCGTTTTCTTCTTTTTGAAATTCGATATGTCTAAATCCATTAGTGAGTTTATCGTTGGATATTAGTTTATATACATCTTCTATCTTTACTGTAGTAGATAAGGGAATATTCAATTTATCGTGACACCATTTCATGATAGTTGCATTGGAAGTTCTTTTTGCTTTATCTTTCAAACATTTTTTTCCTTTTGAAGTAACAAAATCAATGTCTGTTAGTATTAACGTTGGTATTCCAAGGAAGTCTATAAAATCAAAGAACCTGTGAGCATATGCTCCTCCAACTTCTATTATTGAGCAATATTGAGATGCTAAGGTTGGCGATTTTGTGTTGAACAAACCAGCTTGATCACATTTATTAATCATATCTGGAATCAAAAGTCTCTCAGCTGCTCCTTCAACCAATATAGCTTTATCACAAAAGTAAAGATCACATCTGCTTATTGTCATGTATTTATGTAGAAATTGCAAATTGTTTTGCTTTTCTTCATCATTTTGACACGTATTATAGAAGTCAGTTAAATTCTTACATATAACACATTCTTTCAACCTCTTAAAATATCTGACTTGTGTAAAAGGAACTGAATTAGCTATATATGACGAATGAGTAGAAATCAATATTTGAATTTTATTGCCTGTAAATCCTTCAAGAACCTCACTAATATACTTTACAAAAACGGTTTGTAATTGAGGATGCATATGTGCTTCAGGTTCTTCCAAAAACAGTAAAGGAATCGCAGACAGTGAATTCTTTTTTATTTCTTGTGCAAATTCTTGCAATAAAAAAACTATTTTAATGAGATTCTTATAACCCAAACCATTGTGGGAACTTGGTAGAGTTTCATTTTCTCCACTTATTGAATATGCAAGATCAGTGTCTTTGATGATATTATCTTTCAATAATATCTGTGTCGTTGCTTTTAATTGCAAATCTTCCGCCGTTGGATATCCAAAGCGAATCATTTTTTTGATTATTTCTTCAAGTAGTTTATTAATCTCATCTTGTGCCTTTATGCTTTCTTGTTCAACGTATTCTTTTAGCTTTTTAATTTTCTCATTTATATTATCTTCAAACGGAATAACACCATCTTGGAAAATGCGTTCCATCACTTGTCCAATCGGCTTTTTATCATGATTATCAAGTTCATCTAAACCACGTTCAGCTGATATTCTTTTGAATATAAAAACATCTCTGAGATGGGATACTTCTCTTATCTGAAAAACAGATGGGTTAGAAGGATTGATTGCTTTTACAGTAATTTCAAATATCCTGTTAAAATTTGTACTGAGGTAATTTGAAATTGCTATTATTTCACCGCTTTTTTTATTTTTAGCTGTAGGATTAGTTATTTTTAGCAGACTTATTTTATCAGTTATTTCCGATATAATGGTATCGGATAGTATGCTTTGATATTCTACCAAAATGCGAGCTATGTTATTGTTAATATCTAAATCAATAATAAATGGTGAGAGTGCTCCAAGATACTCATCCTCAGCTTCATTTGAATAATCAATATCAAACTGAATAGCTGTTTTTGGAATCAAGTCTTTGGCTTTGTCAATAGAAATTTTCCCTTTTACGACTTTCCATAAGACTTCATATAATGTGCTTCTACATTGTATCGGATAATCAGCAAAATCCAAGTCTTTTCTGCCTGATAGAACACGTTGCAGAATAGATAAAAACGAAGTTTTACCAGCATTGTTTTTACCAACTATTAGTGTCAGTGCTTCGTCTAAATGTATATTGGTATCAAGAAGAAGTCTGTAATTCCAAATATGTACATTACTCAGTAACATATACTATCACCTTCTAAAACAACTATTAAATTCTATCACCATAAGGCAGGGATTTGATATAATCCTCCATAAACTGCCAATCAGGAATATATCCTTCATCTGAAAATTCATTTGAGTTATCAATTACTGGTGTACCGTCAGCTGCCATAAGAATGGGAAGTTTGATTTCATCTTCTGCGTATTTTTCTTCTGTTACTTTCCTACCATAAGCGTATTTAAACCTATTAGCTGTGAGAAGTGTTTGAATAAATAGGTATACACCGTTTGATGCTATTTTTTCAGGAAGCAGAAGGATCTTTGCAGAATCGCCAACGACACAACCATTAGGGTGAAAAGATACATATCCAGCCGAACCACTTCGAGCTACTGTTAAACACGATCGTTCAGATACTGTATATTTCTTTTTTTTACAGTATATCAGATCTATTTTTCCTAAAACACCATTATTCTCTTCGCCGCTTTGAACAGCATTAAATGTTCCAGGATTTTCTTCAATTTCATCGTTAGTGATACCTTTTCCATTGAGTATGCTAAGAATACGACCGACTTTAAACGATTTCCAGTTATTTATTTCTAATGATCCTATATTTCCAACTTTGTTTTTAGTAGTTAATGGCTTATAATGAAGAGATTTAATATAATTCTCCATGAACTGCCAATCAGGAACATAACCTTCATCAGAGTATTTGCATGTTTTATCAATTATTGGGGCATTTTTATCATCTTTCACTACGGGAAGCATAAGTTCTAAATAGGGCAATGTTTTGTTTGCTTGTCTTCCGTAGCTATATTTGTATTTATTGGCTTTGATTATAGTTATAATAAACATCTTAGCTTCAAAAGATATATTATCTTTTGAAGCTAGAGTATATAAATCTCTACCGCTGTAGAAGGGTTCAGGCTGTATAAAAGTTGACAGTACGCTTCCACCACCTGCAACTGATATCAATCCTGCTTTTTGTGGAATTACATTTTCAATTGGCATTACAGTAGCTGAAACTCCATTATTTGACTCCGTTCTGCTAACAAATTTAATTCCTATTTCCTCATTATTGATTATTTCATCGCAGTTACTAAGCTCTAAGTTAACACCGTATTTTACAGTAAATAATTTTTCAATAATAAATGGTTTCCATTCACTAATATTAAGATTCATATATGTTACCTTCCTTTACTAAATAAGCAAGATAATCATTTAATGTTCTCTGGAAATCTTCTTCTTTGAGAGTATTATAATCAGTTTTCATATACGCTTCACATAGCCATTCGGACTCACCATTTACTACTACTGTAGCAGATTTACCAGGTTCTGCCTTGTGATTTCTGAAAAGGTAGAGCCATTCTTTTTCAATTTTTTTCCACAAGCTCTCGCTGTCTACATTAAACTGTTCAACTCTGCCGAGGTTTTTCTTTTTCTTAAAGCCATCGTCTTTACAATAACCAAAGAAAGTCTCTTTTTCCTCTGAGTGCGGTTTGCCAAGTGTAAATAACATACAGCAGGCACAAGCAGAGGCTCCAGGATAAAAAATCTCATTAGGAAGCGTGAATACCGCTTCAAGAGTATTATTCTCAAGCATTGCAATCTTTTCTTTTTCGATTATATCGCTTGTTCCTATTGCCGCAGCAACAGGAAGTAATACAGCAAGCTTAACTTGCTTAGTTGGCTTTCCAGCTTTTTCTTTCAGATCATTCAGTTCTTTTATAACGTCAGAAATGAAATGAACGAATACAAATCCCTTAGTCGGATCTTCTTTTCCGTCCTTAGCCTTAGCAGTCCATGTTGTTTTATAGGCAGCAGGAATGCCAATAGGTTTGGCATTGTATGGCGGGTTCATCAAAATTATATCAGGGTCGGCTTCCATGATAAACTTCTTACTATCAAAGATACTGCCAAACTTGATGTTTGAATTGCCGTCACCATGAATAAGCATATTGGTTGTAGATAGACCATAGGCTTTTTCTTCAACTTCAATACCAAAAATGTGTTTTTCCTTTACTTGTCTTATCAGTTCCTCGGCTTCCTTTTCAGTTTTATCTCTTCGACAATCAGCAATTTCTTTTACCATTGCCTGCACTAAGAATGATCCGCTTCCACAAGTGCCGTCCAGAACGACCTTTGTTCTATCTACATCTGTTATTCGGCACATGAATTCAGTGATGTGATCAGGAGTGAAAGCCTGATTTTTATCGGCTTTGCCAGTATACTTATTAAAAGCAATAAAGAAAAGGTTCAGTATATCCTGTCCCTCGGAACTGTCAGCATCAATGTATCTGTAAATATCCATGAGGATGGTATCAAGAATCTCAATCCAATCTTTAATTTTCAGTTTCTTGACTTTCTGATCGTTGAGGACATTCTTCTGTAATAGTTCAATTTTCTTTGTCTTGTTTTCAGAATTATCAAGAAGATTATCAAGAGTATTTTTTATGCCGGCACGTATTTCTTCAGCAGACATCATTTTCCAAACATCATCAAGCTTATCTTTAAGTGCGTCATCAATTCTTGTAGCACCTGTTTTCTTTACCATGTCTTTGATATAAAGAAGTGTAGTGCCTACAAATTGACTGCGAAGCTTCTCGTCAATGTCCTTTTTATGAAGTAGCTCATTAAGATCATAAGTGTTTTTCATGACACGTTCTTTATCATTCTGTCTCGCAGTATCAAATAGTTTTACGTAGTGCTCCATTGTATCAAGAACGGTTTCCTCTTTCAAAAGGTGAGAATCGTCAACAAAATAACGCCATACCTTTATCTTATCATTGTTGGTATTTGCAAGAATAGCAATAATTTTTATCCCTTTATGTAAAGCACGTTCTTCTTCAACATATTCTGCCAACTGCTTTTCGTCAGCTTTAGTGAAGCTCTGCTTTGTCTCGATTAATACTGCAACGCTATTATTTTCAAAACGTATATCTAACTTGAAATGCTTGACAGCGTGACCTACAGCTTTTTCAAGCTTTTCTTTACTACCTGCTTCCTGTACATAGCTGTATTCGCCTGCTTCTATGTTAGCGGTAAGATATTCCTTACCAATACGATCAATCATCTCATGTCTATTCACTATCAACACCACTTTCTAATGGATATTTCGACAAAATATATAAAATAATTATACCATAATTCCTTTGAAAAAGCAATATGTAATCGTGGGATTTCACCTGTTTTTCGACATCTGCAACTTTGACGCCAGTGGATTCAAAGTTCACTCCTTCTTCCCAAACCTCTCAACAAGCTCTTCTGCAATAGCCTTCATCTCAGCCTTATACTTGGCACTGAGTTTTTCAAGCTCCTTGGTCGGCAGACCGTTGCGTATCAGGCGTTTTTTGAGCTTGTCCATATCTTCCATACGCTCCTGTTTCGCCTGCATAAAATCGTCGAATTCGGCAGGGTGGTACTTCTCGATGCCAGCTTCAACGAGAACCTTCTTATATCTGCGGACATAGGCATCATAATCTCGCTTCACGGCTGAGTATGCCTTTGTATTTTCCTTGTATATGGCATCCTTCTGCTGTTTCTGTGCTTCGATGCACTCGGCGGAGTGACAGCAGACTTCTCTTTCCGTTCCGAGAAACAGCTTATGACAGAAACCGCACTCGCAGACAGTCCACTTATTATAATGAACGAGCTGTCCAACCTCTGCAAGGACGGTCAGCAGGCAGTTGTCGCTTTCACGGAACACATTGAATGTGTAATCATCGGCAGCAACTACCGTTCTTCCGGACTGTATCATAAAATGCTCCATAGTAGACTTATGGCTGAAATACGCATCACTGCACATCAATGCGAACTGCGTATCCATATACGCCATGAGCTTTCGGGAAACCTCATCCTGTATCTTTCTCCTGTTGAGCTTGGCGATAACAACGTCATTCGGTTTCAGTAGGACGTGCCTCTCCTTGTCATAGAACTCAATAACAGAGCTGACATATCCTCTGAAAAAGATATTCTCCCCATATTCAGCTATAAACCTTGCTATCATATCATCGGTGCTGACTTCAATGCTCTTGTCAATACGCAAGGCGCTGTTGAGCCTGTCCTTGAAAGCGTCATAAGGCTCGGTATGTTCGCAGAACACTTTATGCTGATTCATCAGCTCATCAAAAGTGTATGTTCTCGTATTCAGGACTGCACCGTGTATGCTTTCATTAGTATCATTAACAGACTGTGCGATATTTATCGTGCGGTCTGTTTCGTTTATACGGTAAATTGTCGTAGTTCCCATACGCTCTCCTCGCTTTCGGTATCTTCTGATATTATAACATATCACACGCAAAATGTCAATTATAATGCGTATTATAGCGTAATATACAGCGTATTAAAAAATATTATACGTATTCTTCTGCGTAAATACGCAATACACGCACAGGACCTCCGAAAGAAATGTTACAATGGTCATGTCAGCAGGCGACGGTCGGCTGACAGCGGTATTGCATACAAGATGCTGACCGCTATACATATAAATTCGCTTTTATAAATACATCTGAAAGGAAGATGATAGTTGAACAACGAAACAACGTGGGTTCAGCCCACACCACTCCGTCCCGACGGGACAAACCTCCTGCCGTTCCCTGTGAACGCACTTCCACCTATTATAGGTGATATGGCAGACGCAATAGCGACTACCACTTCAACGGATGTTGCTATGGCAGGCACTTCAATACTCTCGGCGGTGAGTTACTGCTTTTCGGGCGTGTACCGTATGTCAGCCAAGTGTGACCATACTGAGCCGCTGGTACTCGACACCCTGACGATAGCAGAGCCGAGCTTCAAGAAGTCTCCTGTTATCTCTCTTATCAAGCGACCGTATATACAGTTCGCTCACGACTGGAACGAGCATAACAAGCAGGACATCTTCACGGCGCAGGCAGAATACAAGCTGTTAGAGAGCAAGCTCGAAGCACTTGAAAAGAAGAAAGACGTTACCGCCGAGGAGATAGCCAAGCTCCGAACAGAGCTGAGCAATATGCCACCGAGCAATTTCCGCAGAATAGCGGTTGACGATGTTACACCCGAATCTCTTGTGAATCTGCTTGAAGAAAACGGCACTTTGCTTATGATCTCCGATGAAGCGGGAATGCTCGGTAATTTCAGCGGACGTTACAGCAACAATATACCGAACCTTGATTTGCTACTGAAATCGTGGAACGGCGAAACGTATATCAGCGACAGAGCGACCAGGGCGAGCATAGTGCTGAAAAAGCCATACATGAGCATCTGCCTTGCGTGTCAACCATATATGTTTGATAGCATGATAAACAATCCTGTGTTCCGTGGCAGCGGACTGATAGCGAGGTTTCTATATTGTTTCCCCGTAAGCAATATCGGCTATCGTAAATATGATACGCAGGCTGTTCCTGAAGCCGTTGCTGAGAATTACAAGCGGCTGATATACAAGCTCCTCGGTAAGAAGTTCGCTTATCACGACGAAAAGGAGCTGTATCTCCATTTCGATGAAAAGACGTACAAGGAGTTCGTTGACTACTACAATAACTACATTGAGCCGCACCTCGTCACGGATATGGCATTCTGCAAAGACTGGGGCGGTAAGTATCACGGCGAACTGCTCCGCCTGTGCGGTATCATTCACTGTATCAAGTGTGCTTTGAATGGTGTTGAGCCAGTGGAGAACCTTGTCACACTTGATACGTTCTGTAACGCTATCGAGATCGGTGAGTATTTCCGTGAACAGGCGATATATGCGTACAGTCTCGGTGACGTTGACCACGGAACGATAAAGGCAGAACGTGTGATAAACAAGATACGCTCCAAGCATATCACAAATATCAGGCAGAATGACCTGTACAAGCTGTGCAGATGCACACTATTTAAGAACGCCGCCGACTTTGCTGAGACAATGGATATGCTGGAGGAATACAGGTATATCGTCCGCAACATAAGCAAGGGCGCAAACAACAAAACGATAACAGATGTTATCATCAACCCGAACATTTACAGATGATGAACCCTGAACTTTCCGCATTTTGCACACTTTGAAACTGCAAAATGCTCAAAATGTTCAAAGTTCATAAAACACAAAACTCTTAGATAGAAAGATGAGGATTTTAATTATGACAAACGAAAGAAAAGAACAGCTTCTCGACCAGATACTTGAACTCATGACCGCTGTCGCTTACGACAGAGAGCCTAATGAGGGCGCAGTCCCCGAAACAACCAAAGCTCCTGCACCTGAAAAGGTGAAGATGCTGACCGTCAAGGAATGTACTGAGCTTATTGACGGGCTTTCCGAACACACTGTCCGTATGCTTGTAGCTCAGAACAAGATCAAGTATATCCGCACAGGCGAAGGTGTTCGTGGAAAGATACTTGTCAACAAGGCTGACCTGCTTAACTATTTCCAGAATTGACGGTATTCGAGCAAGTAAAATCTGCTATTGATATGAGAACGGTAGCGGAGGGATATGGTCTTGAAATATCCCGTGGTGGTATGGCACTTTGCCCGTTTCATAACGAGCGTACTCCCTCTGCAAAAATTTATCCCGATGCTCTTCATTGCTTCGGCTGCGGAACGCACGTTGACGTTATCGGTTTCACGCAGAAAATGTTCGGATTGGACAAGCCTATTGATGCTGTGAAAAAGCTCAACGATGATTACGCTCTACATATCGAAATCGGCAAAGCTCCGACTGCGGAAAAAGTGTCCGAATATCAGAAGCGAGTCTGAGAAAAACGAGCCTATGAAGAATGGGAGAAGTCAGCGTGGCGAACACTCAATGATTATCTGTGGCGGATGCGTGAATGGAGAGAATTTGCTCCTGCTTCTCCCAATGAAGAATGTGACGAGCGTTTTGTATATTCCTTGCATCATCTGGACTACGCAGAGTACCTTTGTTTTGAGTTCATAAACTGCAACAAAGCTGGTCGGCTTTCCATGAAAAATATCGTTGCTGAGATAGCAGATTTTCAGAAAAAATGAGAGCTGATTTTTCAAAATTGTAATGCGGATTTCCGCAGTTCTCACGGGTACGATTCAGAATAACCGTACCTACAATTTCGGCTGCTCCGCCAGCCGATAAGAGCCTCGCAGAGCCCCGGCATTTTTGATAGTCGTGTAGGCGGCTGTCAAAAGTGCTTTGGGGTTACTGGCGGCGCACCGCAAGTAAAATCCGGTGTTTCGCACCGTTTGGGTTGCCGATCTCCGTATCGTTGCAATCCAATTTGCCCATCAGGGCTATATGGAGCATAAGCTCCGTCTTATGCGAAATTCTTCAAAGCCCGACAGGGCGTAAATGTTCTTAGTAGCACATGCTCTGTCTTGTGCGTAATTCTTCAAGCCCGTCAGGGCTTACATGATGAAAAAATTTTTATGAAAGAGAGACTATAACATGAGTACAAAATCTATCTCGATGTGCGAGGGTAAAGGCAGCCTTTCACATAACAACAGAGAGTTCTCTGCCAAGAATATCGACAGCTCCAGAACACCGAACAATGTTGTGTTCGTTCATCAGGCTCTGAGTGATGCTTATCATCAGCTTTTCGATGAAGCGGTTGAGAGATACAACGCTAATCAGAAAAGAAAGGATCGTAAGATCGGTAACTACTTTGAACACCTGTTCAATCGCCTGCCGAGCAAGAGTGTTATTACAGGCACGAACAAGCAAAAAAGCTTCTACGAACATCTCGTTTATATCGGAACAAGAAAAGACACTGGCGTCGGCACTCCTGATGCCGAGATAACGACTGAATGTCTGCGTGAATATATGGAGGGATTTCAGGCGAGAAATCCTAACTTCTATGTGTTCAATGCGGTGCTGCATCTTGATGAATCAACTCCGCACCTGCACATCAATTATATCCCCGTAGGTCACTTCACTCGTGGACTTGAAGTCCGCAATGCGAAGAACAAAGCAATGGAGGAAATGGGCTTCGGAAATGATGCGAAAGCGAATGACCGTTGGAGACGCAATGAGTGGGATATTTTGAAGAATATCTGCAATGCTCACGGCATTGAAATTTCCGAACCGAAGAAGTCCAGGGGTTACAGTTATAAGGTCGAGGAGTACGGCGAACATCAGGACAAGATAAATGCTCTCAATGCTGAGATCGAAAGGCTCACCGCCGAGCGTGATGAGACAGTTGCCGAGTTTGAGAAACTGGCAAAGAAAAAGGTGAACATAGGTGAGATCGAAAGTATCGAAGCCAAGGAGTCCGTGTTTGGCAAAAAGGTCACACTTTCCAAAGAGGACTATGACAAGCTCAGCGACACCGTTAAGAAGTATGTTGCTATGGAGAAGAACATCAAAAAGCTCAAAAAAGAACGTGACACTGCCGTGCAGGAGCTTGGGGCTGTGACGCAGAAGTTTGAAGCGGTGTCCTCGGAGCTTTCGGAGTACAAGAAGAAAGAGGAGAACGCTCATTACCTTAGCCGTAAGAAGCTGAACGCCGAAGCACAGCGCATCAAGCGTGAAGATCAGCTATCCCGTGATCTACAGAAAGCAAGGGCGTTCATATCCGCTTGTGGACTTGCGGAGGATTTTGCCCGGTATAAGTTTAACAAAACAAGAAATGCAGAGTTAGAATAAAAGAAAAAAAGCTACGGCATATCTCCGAAAGCACTTGACAAAGATAGAATAGTGCGCTACAATGCTAAATACAGAGATATGCCGTAGTGTAAATTTAGGAGGATTTACATTGGCGAATATAACAAAACGCGGAAACACATTCCGCATCAGGGTGTTTGTCGGCTGCGATATGAACGGCAAACAGCTTGTAAAATCAACAACCTACACTCCGCCCGACGGAGTGACACCAAAGAAAGCCGAAAAGCTCGCCCAGGAGTACGCTTTCGAGTTCGAGAGACACTGCAAAGGTTACTCTCAGCTCAATGAGAATATGCGTTTCTCCGAGCTTGCTGACTGGTATTTCACAAACTACGCTCCGCAGGAACTGAAAGAAAGCACGATCTATACCTACAAGGGGCAGTACAAGAACCACATCGAGCCTGTTCTCGGTAATGTTAAGGTAAAGGACATCAACGCTCCCAGGCTGACACAGATAATGCAGTCTTATAACCTGAACCCTGCGACGGTAAAGAAACTGTACGTCATAGTGCAGAGCATCTTCCGCAGAGGAGCAGAGCAGGGCTTCATTCGTGACACTCCCTGCCGTAACGTGATACTGCCGAAACGTAAGAAAAGTCGTAAAAACAAGGCTTTAGAGGAAGACAAGCTCAAAAGGTTCATGGAATACCTCGAAAGTAAGCCGTGGGACGAGGACTTCAAGCGTATCATCAAGGTTCTGCTTTACACGGGTATGCGTTCGGGAGAGTGCCTTGGACTTGCTTGGGAGGATATCGACTTCGAGAACAACACTATCTCGATAAACCACACGTTGACCGACATAGGCGGAAAGCATGAACTGACTGATCCTAAGACCGAGAGCAGTATCCGCATCATCGGTATGGGGCAGGAGCTGAAAAAGGTTCTTCTTGCACAGAAAGAGTATATCGAAAAGCTGAAATATGCCCTCGGTGATGACTTCGCTCATCCTGAAATGGTGTTCGTATCAGCAAGAGGAAACTACCGTGACCGTAATTCGGTGTATCAGTCCCTTAAACGCTTCACCAAAGGAACGGAATTTGAAGATATGACTCTTCATCAGCTCCGTCACTGTAACGCTACGCTTTTGCTTAACAGCGGTGTTGACCTGAAAGTTGTATCCGAGCATCTTGGACACCGTGATGTGAACATCACCGCAGAGATTTACGCTGATGTTTTGCGTAAAACAAAAGCCCGAACTGCCGAACAGATCGAGCTGTGCCTTGCATAAGGGCAAACAAAAAACCTCCCTGCGCGAACAGAGAGGTTTTGAATTGACCAAATGTTGACCAAAGAGTTTTTGACCACTCGCAAAGTGCGTAAATACGCAAGTTTTGAGGTATCTGATTATCTCTTTGAGAACTGTGGAGCACGTCTTGCGGCTTTGAGACCGTACTTCTTTCTTTCCTTCATTCTTGGGTCACGAGTGAGGAAGCCTTCCTTCTTAAGGAGAGGTCTGAACTCATCGCTAGCCTGAAGAAGAGCTCTTGAAAGACCGTGTCTGATTGCACCAGCCTGACCTGTTACTCCACCGCCTGTTACTGTGCAAACGATATCGTACTTATCCATTGTATCTGTTACAGCAAATGGCTGACGAACGATGAGCTTGAGTGTCTCAAGACCGAAGTAATCGTCAATGTCTCTGCCGTTGATTGTGATCTTACCTGTACCCTCGTAAACACGAACACGGGCAACAGAATGTTTTCTTCTACCTGTGCCATAGAAATATGGCTGCTTTGATTCGTACATCTAAATTGCTCCTTCCTTACAGTTCGTATTTAACAGGCTTCTGAGCAGCATTGTTATGCTCAGCACCCTTGTATACTCTGAGTCTCTTTGCAGCAGCTCTGCCAAGTGTGTTGTTAGGGAGCATACCCTCAACAGCAATTGTCATAGCTCTGTCTGACTGATTAGCCATCATATCTGAATACTTGATCTCCTTAAGACCGCCGATCCAGCCTGTGTGCCACTTGTAAGACTTCTGATCAAGCTTCTTGCCTGTGAGAACAGCCTTATCTGTGTTGATGATGATTACATGGTCGCCGCAGTCAGCGTGTGGTGCGTAAGTTGGCTTGTGCTTGCCACGAAGAATGTGAGCAGCCTTAGCAGCAACTCTACCGAGTGACTGACCTTCAGCGTCGAGAATATACCATGTGCGAGTAATGTCGCCTGCTTTTGGCATATAAGTTGACATATTATTTCCTCCATTCAGAATTTTAAAAAGTCTGTTCACAGCCGCAGTTTCGCCCTGTGAACTCACAACGTTGTCTATTGTACTACTACTTTTGAGATTTGTCAATAGCCAAAACGCTGAATTTTTAATTTATATCCCTCATTCTCTTTAATTCTCTTCGATTTGCTCCATTTCTCTCGATTTCTCACAATTCATTTCACTTTTGCCTTTTACACTAATATACACAGTAATATGGCGTAAACTAAAGATAATCATAGCATAAGCAACGTATATTCAATATTTAACTATCTACGTTAGAATATGTGCTTATATGTCTGTATTTGCATTTTCAGTATATGCTTTTCTTCCGCACCAAAATCCTGCAAACCGTCTGCTTTACTGTATTTTCAGCTTTATTCATCTTCAAATGAAAAAATATCCTCTACAGATACACCAAATACCTTTGCAATATCCATTGCAAGCTTTAGGGACGGATTGTATTGTCCTTTTTCAAGACGTATGATGGTTTCACGCCTGACGCCCACTTTTTCGGCAAGGTCACCCTGCTTCATGTCAAGCTTGGCACGATATTCCTTGAGTTTTGTTTTTAGCTCCGGCATTACTCGTCCTCCTCATCGGTGCTGAGCTTGCCCTCATGGTGGAGGAAAAATCCGCTTTCAAGGGTCATATAACTGAACCAGAATATAAACCATACTTGATACAGTCTGTCGCTGTTTATCTTTATGGTTATACTTCCGTCCCAGAACATTGATATAAAGATCGCTACTGCTAATATTATCAAAAACATTTTTGTGATACTTTGATGTGCCTTGAGCATATTTTCTTTTGCCATTTCGTCCTCTTTGTCAACTTTCTGACAGCTCGCATACAGCCATATTACTGCAAATAAAGCCGTGATAGCAGCCAACACAACGAATATCACCGTCGCCCATGTTGTATTATCAAGCTTGTAATGCTCCACCGTGTTTTCAAATATCTCTGTGACAAGTATTGCAATTCCTGTTACCATACGCTTTTGGTGATATTCTCTCAGAGTTATCTTTTTCTTTTCTTTTTTCGCTTTCATTTTTATCCCTCTAGTTCTCGTCATCATCGAACTTACTTTCAAAATACAGACCTATAAAATTGTACACAGCATAGCAGAACCATATCAAGCCCGTTATAACATATTCGTTTAGTGTGCCCTTTCTTTATCGCAGGCAGCACCTTTTCCATAACCCAATAGAATATCCACATCGCTCCACCCAGCGTGCCCAAAATACCCATCTGTCTGTAATACTTTTTGTATGATATTTTGTCTGTTTTTATTTCCGTTTTGTCATTCATTTCTACATCTTCTTTCATTTGTGATTTAAACATATACAAGGTGATTTATTTATCACCTTATGTGACAATAATATCACTTTTACCTTGCAAAGTCAATAGAAAAGTGACAAATTTATCACCTTTGTGCATATACACAAATCGTGCTATATCAGTTTGTACACATTTATGTACACTGACAACAAAAAGAGCGGAACAAAGTCCGCTCATGAAATTATTCTGTTTGTGAATTCGAACTTTCTTCATTGCTGCTGTCGGTGTCGCTTTTATCTTCTGTGAATATCTCTTTGCATACAGCACTAAATTCATCGTCACGGAGTGATACTTTATTTTTTTTCACGTCTGAAATGGTGAATTTTCTGTAGGTGAAGCCGTCATATACTATTAAAAAGGAAATAGTGTAGTTATCAGAGCCATGTTTGCCTTTTACTGTGACAGTGTAGTTGTTACCGTTCTTTGTGCAATCCCACTTTGCGTCCTCGCCTAGATAAGAAGCTATGCACTCACCGATTACCTTTGCTGAATTTCCCGAAAAGTTGTCAAGGCTTTGTACATAACTGTTCTGTGCGGATACGAGCATATAGTTGTTGTCTATTTTTATGCTCTGCGTAAAACCATTCATGAACAGTGCAGCGATAATGAAAAATCCACACATTATTGCTTTATAAAGCTCTCTGCCGCAAAGCTTTTCACGCTTATAAACATAAAAAGGCGTTAGCCATACCCATTTGAAAAGGTGTGCGGCATCAATGCCATGCTTTATAAGCTGTTTGCAATCTGCAATGGAACAGCCTATCATGAACAGCGGCACAAGTATCCACAGGAACGCTCCTGCGGTGGCAGAGTTTGCATAGTTTTCAAGAAACAAGCCGATAAGCGGAACAAAGCATATGAACCATATCAGCCCATTATTAAGAGCCATTGCTTTGGCAGAGTTTGAGTTGCTTTCGGTCTGCGGTGCATTTATCGTAATATCCATTTTGTCCTCCGATTTTTTAAGCTACCTATATTATATAATATTTTTTTCAAATAATCAATAGCCTGTGTTTTTGTTTATTAGTAACAAAACAAATGTTCGGCTTTGCTCTGAAAAATGTTTAATTAATGTATTTACAAAATCGTTGACTTTGTGTTATAATATAATTTGTATGTAAAAAATTCTTCAGATCCGTAAGAAAGGAAATGAGAAATGGCAAATAAAAAGGAATATACAAATGAAGATATAGTATCCCTTAAGGGGGAGGACAGAGTAAGAAAGCGTCCTGCGGTAATATTCGGCTCTGACGGACTTGAGGGCTGTAAACATTCTGTTTTTGAAATTCTTTCAAACTCTATAGACGAGGCTCGTGATGGTCATGGCGATAAGATAATCGTTACAAAGTATAATGACGATTCTATCGAGGTGGAAGACTTCGGACGTGGTTGTCCTGTTGACTATAACCAGCGTGAGAAGAAATATAACTGGGAGCTTGTTTACTGCGAGCTTTATGCAGGCGGCAAGTATAATAATAACGGCGGAGATAACTATGAATATTCGTTGGGTCTTAACGGACTAGGTGCTTGTGCGACGCAGTATTCATCTGAGTTTATGGATGTCGAGGTTTTCCGTGACGGATATAAGTATGACCTGCATTTTGAAAAGGGAAGAAACGTCGGCGGTCTTAAGAAGGAAGAAACAAAGCAGAAAAAGACAGGTACAAAGACACATTGGCGACCTGACCTTCAAGTTTTCACTGATATAAAAATTGAGAACGAATATTTTGAGGACGTTCTGAAAAAGCAGGCTGTAGTAAACCCTAATATCACATTTATCCTGCGTATACAGCGTGAGAACAATTCCTTTGAGGAAAAGACGTTCTATTATGAGAATGGTATCGCCGATTATGTTGCAGAGACAGCAGGTGAAAAGCCTCTGACCTCGGTGCAGTTTTTCACAGGCGACCGCAAGGGTCGTGACCGTGAGGACAAGGACGATTACAAGGTAAAGCTTTCTGTGGCGTTCACTTTCTCTAATCAGGTAAAATGTCTTGAATATTATCACAATTCAAGCTTTCTGGAACATGGTGGCTCACCGGAGGACGCTGTAAAGAGTGCTTTCACATCTCAGATAAATGCTTATCTCAAAAGCAACAATAAGTATCTGAAAAACGAAAAGCCTATTACTTTTCAGGATATCGAGGATTGCTTGGTGCTTGTTTCAAGTTCGTTTTCTACACAGACTTCATATGCCAATCAGACAAAGAAAGCTATCACAAACAAGTTTATCAAGGAGTGCATGACAGAGTTCTTGAAGCACAATCTCGAGATATACTTTATTGAAAATCCTGACGAAGCGGTGAAGATAGCAGAGCAGGTTCTTGTAAACAAGAGAAGCCGTGAAAAGGCTGAGAAGTCAAGAATAGACCTGAAGAAAAAGCTTGCAGGCTCTATCGACCTTTCAAATCAGGTGCAGAAATTCGTTGACTGCCGTTCAAAAGACCTTTCTCAGCGTGAGCTTTACATCGTGGAGGGCGACTCGGCGCTCGGTTCTGTAAAAATGGCAAGAAATGCAGAGTTTCAGGCTGTTATCCCTGTAAGAGGAAAGATACTCAACTGTTTGAAAGCTGACTATGATAAGATATTCAAGAATGAGATAATCACAGATCTTATAAAAGTCATAGGCTGCGGCGTTGAGGTCAAGACGGGCAAGAACAAGGAGATATCTATGTTCAATCTCGACAACCTACGCTGGAACAAAATAGTTATCTGTACTGATGCCGATGTTGACGGCTTCCATATCAGAACGCTTATACTCACAATGCTTTACAGACTTGTGCCGACCCTTATTGAAAAAGGATATGTTTATATTGCGGAGTCACCGCTCTTTGAGATAACGACTTCCGACAAGACTTACTTTGCATATGACGAGAACGAAAAGACAAAGATACTCAAAATGATAGGCAATAAAAAGTTTGATATCCAGCGTTCAAAAGGTCTTGGCGAGAACGAGGCGGAGATGATGAGCCTTACGACAATGGACCCTGCCACAAGACGTCTTATAAAGATAGAGCCTGACGATATCGAGCAGACACAGTGGATGTTCGATATGCTCTTGGGTGACGATCTGCAGGGAAGAAAAGATTTCATCACCAATAATGGTGTTGATTATCTTGACATGGCGGATATTTCATAAGCTGTTTGAGGGGAGAGCATTATGGACGCAATTTTTATATGGTCGTCTGCGCTTGTGATATGTGTTGGACTTCCATTGTTTTTCACAGTAATAAATGTTATAAGGCTTTTTGAGAATGCACCTAAAGAATTGGACAGACCACTGTTTGATGTACTGACGGTGGTAATCGGTTCGCTGCTGTCTTTTTTTGACCTTGGCTGGTTAGGTCTTGGTGTTGAATATGATGTTCCTCTAACTGTTCATGGGGAATTTCATACACCCATAGCAGGGGAGTATAGGTTTAGTTTTTTCTTCCTGTTTTTTATAGCTATGGTGTGCATTGTACTGTTGAGTGTTATAACAAAGAGAAAACCGCCGTTGTTTGCGGCTATGCTCATTGCAGGGGTGTATATGGGCAATGTGCTTGATATACTGCTGGTGATACAGCTTTTGAAGAATATGGATAACTTTTTCACGGTGATGATGTTGGTTTTTCCAATGAATTATATGCTTATGTCCGTAAGGCTCATTCGCCGTGAAATAAAGGCGCAGACGGGATATCTCAGCAATTCGGCGGAGAAAAGCGGCTTTATGGGCTGGCTTAATAAGCTTCTCACAAAAAGCCTTGGTTGGTATCTTATCAGCTTTGTGGCAATGATACCGCTCCTTGCGGTGATGCTTTTGATACTTGTTTTATTTGGACAGCGCCCTGACAGCATAGTAAAGGCTTTCACGGAAACAGCCGATTGGACGTTTTCTCAGCAGATACCTCCGCCGCCTGATTACTCACAAGGGCATTATCTTTGCACAGTTGCGGCAGGGGGACACGCTAAGCTTGTCAAACCTCAGCGAATGGGTCTGCGGCGTGGGGATAAGATAGTTGTGAACAGACAGCTTTGTGTTGCAAACGCATTTGAAGAGCTTATACAGGATAAGCTTCCACGTTTTCACAAATGTGTGAGAAGCTTTTACGATAAACACGGATATCCCATTTCACAGCATATATCGACGAAATTGCGTGCTGATGTGGTCTATATCCTTATGAAACCACTTGAATTTATTTTTATTGCGGTGCTGTATATGTTTGACGCCGATCCCGAAAGCAGGATCGCTATGCAGTATACAGGCAAAAAGTGCACCGACCTTACGAACTTTATGAAAGGATAGATTTTATGGCAAGAAAAAAGGCAGAGCCTAAAAAGACTGCTAAACCAAATAACAACGCATATATCGAGGGTGCAGGACTTGTTGCAGACGAAAAGATAACAATGTCCCTTGAAAAGAACTATATGCCATATGCCATGAGCGTTTTGGTATCAAGAGCGTTCCCTGAGATAGACGGCTTTAAGCCCTCACACAGAAAACTGCTTTATACAATGTATAAAATGGGACTTTTAAACGGCAAGCTCACAAAGTCTGCCAATATCGTTGGTGCGACCATGAGGCTCAATCCTCACGGCGACCGTGCTATATATGAAACCATGGTAAGACTTTCACAGGGCAATGAAGCACTTTTGCACCCATATGTAATGAGTAAGGGTAACTTCGGTAAGGCATATTCAAGAGATATGGCGTATGCTGCCTCTCGATACACTGAGGCAAAGCTTATGCCTATCTGTCAGGAGCTTTTCGGAGATATAGACAAGGACACTGTTGATTTTGTTCCTAACTATGATAACACCACCACAGAGCCGACCTTGCTTCCTGCTACTTACCCGTCAATACTTGTTAATGCAAACGTTGGTATAGGCGTTTCTATGGCTTCATCAGTTTGTCCGTTCAATCTCAGCGAGGTTTGCGAGACAACTATCGGACTTATGAAAAATCCTGATTTCAATGCTCTTGAAACGCTGAAAGGACCTGACTTTCCGGGCGGTGCTTCACTTCTATATGATGAGGAGGAGCTTGATAAGATATACCGAACAGGAAAAGGCTCTGTTAAGCTGAGAGCAAAATATCAGTATGACAAGGAGTCAAGGTGTCTTGAGATCGTTGAGATACCTGCCACTACCACAGTTGAAGCAATAATCGAGAAGATAATTGCTCTCGTTAAGGCAGGCAAGATAAGAGAGGTATCATATATCCGTGATGAAACGGACATTAACGGTCTGAAAATAGGTATAGATATCAAAAAGGGCGTAGACCCTGACAAGCTTATGCAAAAGCTTTATAAGCTGACACCGCTTCAGGACTCGTATTCATGCAATTTCTATATACTTGTTCACGGCTATCCAAGAATAATGGGCGTTTATGATATAATTAAAGAATGGGTAGCGTTCAGAATGGATTGCGTTCGACGCAGAACAAGCTTTGACCTTGCAAAGAAGAAAGACAAGCTCCACCTTCTGAAAGGTCTTGGAAAGATACTCCTTGATATAGACAAGGCTATAAAAATAATCAGGGAGACAGAGGAAGAAACCGAAGTCGTTCCAAACCTGATGATAGGCTTCGGCATTGATGAGATACAGGCTGATTATGTGGCTGAAATAAAGCTCAGACACCTTAACCGTGAGTATATCCTCAAAAGAACTGCCGAAACTGAGGATCTTGAAAAAGCTATTGCAGAGCTTGAAGATATTCTTGGAAGCGACAGAAAAATAAAGAATATCATCATTTCCGAGTTAAAGGAAGTTTCAAAGAAGTATGGTCAGCCAAGAAAAACTCAGTTCTATTATAAGACTGATGTCGAGGAGATAGACATAGAGGACGATATCCCTGACTACGCCTGCAAGCTTTTCCTATCTCAAAGCGGTTATTTCAAGAAATGTACTCCGCAATCACTGAGAATGGCAAGCGAGCAGAAGTATAAAGAGGGCGACGGTCCTCTTCAGGAAATGGAAAGCACCAATAAGACGGAGCTTCTGTTCTTCTCTGACAAGGCGGCTGTGTATAAGACCAAGGTATCGCAGTTTGCCGACACAAAGGCAAGCTCTCTTGGCGACTATATTCCTGCAAAGCTTGGTTTTGATGACGGTGAGGGCGTTGTGTCCATGGTGAATACTGTAGATTATTCGGGCTATATGATATTCTGTTTTGAAAACGGAAAGGTGGCAAAAGTGCCGCTCAATGCCTATGAAACAAAGACCAACAGAAAGAAGCTTGCCAACGCTTATTCTGCAAAGGCTAAGCTTGTGGGAATGTTCTTTGTGCAGAATAACGCTGAGATAATGCTTCGCACAACTAACGGAAGAGCAATGATATTTGATACAGCGCTTCTTATGCCTAAGTCCACGAGAGATACTATAGGCGTTCAGGTCATGACACTTAAAGCGAAGAATGCAGTTGTTGATAAGGCGTTTATCGTTGACGATGAGACAGCAGCAGGCCTTTCAAAATATCGCAGCAAAACGATACCTGTTGCAGGCTGTTTTGCAAAGGATATTGAAGACCCTGACCAGATGCACTTCTGATATATGTTTTTTAGGGGCTGTAAAAAAAGTCCCCAAGAAAAAAGGCTGCGATCTTGCCAAAAAGCAA
>ENA-OROX01000960-OROX01000960.1-human-gut-metagenome-genome-assembly--contig:-NODE-960-length-26529-cov-13.117663_pt1 | contig 26529 bp, 23 predicted proteins | sample MGYA00242133_ERZ509058 | MGnify/ENA primary metagenome ERZ509058 (study PRJEB26280, sample SAMEA2338751) | human gut metagenome | biome: human gut; feature: human-associated habitat; material: faeces...
AGCAGCACCGCAGCCGGCACCGCAACCGAAGCAGCCGCCTGTTGAAGTCAGTCAGCCTTCGTTCCAAACGCTCGATGGTCATGCACAGGTCGAAGGCGACAATCTTGACCTGTTGATGGACATTCCGCTTAACTTGAGCGTCGTGCTCGGAACAAGCAAGAAGTCCGTGCGTGAGATTCTCAGTTTCAACACCGGTTCGGTTATCGAACTTGAGAAACTGACCGATGAACCGCTTGATATTTTACTCAACGGCAAACTGATCGCTCAAGGCGAGGTCGTCGTCATCAATGACAACTTTGGCGTTCGCATCACGAATATTTTGTCACAGAGCCAAAGAATCAATAACATGCGCTAAATAAAAAAGGAGCCTGTCAGCGGCTTCTTTTTTATTTAATGATTTTATTTCGCTTTGTCTTCCAAAAAAATTCATTATTTTGAAAAAAATCGAATTTTGAGGTTTAACTTTTTTTCTACCTGTCGATATAATATATTGAGCAGAAAAATCGTTTAAGGAGGCGAACTTCCATGAAGATTCAAAGAAGTTATACAGAATATACGAACTTACCAACCGTTAAGGGTTCTAAGAACGTTGCCAAGCAAAGTCAAGCAATCAATGCTTCAAATGACAAGATCAACCTTTCAGACACGGCAAAGAAGCTTCTTTGCCGTGCTGAAGTCCAGTCTTCTCATTCAGGCATCGATCCCGACAAGGTTGCACGTTTGAAGGCCGCTATTAACGACGGCTCATACCAGGTATCAGCTGAAAAGATTGCTGATAAAATGCTTGATGCCGTCGATGAAGAGAGGGCATAAACATGAACGAGGCCGAATTTCAACGCAATTTAACAAGATTCAAAGCTGTTTTGAAGCGCGAAAAGCGCTATCTGATTAAAAATGACGGTGAAAAGGTGACCGAAACGGTTTCCCAAAAAGAGAAGTTCATTCCGATTTTTGAAAACTATGACGGTCCCGTTTCTGATAAAACAAAAGCAATGATTGATGAGATTCAGGAATTGCAATCAGTCAACCTGATGCTGACGAATCAAGCAATTGCTTTTCAAAAGACATTGATGGATGCGATTCAAGCCAATCTGAAACAGCCAAGCGGAACGTATTCGAAGTACAAGCAGATGCCAAAGGAAAGTTCGGTGTCTCTGGTTGATCAGCAGGCTTAAGAGGAGGAGAAAACATGTCAGGTTTATTTGGCACATTGGGCACGGCCACGAGCGGCATCACTGCCAATCAGGTTGCCCTTCAGACAACTGCACATAATATTGCGAACACGAATACGGATGGCTATTCAAGACAACGTGTCCACATGACGACGAAGCCTCCATACGTGATCGCGGGAACCGGAACAATCGGAACGGGCGTTAACGTTACCGGCGTAGAACGCGTGGTTGACGATTTCGTTCGTTCTCAGATTCGTGAAGCAAATTCTAAATATACTTACAATACGCAAAAATCAGACACGCTCGGTCAGTTGGAAGATATTTTGCATGAACCGTCAGACGACGGCGTGATCAAGTCGCTCAACACTTTGACCGACAGTTGGCAAAAATTGGCAGAAAACCCTGAACTTGGGACTTCCAAGACTTTGGTCGTTGAAAATGCCAACTCGTTTGCTGATTCGATTCACCAAATGGCAACGCAGATCAATCAGCTGCACAAGGATTCGATTTCGAATCTGCAAAAATCAGTGCTTGATTTCAATGAAAAGATTGATCAATTGGCAGACATCAACAAGAAAGTGTTCACGTTGACGTCTCGCGGCGAAACGCCAAACGATCTGCTTGATCAGCGCGATACCCTGTTGAAGGATATTTCCGGTCTCGTCAACATCAATACCGACTTTGACGAATACGGACGCACGACGCTTTCCGTTGACGGTCAAACGATTCTTGACTTCAAGAATGAAACGCACAACACGCTCAGCGTCGTTGTCGGAACTGATGCCAACGGCAATGCGCTCGTTTCCGATCGCGGCGATTCATCAAAGGCAAACGTTGCTTTGGGTCGTCAGGCCGAAGTAGGCACGGTCATGCTGACGAAGAAAGATGATGCTGGCAACACGGCTTATTCCGAAATCAAGACGTCAGAAGGCGACATGGGAGGCTATCAGGAATCTGCCAAGGAAATCCTTGAACACATGGACGAATTGAACGACTTCATCGCAAAAATCGGCAAGGCCACCAACATGGTCATGACCGGCGGACAAAACAAGCTTGACGGATTCTTCACGTTGGGAAATGATCCTTCAAGATATGCGCTTGACTTCAAGGTCAACGATGCGATTGCGAAGGATCCTTCAAAGATTCCGGCCGGAAAGGCGCTTGACGGCACGGGCAGTGCCGGCGACGGCTCCAGAGCGTTGGCCGTTTCCTGGGCAATGAAGACGAAGTTCAAGACGCCGGTCACTGACACTGATCTCGATACTTATAACGAAGCCACGATGAAATTCACTGAAAGTCAGGACGGTCAAACCTTTGCCGAAACGTTCAACAATATCGTGACAAAAAACGGGATCTCAAAACAAAAGGCAGACAACATGGCGGCCGCGCAAAAGGTCGTTTTGAACAACCTGGAAAACAAGAACGAATCAATGTCCGGCGTCAATATCAACGAAGAAATGTCCGACGTGATCAAGTTCCAACAAGGTTTCCAGGCAAATACCAGAGTGCTGAGCGTAATTGCAGAAATGCTCGATACGCTTGTCAACAAGACGGGGGTGTAATTTAGATGCGAATTTCGACTAACATGGTTAATGCCGATTTCCTGAATAATCTGGCAACAACGACAAACAAGGTTCAAAATACGATGAATCAGCTGGCAAGTCTGAAGGAAGTCAACAAGGCTTCCGACAATCCGTTGCTTGTTTCGAAGATTCTTGACTTGAACGTGTCTATTTCACAAAACAGTTCATACGCAACGACGATTAGCGATGCCAAGGACTGGACGGCGACTCAGGACGGTGCTTTGCAGCTGGTTGAGAAGTCAATGAACAACATCCGCAACATTGTCGTTGCCGTCAACAACTCGGGGTCTTTGACCGATGCCGAATTTAAGGCATACAGATCTGAGCTTCAGCAGGAGATCGGCACGGTCGTTGACGCGATGAACACCAACTATGACGGCCGCTACATCTTTGGCGGATCGAAGACGACGGAACCGCCGTTTGAGGTTACGAAGGATGCAAACGGCGAAGTCAACGGCTTGAAGTATAACGGCGATGAAACCAATCTTGCGCGTGAAATTTCCAACGGCGTTTCGATCAACCTGCTGACCAACGGCAATTCGGTCATGAACGCTCAAGGTGCCGGAAAAGATTTGGGCACGTTCTTTAACGAACTCGTTGCCGACCTTGACAAGCATGACGAAGCATCAATTGCAGACTTGTCGAAGAAGCTTGGCGAAGTCGACGTGTTCAAGAACAACATCGTCAACTACAATACTCGCATCGGCGCAATCGAAAACCGCATCGATGCGGCCAAAGATCGCAACGACAGCGAGAAGATAACGCTGAAGAACACGTTGTCGACGCGCCAGGACGTTGATATTGCGCAAAAGTACATGGAATATCAAAACCAGATGCTTGCTTACAAGTCAACGCTTGCGATGGGCACGAAGATCATGCAGACGACGGTACTTGATTATATGTAAGAAAAAACTTGGGACTCAAGCGAGTTCCAAGTTTTTTTCGTTTCTACGAATTAAGCTTATCGTACCTGCTGCTGATTCCGTTCATGACGTCAGCAAACAGCATCTCAGTGATTTCTTCTTCATTAAAAAGCATTTTTAAAATCGAATCCGTCAAAAGCTTGCGTGCGCTTTGCTTGAGCGCAGCAATCGGATTATCTTCTTCATTAAATTCTGTCTGGCAAAATTTCTCATAGATTTCAATCGTTTTGTTCAAATTGAACGCATTCAAAACTTCACCGATGACCTGGTGTTCTTTTTCATAGATATATCTGCAGTTTTTCTTGTTTTCAAAGTACATTTGCGGTGCCGTTGGCAAAAGATAGCACGTTTGACTGTCGCAAAACGTGACGGCCATCGTTTTTTCCCCGGAACGCAGGTCGAGTTTGACCTTGTTCAGCATGATCCAGTTCGTTGAATGACGGTACGTTCCGCCAAGCGGCATAAGCTCAATTTCCCCCCACACGTAGCTCAAAGGAGCGATGCGCTTTTTTTGCCTAAGCCCAAGGCAGGCACGGTCGACAAAAAGTCCGATTCCCTGCGTTTCAATCAACTCGTTGATCAGGCGCTTGGTCTGTTTTTGAGTAACGATCACGCGGTCAGCTTCAACAAGCATGGCATTGATCCTGGCAAATTCAGGGTATTCACCCTCATTTGGCCTGAAATTCAGGATCAGATTGGTTTTGCAAATATCGATCCTTGCTTCTCTTTCAAACACGGCATGTCGCATCAAATGCTTGAATCCGTCTTTTGAAAAATCAACTACCTGACAACAAGCGCAGTTTGATTCCTGTTTTTTGTTCATATAATTCCCCCGATAACAGTTAAATTTTGGCGTTCTTTTGAAAAAGAACAATTTCAGTTTAAAATGTAATTTAAATTAAATCAAGTTTTTTCTTTATTTTAACATAAATGTAATATTAGTTTTTAGCGCGTTTCAAGCAAAGTGGACTAAAGTCCTCCTTTTAACACGAATGACAACCGTTTTCGGTTCAAAACAGCTTGTTTGAAAGATAATCCAAAATGAGATTACAGGTTTATTCAGATCAAAGAGTCCCTTAAAATAACAACTATCTTGAAAAACGGGGGGATGTCCATGGAAGAACATGAAGAAGAGGCAGTCGAATATATGAAAGAAAAAAATCATGAAGGGATGATCTACGGAATCATCAAACGCTTCGGCATAAGCAGGTATTCAAGCAGCTATGATGATTACGTCGTGTTGGGGATGATTTTGTTCGTCAAAGGCTACGTCGAATTAATGAACAGGGATCCTGACGCAGAAGAAAACAGGATCAACGCATATTTGTATCAAAAGATAAAATGGGGGATTTTGGACGAATTGAGAAGAAAAAAGCGTGAAGAAGAACACAGAACGGATGTCGTCGATGAAACGTCCAATGATTACTTTGCCAAGCTTCCGGACAATGACGTCGATGCTGAAACGCTGGTCACCATCAAGGATCAGTTAAGCGAACTATTCAAAAGATGCAACGAGTTTGAACGCGAATATCTTGGATATAAATTGAAAGGATACACCGAAATGGAGATTTCACGGCATCTGAAACAGACGCACACCAAAGTTTATCGTGCGCGCAACAGCATCAGACGGATGGCTTGTGAAATATTTGATAAAAACTAGAATGAAATGTGAAAAAATACTGGAAATTTTTAATCAAATTATGTAAAATATCAGATGAGCAGCGATGGGGGTCTCTGCTCGATAATCATCAAAAGAAAATGAGGTCAAAGGTATGAAAACGGGTACAAAAGTTAAGGAGAGCGTTCTGGCGCAAGCATGCGATTTATGCTTCGGGCGTTATTACTTCATCTCGCAGCCAGCCGTTTCAATCTTCGGAGCAGAACGGGAAGATGCTGCTTTCTTCTCCGTAATTGCAGATAATAAGGAAAACTTCAATTATCGCTTGGTCGAAGAACATGATGAAGAAAAGCGTCTCAGTCGTCTGGACATTGTTTTGACTGCCGGCGACAGCCGACCTGTCGTCTTGGATCTGCTCCGCGAATCCGGGATTGAAGATCCTGACACCTCATCTTTCGAATATAAGATGCTTATGAAAGAATCCTCTTTGATCATGCGTTGGTTCAGACGTCGGTTCAAGCGCGAAGCTTCGTTTTGATCAGGCATGAATGTTATTAACTGATTACGCTAAAGCCGCCGTCCGTTTTGGACGGCAGTTTTTTTGCGAAAAATTTTAAGAAACAGCTTAAAAGATCTGAGATGCTGACGATATATAATCATGTAATCAGTTAATGATACAAGAGAAATGGAGGAATTTAACATGCGTATTAACACAAACGTCGCAGCTATGAACACATACAGCCGTTTGACAGCTGCAAATACCGCAAAATCAAACTCATTGGCAAAGCTTTCATCCGGTTTGCGTATCAACAAGGCCGGCGATGACGCTGCAGGTTTGGCAATTTCAGAAAAGATGAAGTCACAAATCGGCGGCTTGACACAGGCAAAGCGTAATGCCCAAGACGGCATCTCTTTGGTACAAACAGCTGAAGGTGCTTTGAACGAAACTCACAGCATTCTCGAACGTATGCGCGACTTGGCGGTTCAAGGTTCTAACGGTACACTGACGTCATCGGATCGCGGATCCATCAACAAGGAATTGAAGGCTCTTCACCAAGAACTTACGCGCATTTCCAGCACGACCGAATTCAACACACAGAAGTTGTTCTCACAAAATAAAGGTGCTGCATCTACATTCACTTTCCAAATCGGTGCCAATGCCGGTCAAAATTTGAGCGTTGCAATTACTGCAATGGACGGCACATCTCTTCTCGTGTCTACGGATGCTGAATTCAGTCTTAATGCTGATGGCACAAATGCTGGTGAGATGATCAAGAGTATCGATGATGCAATTGCTAAAGTTTCTGATCAACGTGCAGATCTTGGTGCCGTTCAAAACCGTTTGGAACATACGATCAACAACTTGACGGCAACGAACGAAAACTTGTCAGATGCCAACTCACGTATCCGTGACGTTGACATGGCTGAAGAAATGATGACGTTCACGAAGAGCAACATTCTTTCCCAAGCAGCAACATCAATGCTTGCGCAAGCAAACGCAATGCCAAACTCAGTGCTTAACCTTCTTCAAGGCTAAAATTGAAAATAGTTTGAAATAACTTAGAAAAAGCTGATATCCTTCTTTAAGGTTATCAGCTTTTTTTCGATACAGTAAGAGAAGAGGTGATTAGTTTGGAGACATGGGTTGAAGAATTACCTAAGAAAAAGTTTTTTTCCAGAGTAAATACGACAGAATGTCTGGTAACGATTTCGATGCTGGTTTCGAACCGAATCGATACGGTTGAAAAATGTTTTGAGTCATTTAGACCGCTTTTGGAACAGATTCCAAGTGAATTTATTGCGGTTGATACGGTTGGTGATGAAAAATCAGATGGATCAATTGACGTTGCAAGAAAATATGCCGATAAGATCGTTCATTTTGAATGGTGTGACGACTTTGCGGCGGCAAGAAATGCCGGCCTTAAAGAAGCACGTGGAAAGTGGCTGATTTATCTGGATGACGATGAATGGTTTGATGATGCAGGTCCGCTAATCGATTTTTTCTCCAAGCCTGAGCTTTACGAAAATTATGATCGTGTTTCAATGATGGAACACAGTTATACTTCAGCAACGCAGATGGACTATGAAAGCAACGGATTTTTAAGAATAACCGCATTGACTCCGGAAGCAAAGTTTGTAAATCCCGTTCATGAAATACTCAAGGGAGTTGTCTATAGAAATGAATATGATCTTAAGGGAACTTTTGTGCATCACGTCGGATATATCGGCAAACTAAGCGATAAAAAAAACGGCCGTAATCGTAAAATTATGGATGCTGAACTCGAAAAGCACCCTGACAATCTTCATTTATGGCTTCAACAGATTGCAGGGGTAGGGAGCGATGCAGATGAAACGCTTGATTTGTCCGAAAAAGCAATTTTTGAACTTAGAAAACTTGAATTATCAGATTGGAACAATCAAGATTGGATTGAAATCTTTCTTTATCGAATGAAGTCATATGCCCGTTTGAAAATGTGGGCTAAGCTTGATGAAAATGTTGACGAGTTTTTGAAACATGTCAAAAATCCTTTCTTTAGAGGGATAGCTGCCATATTTGAGCTTAGCCGTGATTTGGACGACATTGGGATCAAAAAAACGAGTGATTGGATTCATATCTATTTTGATGCAGTAAAGTACTATGTAAATCGAGATGAAAAGGAAGTATCATACTTCTTTTCAAACGATATAAATAAGGCAAATGTGTATAAAATAACAACAATGTATTTCAATCTTTGCTTGAAAGAAAGTCAAGATTCATATGATGATATCAAGAAAATGATTTTTGATGTTCCTTGGCATATTTTTTCATCCAAAAGAAGCGAGGTTTTAGCCTTAAGCTTGAAGCAGTCCATCAATGAAGAAGATAAGGAAACGGTAAAATTTTTATGTGATACTTTTATGCATGACGAAATTATGAGCGAAGAATTCTTTGAGCAGCTTGATCGAGTCGATATCGGAATTGAATCCGATACGGCTCAGGAAAAATTTGATCAGTTGATCGAATTTATTGATGATGTTGCAAGTGATTCTCTTTGGATTAAGCAGCACGCTAGAAAAAAAGTTTCAGAAGACGAGTTGGAACGTTCGTTGGGAGATGAAACGACATTTGCATATCCGAACGAAGATCTTGTCAGAATTTGTATCAGGAATGGAATTTCTCCGCAAAAGTACGTTGAAAAAGTATCGTTTGAGGATGTCGAAAAATCAGTCAGTACAATCGTTGCCAAGGAAGAAAATCATCTTGATCGAATTCCGTTGTTTGCAGCTGAAATTGAAAACGTTTGGCAATCCTCAGTTCAAAGAAACTATCTTTTGGCTTCTTTGAGGAAACGTTATATCTTCCAAGGGACAATGCCTTTGAATAAAGTTTTGGAGGAAAGCGAAAAATATTGCCGTAATATGATTGAATATGCCAAGAGCATTTATTTGACGGAACTTTGTGATTCAGCATCGGTGCTTCTTCCTAAGGAAATCAGATTTGCCGTTTTGTTCGGCAAGGCGCTGAATCTTAAAAAATCGGGCGAATTAAAGGAATGTTTGGCATATCTTCAACAGTCCCTCGATGTTTTCAATGAAGCTGAAACATTGATCAGGCGAATTATTCAAGAAATTGAACTTGATCAACGAAAACAGATTAAAGTGGATGATGAAATGGCAAGACTCGGCAATCAGGTCAAATCACAGATTATAGCATTGATTTCTCAAGGGCAAAATGAAGTTGCTGCCAGTCTGCTGAATGAACTGAAACAAATAACGCCATCCGATCCGGATCTTGCGACGCTTGAGAAATTATGTCAGGCGTAAAACACAATTATGTAAACTTTTCTCGGTTGTTTTTTGTTGTTTTTGTGAAAATTTAAGAAATTAAGCATTAAAAAGCCCTTACTTTTTGTCGATATAAAAGAGTAGTAAAAGGATTCATCATGTCCGACACTGATTATGTTATGTTGAAAGAGGGTAAGGCTATGAACTTAGATGGAACGCAAGGAATTCAGCCGCTACAGCCGATGTCTGGGGTTAATCGGGTTCAAAAAATAAATACCAATGTCTATAATCCGGCTGAGAATTCAATCAAAACAAACGTCAGTCGCGATCAAGAACATTTGAACGGCTATGAGACGTCTAATCAAAAACAACGAGGTCAAAACGTTCAATCAGACGGTTCCGATGACATGGAGCTGGATGAGGAAATGGATTTGTTCAAAGAACAGATCAGCGAAGAACTTAAAAAAATAAATGACAGATTGACGAATAAAAATATCAATCTGGAGTTCAAGATGCATCAAAGAACGCATCGAATTTACGTTGAAATGGTAGACAAGACAACTAAAAAAGTCGTCAAAGAGATTCCTTCCAAAAAGATGCTTGACATGATTGGCAGAATTTGGGATGAAATGGGAATTGCAGTAGATAAGAAAGGATAGTGAACATCATGAGTAGCATTACAACTTCTACAACGGCAGGATCCGTTAGTTCTTCAAGCTATATGGGTCAATATACCGGCATTACTTCTGATACGATCGATCAACTGCTTCAGTCAGACGAACTCAGAAAGACCGTTATTCAAAATAAGATTGACAAGATTAATACCAAGTCTCAGGCATGGACCGACATCAGTACGCGTTTAAGCAATTTAACAAGCAAGCTTGATGTTTTGCAGGATGAAGCTACTTATCAAACGAAAAAGGTTACATCAAGTGATGATACGATAGCAACTATTTCAGGAACTTCAGATTCAATGGAAGGTTCATACGACCTTGTTGTTAAGCAACTTGCAACTGCAAGCAAGATTACGGGCGGCGTTGTTTCAAAGGCAGATGGGACGACTAAAATTTCGACTAAAGATGCGTTAGGTTATAGCGGCAAGCTGACGATTACGAATGGCGCAACCGACGGCAGCGATACGGCATTGACGGTCGAAATTGACGTCAAGGCAACGGATTCTTTAAAAGACATCGCAAACGCCATCAATAATGCCAAAGATCCTTCAGATTCCACAGGAACAAAGGGCGCAGGCCTTAAAGCAACGATCGTCAACAATCAGCTTGTCGTCTCATCAGAAGAAATGGGCGACAGAACATTGACGATCGGCGGCGACCTGAAAGACAGCCTTGGTTTTGCAAATTCGCAGACAACAAGAGGTCAAAGCAGCAAATTTACGCTTGACGGCATCGAAATGGAGCGAAACAGCAATACGCCAACGGACGTTGTTGACGGAGTTACGCTTAATTTCAAGAAAGCTGATGCTTCTAAAACGATTACGCTCGGATTAACGAACGATACGGACAAGGAACTTTCCGCAGTCAAGGATTTCGTCAACCAGTACAATAGCGTCATGAGTTTTCTCAGCGAAAAGATGGATGTCGGCGATCCTTCCAAATCTGACAATACGACCGGTGCTTTGGCTGGAGATTCGACCTTGATTTCGTTGCAATCGAAGTTGCAAAGCACGGTTTTAGGCGGCAAGTCAGTAAATGGCGTCAGTGCATCAACGCTTGGACTGAGTGTTGATCGTAACGGCACGCTTTCGCTTGATGAAACGAAATTCAAGGCACAGCTTGCAAAAGATCCTAATTCGGTTAAAGACTTCTTCTTCAAGGATACTTCTAATAAATATTCCACAGAAAAGACAGGGACAGGTTATACGGCTGATTTCAAAGCGATTCTTGATCGTTATACTTCAACCAAATCAGGCAGCGAAGGCGTCATTTCGCTACGCAAGTCCTCGTATCAAAGCGAAATCACCGATTACAACAAGCAGATTGAACGAATCACGGAACAGATTGCAACAAAGCGTGCACGCTACGTCACGATGTTTACCAATCTGGATACGGCAATCGGTAATTTGCAGTCACAGTTCTCATACTTCCAGTCTCAAAACTCATCAAGCAATAGTTAGTCAGTCAGAGGGTGTTGATTTATGGCGGATAAAAAAGAAACGACGGCTTTTCTTAGAGAGGTTCTTAGCAATCTTGACGAATGCGACAAGAAGCTTTCTTCAATCGAAGACGTTATTCAAAAGAACGCAAAGCTTCTTGAAGGAAGAGAGGCACTTGATTTTTCTGCATTAAGTTCCGACGGAGCTCAATTAGTTGACAAAATTAATGCCAAATATCAGGAATTAATGATTTGGACTGAAGATCAAAAAGTTGACGTATCGCGTGAAATCGGAAGATTAACCCAAGCAGAAAAGTTGGCAAAAGGTTACGTTGACGATAAAGAACTTTCTTCAAGAATTGAACTTTACTATTAAACAAGGAGGAAGAGATGGCAAATCCTTACGCTAGTCATAAGAATGATTATCTGAGAAATCAGGTGATGAGTGCTTCTCCTAATAAGCTGATCGAAATGCTGATTGAGGGTGCAATCAAAAGCATCAAGAAAGCTGAGATGGCAATCGAGGATAAAAAAATCGAAGCAGCAAACAATGAAATCGTTCATGCACAAGACATTGTGGATGAATTAAAGTTCAGCGTTAATAAAGATATTGAAGGTGACATTCCGCAACAGCTGATTTCAACATATGATGTTGTTGAGCAGGAATTGATTCAGGCTAACATTCATAAAGACAAAAATCATCTTGAAATTGCGTTGACGATGTTGAACGAGCTGCTCGATGCTTGGAAGCAGATTACTAAATAAGAGAAGGGCGGAAGATTTTTTCTTCCGTCTTTTGTTTAGATCATGTTTGAATTCTTAATGATTTAATTTACATAAAATGGTTAAGAGTTTTACATAAACAGGAATTAGAAAATTAACAATTTTATCAGACAATATAGTTAACTCAAACTGACGTTATGGAGGAAATCAAATGATCAAAGACAAAGATATGGGGAAAAAGCTGTTAGAAAGCATCGAGACATTGAACGAAGCAGCTTATGAGCTTTATTCGATGGTTTTAAATGATAACGAAGGGTTAGATGATTTCGTTAAAACGATGCAGGCGCTGTTGATTGGAATCAAGGGAAACGTCACCGGCTTGGTTGTCGAAGAACCAGCACTAAAGTGTAATCTGTTAGTTGACAACGCTTTGGACACGTTGGAAAAACTCGATGGAATCAGCGAAAAAAAGAGAAAACTTGGAATAATCAAAAATGAACTGATTCCTGAAATCGGTGAAGCATACGTTGATTTGTTGTTTTGGGGCGGATGCTTCCCTGATCCTGACGCAATGTTTGAATATTACAACAATCAGATGAAAGAGTTTTATCCTGCACCAGAAACGGATAAAGGTCGCTATCGTTATGATTTGTCTGTTGCAGTGATGGCAAATACCGATGTCGAACAAGTTGAAAAATGCCTAAAATCCTTAAATGACGCAGTTCCTGAAGAATTGAGATGCGAATACGTTTTGTTCAATGACGGTGCAGGGGAAAAAGTTGCAAAGTATTTCGATGATCTTGCGGATAAGAATGTCAAGGTCATTAATTACAAGCATCGAACAAACGCCCCGAGCGTAATATATCAGCTGGTTGAAGGCAAAGACGTCTTGTTTTTGACGACAGAAAATATTTTGTCGAAAACGGCAGTTTCCAACATGATGAAATGCTTGACGTCGGATAAAAAAATCGGTGCCGTCTGTCCTGCATTCGTTGAAGAAGACAAACTTGATGATACCGAAAGCAATGAGTATCTGTGGCATCAAAAATCAGAATTGAACACGGACGTTGTTTTAGCCCCATCAAACGAAATCTTGATGCCGACGATGCTTGGAGCATATTTCCCGTTTATGGCAAAACGATATACGGAATTTTCAAGCAAGGCAATGTCTTTGATTGGTCGAAGAAACGGGAAACTTCTGTATGAAGCTGGGGATTCTTTGGCGTGCAGAGTTCATAAAGAAAAGGACGAAGATATCGTTTTGGAAGGAATCAAGCAATTTGAGCGAATCATGGGGATCAACCCGATGCTTGAACAAGACGTTGATCAAGATTTGCTGTCTGGACTTGATTTTAAAAATAAAGAAAAAAGAGTCGATATTTTAGGAATCAACAGCAGCTTCGGAATCAATCTGTTAGCGATTCAAGATCGTGTCAGAGAAGAATCAAAAAATCTTCGGACAAATATCTATAGTCTCAATGAAGAAGAAGCCTATGAGCGCGATCTTGAGACAATTGCCAAAAAGAGTCGATTCATCTCTGATTGGGATAAAGACTTTGACAAATGTTTCCCGAATGCTCGGTTTGATTATATCGTGATGGAAAAGACCAACGATAAATTGCTTGATTTAATGTTGTTGCTCAAGCTGCTTGAGCGTTTAAAAGATGGCGGTTCCCTGGCAATTCATACGGCAGAGGAAATGCCGCTCAGTGATTATGAGCCGAGAAAAGTTGTGGGAGACTGGCAGATTTTGTATAAACAGAGTGATGAATAGTTATGAGAGCAAAAGATAAGCAGAAAATACTCAAAACAGTTGATAAACTGGTTGAATACAACAAAACTTTGGAAAAATACAGAGGCTCAAGCAAGTATTTGTTTGATAAAATTTTGTGTGAATGTAACAAATTGATTGATGAGATTGACATAGCCGACTGTTCACCTGAACAACATGAAGCATTGGGAGAATACAAGAAATTGATTAATTCACCGGAGTATGATGCGGACTTAATCAAAAAAGCGCTTGACGTATTTTTTCAGCAAATTCAAGAGGAAAACGAAACTTATCGCATTTTGTTTTTGCCATATAAGTATTCCATGTGGGATTCTTTTGCAAGCATCTTTGAAGCAGCCAAAGAAGACGAAAATTGTGAAGCCTATGTGATGCCTATTCCATACTATGATAAAGATCAAGAAGGCAATTTGACCGAAATGCATGATGAATCGGAATCGTATCCGGATGACGTCGGAATCATTTCATGGCAAGACAATCAGGTTGATGAAATAGATCCAGATGTTATTTTTATCCATAATCCGTATGATGGAAATAATCGGGTAACAAGCATTCATCCAAAATATTATACAAACAAATTGGTGTGCAAAGATCGAGTCGTGATTTATGTGCCGTATTACGTATCTTATACGGAAGACAAGGAAGTTATGGTCACCATGGGTGGAGCTGAGTTTTATGCAGATTATGTGATAATGCAGTCGGAATGGTATAAAAAACAATTTGAGCAAATCTTGAGCGATTACAAAAAATCTGACGATGATCTCAATGATTTGATTGCTTTTTATGACAACGGCAATAAGTTTGTGGTGTTGGGCAATCCTAAATATGACAAGATAAGAAGTCTGGCAAAATCTGAATATCCGTTGAGGGATGATTGGGAAGAAAAATTGTTTGATGAATCGGGCAATAAAAAATTTACAGTATTGTTAGATACAACTCTTGAAATGTTGATTAAAAAAAGAGAAAAGATGTTGGATAAAATTGGAGACGTTATCGATTTCTTTGAAAAGCGTGATGATCTTTCATTAATCTGGCGTCCGCATCCACTTATCGAGTCAACGCTCAGAAACATGTATTCAGAGCTGATTCCGATATATATTAAATTGGTTGAGCGTTGCAAAAAAACTGAGAATTGCATCTTTGATGATACGGACGACATGCATACGGCAATGGCATGGTCGGATGCTTTCATGGGGAAATATGGCAGCATGATTGAACTTTATCGAGTCACAACAAAGCCGACCATCATGCTTGAAATCGGTGAGAAGACTAATTTTGAGTCTGACGGAATATATGACGAAGAAGGTCTGAAAGCAAAGGTTTCTAAGGGTCAAGTAATCAGAGAAAAAGACTACGGATTGGGGAATCTGATTGATTTTTCCATGAAATATCAGAGGGATGAAGTGGAATACGATATAAATCAGACGGATGGCAAGAAGATATATGATTTTGCGATTAAGGCTGCTAAGATGAAAATGAATTAGCAATCGTATGGATAGTGATGGTGGTTGTTATGAAAAAGAAGACAGCAATAGAAAGTGAAAAATGTCTTGATGACATTTCTTTTGATGGTTGCCCAAGATCTTATGTCCGAGCTGGACTTTAAGAACAAGAAAAAAGAGTCGATATTTTAGGAATCGACAGCGGATTCGGAGTCAACTTGTTAGCGATTCAGGATTGCATTAGATAAGAATCAAAAAATATTTTGAAAAATATCTACAGCTTAAACGAAGAAGCATATGAGCGCGACCTTGAAGCGATTTCCCAAAAAAGGCGGTTTGTTTCCGATTGGGATAAAGACTTTGACAAGTGTTTTCCGAATGCTCGCTTCGATTACATCGTGATGGAAAAGCCCAACGATAAACTGCTTGATTTGATGTTGCTGCTCAAGCTTCTTGAGCGTTTGAAAGGGAGAGTCATACTGTCGAAGAAATGCTGCTTAGCGATTATGAGCCGAGAAGGTTCGTTGGTGATTAGCAGATTTTGTATAAATAAAATTAGGAGGAACTGATTTGGTTAAAAATGCGATTATATTAGCGGCCGGTAAATCGGATAGATTTGCACCATTCACCTATGAAAAGCCTAAAGGACTATTTTGTGTCAAAGGTGATGTTTTAATTGAACGACAAATTGAACAGCTGCATGAAGCAGGAATCAATGAAATATATGTAGTTGTCGGATACATGAAGGAAAAGTTCTTCTATCTTGAACAAAAATATGGGGTTAAGCTTCTGATTAACAATCAATTTGGAAAAAAAGGAAATCTTTACAGCTTGTATGTTGCCAGAAAGCATTTAGGCAACACTTACGTATGCTGTGCTGATCATTATTTCTCAAAGAATCCTTATCTTGATGATAATCCGGGCAATCTATCGTATCGAGCATGCATGTATATTCCTGGAAAATTTAGAGAATTTGCAATTGATTATTCGGATGCCAAGGTTATAACAGGAGTCGATGTCGGCGGAAGCGACAAAATGGCAATGGTGGGACATGCCTATATGAATGAAGGCTTTTCTGCCTTATTCAGAAAATTTATTGAAAACGAGATAAACGATTTTGGCGTATCCGACCTTTTTTGGGAAGAATTTTATGCGAAACATTTACACAATCTGACTTTTTTCATGAAAGAGTACGCTCCTGATGATATATATGAATTTGAAGATATCGATGCATTAAGGAAGTTTGATTCTGAATTCTTAATGAACATTGATTCAGATATAATCTCAAACATTTGTCAAACATTGCAATGTTCGCCAAATGATATTACAGATATAAACGTGATCAATGCAGGGTTGACCAACGTTTCTTTTTCATTTGAATGCTGTCAAAAAAAGTACGTTTATCGCCATCCTGGCGGAACATCCGGCAATCTGATAAATCGAAAAACGGAATTGTTTGCACAAAACAAAGCAAAAGAACTAGGAATTGATAATTCGGTAATCAAGATGGATCTGTCAGGCTGGAAAATTTCTCATTATATTACTGATGCCCAAAATTGCGACCTGGAAAGTTCTGATGAGCAGCTTGAAACAATTATGGGTTATCTTCACAGAATTCACAATATTGATGTTGATGTTAAAGATGATGTCAAAATTTTTGATAACGTTGTCGAAGGCAATAAGTTGCTTGAAATAGCATCGTTGACAAAAGGAAATTTAAAAAGAGAGTTTTCTGACTTGATTGAAAAAGTCGAACGTCTCTATAAGCATATCAAAGATGATGCCGTTAAGATGGATTATAAACTTGTGTTGTGTCATAACGATGTATATGAGCCGAATTTCATTTATGACAGTGATGGCAAGGTTTACCTGGTAGATTGGGAATATGCTGGATTGAATTATGCTGCTAATGACATAGGCAGCATTATCTGTCGCTATGATTTTAACGATGAACAGATTGAACGGTATATCAAGGCATATGTTGGCCATGACCTAACGGAAAAAGAAAGAAGATTCTATTATGCATACATACCGATCAGTGCTTACTATTGGTTCTGTTGGGGATTGTACAAGGGCAGCGTCGGGGAAGATGACAGTTTCTTCTTCCTTCCATCGTATAGAAATTTGGTAAGATTTATAGACGTTGCGCTTGAAAACTATGAATAGCATAAGGTGGTATTATGGCTAAAAACATTGTAATTATACTTGCTGGCGGAGTTGGGTCAAGAACAGGATTGGATCGGCCGAAACAATTTGTTGAAGTTTTGGGAAGACCTATTTTAGCGTATACTTGTGATATTTTTCAAAAAAATCAAGAGATTGATGCAATTGAGATAGTTTGCCATCGTGATTGGATCGACTATTGCAAAAATATGGTAAAAGAAAACAACATCAGCAAGGTCAAGTGGATAGTTGAAGGCGGAGAAACTTTCCAATATTCCGTTATGAACGGGATCAAGCATCTTGAAATGATGGTTAACGGTGGAGAAATTTCATTAAACGATAACATATATATTCAATATGGCGGTGCGCCATTTACGAGCCAAAAGATAGTTTCTGCCGTAATTGAAATGACCAAGGAAAAAGGGAGTGCGGTAACTGCCACTCCATGCTACCAATTGCTTGGAAGTCGTGACTCAGAGGATATGTCACAAAGATTTGTCGATCGCGATAAGTACATTCAAATTGCGTGTCCGCAAGGGTTCAGATTCGAATATCTTTTGGATATCTATCAAAGAGCGGAAGATAAGGGAATCGTTGATAAGACTGAACCTCATACTACAAGTCTGATGTATGCTTTGGGGGATAACGTTAATTATGCTTACGGAGATCAAACGAATATCAAAATTACTACGAAAGAGGATATCAAGCTTTTCGAAGGGTATGCATTAATGGAGAAATTATCTGATAAGGGTGAATTAAGATGTCAGCAAAAGAATTAACTTCAAAACAATTTAGAAAGATGCAGTTGGCTCAACTTGACATGTTGATTTGTTTTGACAGAGTGTGTCGGAAACATGATATAAATTACGTTATTTTTACGGGAACGCTTTTGGGAGCGGTTCGGCATAAGGGCTTTATTCCTTGGGATGATGATGCGGACATAGGAATATTGCGTGAAGATTATGAAAAATTTAAAAAGGTTTCTAGTGAACTCAATCCTGAGATATGCTATTTCCAAAATCATGAAACTGATCCGGAATATCGTTGGGAGTACGGTAAATTACGCGGAAGCAATACCGTATTTGTAAGGGAAGGTCAGGAACGAATAAAGTGCAAAACCGGAATATTTGTCGATATTTTTCCGATGGATGATGTCCCCGAGAATATTGTCGGTCAGATGATGCAAGATTTTGATTGTTTTGTTATGAGAAAGACATTGTATTCAGAAGTAGGAAAATACAATTCAAAGGGCTTTGCAAAAGTAATTTATGAGTTGTTGTCAAAAATACCGATGTCATACGTGTATAAGCGAATCACCAAATATACCAACAAAAGCAATAATAAAACGAATAACAAAGTCAGATGCTTGCTGTTTCCCGCAATGGGGAAATTGTATAAAAGAAAGCGCAAATTGCCATTGAAAGAAAGGTATGGCATGCCTAAGGAATGGTTCTTAGATCGAACTTTGATGACTTTTGAGGGACATGATTTCTATGTTCCGAAAAAATATGATGATGTGTTGAGGTACATATACGAAGATTATATGCAGCTTCCTCCTGAAGATGAGCGCCAGCCGCACGCACCGTTTTGCAAAATAAAGTTTCAAGATGAAGATGAGATTATTCAATAGTTTTAGGAGGGATTTCGTATGCTTAATTTTACGGTCGGACCAGTAATGAGTAGCAAAGAAATTTTGGAAATAGGCGGACAGCAAATTCCATATTTTAGAACGTCAGAATTTTCAGAAATTATGTTTGAGAACGAAAAACTAATGAGTAAATTTGCTAAAGCGCCAACCGATTCACGGACGGTTTTCATTACTGGTTCAGGAACCGCTGCAATGGAAGCGGCAGTGATGAATGTTTTTGATGGGCATGATAAAGTGTTGATCGTTGATGGGGGAAGTTTTGGTCATCGTTTCGTTCAATTGTGCGAGATTCATCATATTCCGTATGAAACTGTCATTCCGAAAGAAGGGTACAGCGTAACGGAAGAACAGCTTTTAAGTTTTGATAACAAAGGTTTTACCGGATTTTTGGTCAATTTGGATGAAACATCAAAGGGAGTATTGTACGATATTGATGTTATCAGTGCTTTTTGCAAACGAAACAACTTGTTTTTAGTCGTTGATTCAATCAGCTCGTTTCTATGCGACGAATTTGACATGGATAAACTAAATGTTCAAGTCATGATAACTGGTTCACAAAAAGCCCTCGCATGCCCTCCTGGAGTGTCAATGATCGTTTTAAGTCCACAAGCAGTGGAACGTGTTTACTCAAAAGAAGTTGAAAGCATGTATTTTGATTTAAAATCAGCTCTTAAAAATGGTGAACGAGGTCAAACACCGTTTACTCCTGCGGTTGGAATTTTATTGCAAATCAATGATAGATTAAAGCAAATCGAAAAAAACGGCGGCGTGGATCAGGAAATTATTCATACGGCGGCAATTGCAAAAGATTTTAGAGAAAAAATCGAATGTTTGCCTTTTGAAATTACTTCAAAATCGCTTTCAAATGCGGTTACTCCGCTCCATCCTTTAAATGTTTCAGCGTACGACATTTTCAAACGACTTAAGAATGAATACGGAATTTGGGTTTGCCCAAATGGCGGTGAACTTTCAGAAAAAGTCTTTCGTGTTGGACATATCGGGTGCTTAACATTTAAAGATAACGACAAACTTATTGATGCATTTAAAGACATGCAAGGACGCGGTTTGATTTAAACGCAGATCAGGGGAGGCTTTTGTATGAGAAAAAAAACGTCAGAGAAATTGATAAAATGCGTGGACGATATATTATCCAGCTTGAAGATGTTTCAAAATTTCAAAGGAAGCAGTTACATTTCAGCAAAAATCAACAAGTTGTGCAGCGATAATCTGGCTGTTTTGGAAGAATGCGCAGACGGCGTTGAGAACAAAGAATATCTTGAATTATTGGACAAGTTTAAAGAGTCGGTAAGCAAGATCAATCTTGAAGATGCTGCGGAAATTTCGAAGAGATTGAAAGAATTGATTTCTGGGAGTGTTATTTATAAAGTTGTTTTTATGCCTTATAAAGCTTCGATGTGGGATTCTTTGGAAAGCATCTGGATGGCTGCGAATAAAGATGAGCGTTGTGAGACATTGGTTGTACCAATCACATATTACGAGCTAGATAGCAATCAGGATAAAAAAAATAAAATAAATGAACGAGATTTATTTCCAGAATATGTCAATACGATCAACGATGAAGAATATGATTTGGAAAATGATCTTCCGGATATAATTTATATTCACAATCCGTATGATAATACCAATTTGGTTACGAGAGTCGACAGCAGATATTATTCCTGGAATTTAAAGAAATATTGCGAAAAACTGGTCTATGTTCCTTATTACAAGTGGGTTGACGGCGTATCTTCGGCATCGTTTAAATCGGCAATGTACTATGCGGACTATACCGTACAGAGTTCAGATGATGCAGTCAAGAGGTGCATAGAAGCATCGCCTGAATATGCAACCATTTTAGGGTTGGAAACTATCGTGGTCAGAAAAGCTATGGAAAAGAAACTGGTTAATCTGGGAAGTCCTGAAGTAGACAAAGTTCTTTCATTAAGCAAGGACAATGTGTCGATGCCGGATGATTGGAAAGGGAAAGTAATCAAATCACGAGTGAACGTTGTATACAATACGACATTAGATGAGATTTTTGAATCCAGAACCTTTGATAAAGTTAAAGAGACATTGGCCTTTTTTAAAGAGAACAGCGAAAAAGCTTTTGTTATTTGGAGACCGCACCCTTTGATGAAGCAGACTTTGACATCCATGTTACCTAATCTGGTTAATGAGTACAATGAGATAATGAATGAATTCGTAAATGGAGACTATGGGGTGCTTGATGCTAATCCAAGCATGCACTATGCGATGTTTTGGTCCGATATGTACTATGGTTACAAAACTTCAAGCATGACTGAACTTTATAAGTATACCGGAAAGATTATTTTGGAAGATGCTCCTAAATTGACAAATTTTGTTTCTGAGCGTGGTGCAGAAAATCTTTTAAATGAGTTAAAAGAAAGCAACGTTGTCAGTGAACCTGATTATTCCCTTGAGAATATTGTTGACATTATCGCTGGCAATGATGAATTGAAATATGGAAAACATCTTGATTTAGAGAATAGCGGATTCAAAATAAACAACTACATGCTGGAGAAGCTGTGCCAAGAGGATGAAAAATGATGGCAAAAAGTTTTGAAATCACCAAAGACTTATTGGAAAAATTACAGAAGGTTGAATTGGAGATGTTAATTGAGGTTGATCGAATTTGTCGAAAAAATAATATCAAATATTCAATCATGTACGGAACGCTTTTAGGAGCCGTAAGAAACGGTGGATTTATTCCATGGGATGATGATTGCGACGTTGTTTTTAAGCGAGATGAGTATGAGAAATTTTTTGAAGCATGCAAAAAGGATTTGGATACTTCAAGATTCTTTTTTCAAGAGCATCGAACTGATCCGAATTACCTGTTTGGGTATGGTAAATTAAGAAGAAAAAATATTGTATTCAGGAGAAAAGGTCAAGGTCATATAAAGCAACGTGACGGTATTTTTATGGATCTGTTCATATATGACAATATTCCTGATGGCACTATAGGAAGGTTATTGAATAAGTTTGAACTGTATGTTATCAGAAACGCGCTCAATTCGAAAATATTTAAATATACTTCATATAATTGGTTTAAAAGGTTGTTTTACAGAATGATGGATCTGATTCCTAAAGACAGGTTGTTTGACAGGCTGGACAGAATTCAAAAGAAATACAATGCAAAGGATACGGAACTGTCAAGAATCTATACATGGGGGATTGAGGATAATGCGTTTTTCGGGTATCCCAACAAATTATATGATGATTTATGTGAGCTGGAATTTGAGGGACATAAATTTTTGGCTACAAAATATTTTAAAGAACAGTTGATCATTTCATACGGCAAAGACTATATGCAAATGCCGCCTGAAGAAGAACGATATCCTCATAACCATGCTAGCGAAATATCTTTTGGAGACATATTTGATCAATGATCGATTGACAAGAGGGTGTTTTTTTGAAAAAAGTAATAACGTATGGAACGTTTGACATGCTTCATCAAGGTCATTTAAACATCTTGAAAAGAGCCAAAGAACTTGGGGATTATTTGATTGTCGGCGTCACAAGCGATGACTTTGATTCTCGCAGAGGCAAAATAAACGTTCAGCAATCAATGATGGAACGGATAGAAGGTGTAAAAGAAACAGGCTTGGCAGATCAGATCATTATTGAAGAATATGAGGGTCAAAAGATTGATGACATCAATCGTTTCGGCGTTGATATTTTTGCAATCGGTTCTGATTGGCAAGGAAAATTTGATTATTTATCAGAATTTTGCAAAGTCGTCTACTTGGAAAGGACCAAGGGAATATCCAGCACCCAAATACGATCAAAAAATAATCACCTTAAGTTAGGCCTTGTCGGCAAAGCTAAACGTTTGTGGAAGGTTTCCAATGAGGCTGTTGCAATTAATGGGATTGACATTGTTGGTACCAGTGGTTCCGAACATGACAGTCGGCTTGGAGAACTACCGGATTATTCCTTCAATGAGTTGATTGAGAAATCTGATGCGGTCTTTATTGAATCCGATGTGAAAGACAGGTATGAACAGATTGATTATGCCTTAAATCACGGCAGACATGTCCTATGTGATTTGCCGATGGCAATAGGTTCAGAACATCAGAAGAAACTGTTGGAAACAGCCAGACAGAATAACTGTGTTTTAATGTCGGGTATAAAGACAGCCTATTCGACGGCATATTACCGTTTACTACTCATGGTTAAGAGTGGTGAAATAGGTGATGTGTTTTCTGTTGAGACGACCTGTACAAGCCTTGATGAGATTTCGAAACTTTCGGAGTATGCTGCAAACAATATCTGGAACTCCATGGATGCCTGGGGTGCGACGGCTTTGTTGCCCGTTTTCCAGATCTTGGGTACAGATTATGTTGACAAGAGGATAATTACCAGAAAAACTGACAGTTACTTTGACCTTTTCACCAGGATGGACTTTGTTTACAGTAATGCTGTTGCTACAGCCAAGGTAGGAAAAGGTGTAAAGTCCGAAGGAGAGATGATAATCTCCGGCACCAAAGGTTATGTATATGTTCCGTCCCCTTGGTGGAAGACGGACTATTTTGAGATAAGATACGAGGACCAGAACAGAAACAAGAGATTCTTCTATGAACTCGAAGGCGAAGGTTTCAAGTATGAACTAGTTAATTTCCAACGGGCAATAAATCATGGCAGAACCATCAACTATACCAGTGACAAGGTGCTGGAGGAGATAAGCAAGGTGTATGATGACTTCTATGGTGGCAATGGTGTGAAGAGGATATAGAGATAGTCACATACTTTTTGTTGCGTTGTTAATATTGTTCTCGTATCCTTCTTGGTGTGAGTTGCGGTATTCGTCTAATGCATCGTATAATTCATTATTCAAGTTAATGAAGTCAAGTAGGTATTTTTCATCTACATAAAATTGTACTCCACTACCCTTTTCTTTAGTTCCGAGAATTTGTCTGCCTTTGTTGTCTGTGCAACGGAATCCGTGGATAATTCGGTTACGCATGGAAATTACTTTTTTGAATTTGTCATGTATTTCTGGACCAGAGACTTTTGAGATGGTTTTGTCAGCTTCTCTGTTAATAGTACCTGCTTCGCTATCGATTAACTTATACCAATTGCTGTCATTTGATAATTTTAAGATGTTCTCTATGACAAGGCTAACGTTGGAAGTAAACACGCATTGTGCTACACCCAAAAGGTAGCAATATTTTTTGGAAGGTAATGAAATTCTTGTTAGATTTGTATCGTACATGTTTTTCCTCCTGTTCTTTAACATATTAAATGATTTTTATAATAAATATATAACGTTATTTCAAATTTGTTGACTTGGTTATAATCATATAAATTATTTTATAATTTGTCAATGCTGTGTCACTGTTTTTTTGCATCTAATGTATAGGATTAATATCTGAGATTGATAAATTTACTGAAAACCTCCAGAGCATCAGCATCATCACTGCATTTCCATTGAGCCTGATTCTGTCCGCAATTGTCGTGAGCTTTCTCAAGGATGCTGGAAATTTTCTGAATAAGCGTTCAGATTCATAGATCGGTTTCGTTATTATATTTGTAGGCCTACAATGATTCAGATGTAAAGCATTGATTGCCTGGCTTTTGGGGGAGACAGGACGACATTGCTTTTGATGAGTCAAAATCTGTTGTCACTGGTTTTTGCTGGGAGGGATTTTGATGAGGACATTTGAGTTGAGACTGAATACGCGCTTTGGTAAGTTCAGACAGAAGCTTTGGTTGAAGTATTCATACGGTAAATTGAAAAAGGAATGAAACGGCAGCTGCGAAGGCGGCAGGCGCATGGCGTCTGTCGCCTTTTATGTATATACATAACTGTACGTTAGCTTAAAAAGAGTGAAATTTGTAATTGAAATGACGGTGTTCATTTTATGTTCGATATTTTTTCATGTTACTTGCATAAAATTTCATAATTATTTGTCCGATAAAGTCTGTAAGGATTGTTGTACCAAATATTATTGAAAGGACGTATAATTTATGAACAACAATACATCATATGCAAAATACCGGTCACTCGGCAAGTGGATAGCCAGTATCCTTGTTGCCGTAGGTATCGTGCCAATCGTCGTCATGCTGATCAGTTCAATCAGCACGACGACTGGCGTTCTGATTGAACGCAACGATCTCTCGAAGGAAAGCGCCGTTGACCTCATTCAGGAAGAGCGGGAACATCTGCAGAAGACATCTGAAGCCATGCTGAAGAAAATGGCTACCTACCCTGAATTTACAGCGAAGAAATTTGACAGACAGCAGCTTGCACGCGAAGTGAAGAAGACGTGCAACGCCAATGATGCTCTGTTGAGTACGACCGTTGCCGACCAGGACGACAACTATGCAAGCTCTGACAAGCTTCCGGCAGGATACAAGCCGACGACTCGCGAGTGGTATCAAAAGGCCGTTGCCGACATGGGCAATGCCATCTGGACGCTGCCGTACAAGGATGCCGAAAGCGGAGCGTACGTCATCACGGCTGCGTATGCCTACAAGGCCCAGGACGGCAAGACGCGCGTGGTGACGTCTGATGTGTCATTCAATGCGCTTGAACGTCCGCTGGACAATCTCAGAATCGGGCACACCGGTCGCGTGACGCTCGTTTCCGATGACGGCATTGCGCTTGCTTCAAAGGGTGCGATTGATGACAGTCATTACAGTCGCGGAAACAATCTCAGCAACGACAAGATGTACAAGGCAATCAAGGCTTCGAACAAGCGCAAGGGCTTCGTGCACATCGACGGTGAGTCGAAGATTGCCGACGTTTACTTCAACAAGGGCGAAGCTGGCAGCGAGTACTGGGCCTATGCATATGTGATGGCAAGTGACCTGAACAATGAACGTCATACGATGATGATTACGGCGGGAGTAATTGCCGTTGTCGTTGCCATTGTCGTCATCATTGTCGCCCTGTTCATTTCAGGTGCATTCAAGGCGATTTCCGAAACGCTGCTCTGGTACTTCAAGAAGGCGGAGAGCGGCAACCTGGATGAAATCAAGGTTGACAAAGGTGGAAATTCGTTCAAGGAAAGGATTGCCGCAAGACTTGTTGCTCCGGACCAGAAGGGCAGCGAATTTAACAGAATCGCGTTCGGCTACAATAAAATGATCGATGCCGTCGGTGAATTGATTGGAAACGTCAAGAAACAGTCGGCAAACGTTGCGGAAAAATCCGCTTCATTGCTTGAACTCTCCAAGCAGACGGGCAAGGCAACGGAAGAAGTTGCCCAAACGATTACGGGCATTGCCGAAGTTACGAGTTCACAAGCACAAGAAACCCAACAAAGCGTAACGAAACTGGAAGAACTTTCCAAGGTTATCGATGAGTTGAACGAAAGCGTTCAGGCCATGAATGCTGAATCCGACGAATCTGCCAAAATCAATCAGGACAACATGAACACGATGGACAGCGTCAATAGCAACTGGGTGGCTGAACTCGATGATATGAAAGCTTTGTCTCAAAGCGTCCAGAATATGAATACGGATATTCAGGACATTACCAAGATTATCAACGTCATCAACGAGATTTCTCGTCAGACGAACCTGCTTGCCTTGAATGCTTCGATTGAAGCTGCCAGCGCAGGCG
>ENA-OROX01000990-OROX01000990.1-human-gut-metagenome-genome-assembly--contig:-NODE-990-length-26019-cov-4.550493_pt1 | contig 26019 bp, 30 predicted proteins | sample MGYA00242133_ERZ509058 | MGnify/ENA primary metagenome ERZ509058 (study PRJEB26280, sample SAMEA2338751) | human gut metagenome | biome: human gut; feature: human-associated habitat; material: faeces...
GTCAAGCAGGCCCTTGAGCGCAACGGACTGACAATCGAAAAGGCAAAAGGCTACGATTGCATGTACGTCGCCAACATGACCTACTCGGACTTCTATCCGAAGCCTCTATCTTCCGAGGCCCAGATCATGCAGTACGTCAAGGCGTACATAGACGATCCGGATGGCGAAGACGGCATAGCTCTTACGAGATACTATGCCGACTGTATCGCCAAAGGCGAGCCTCTGATCTGGGAAGACTTTCTGTAACCGAAGGGGAGGCGCTTCGTCATACGCGCCTCCCTATTTTATTCGACTTAAAACAAAGCAATGGACAATATCGAACTGAGAAAATACGCGCTTGAAATCGCGCAGCGGACGACGAAAGACGGTGTAGAGCTTATGGCACGAGCCAACGAAATACTGGCGTTCCTCACGCAGGACGCGTCGGATGAGGCTAACAAAATACGGTTAATCGTTCTTGTTGACAATGGCAATGTATAAGTATGCACTCCGGATGCTCGCCGGAGCCAATCCGCGCGAGGTGATCGCAAGTATGCCCGAAAAGGATTACCGACGCCTGTCTGAGTTTATGAGCGAAGCGAACAGCGCTCTGCCACGACGGCAGCGCCGCATGATGAACCAAGAGCTTGCAAAAAGTGAAAGGAAACGACGTTCACATAGAAAAGTATGACTGGCATCTACGTGTATTTTACGCGGTAACATGCTACCATGTTGACAAAATAATGCTGTCGCTAAAGGACATAGATTGCCCCAAATCGATTCAAAACAGAGTGCAGGAAAATCTTATGCGCTGCGACATGGATACCGGGTTCACGTACTCGAACAAGAAGCTCCACAGCACGGTCATGGTGATCGGGCTTCACTCGTCGCATGCCGAATTCCTGAATTCTTTCGAGCATGAGCTCCGACACTTGGTCGATGACATCGCCGAAACGTTCGGTCTCGATATGGGAGGCGAGCAGGTCGCCTATCTGACCGGAGACCTGAACAGTCTCTTGTGGAAAGACATCCACGAATTCATATGCTGCTGTAACTGTAAAACTTAAGACATAGAACACGAAGAAAAAGAACGGGCCGACAGAATCGCCGACCTGCTCAAGGATTTAGAGATGGAACTGCCTCAGCCAGTATTTGAGTCGATCAGATGCAGATTACTCGATTTGCTACAGGCTTGAATGGAGTTAGTGAGAATTTATTGGCACCAGCGGCATTTCTAAACCCGTCGAATTCGACGGATTTATTTTATTTCAGAACATAATCACAATGCCCCCGAAGAGATTGTTTGATGGGATTCCCCATCGGGTACAAATAAATTAACAACCCCTCTTTACGTGCAAATTTAATGGGAGCGATGAAATCCGAATCTCCTGCAATGAGTACTATTTTATCCACAGAACGTTTTGTCGCCATAGTAGCCATATCAAGACCGAATTTCATATCTACACTTTTTTGTTTGAAATCCGGCTTCATTTGTTTACTATAAATATCTTGTTTCCATCCTGTGAATGATAGCTCTCCTAAACGGAGAGCAAACCTATCCATCGAGCACAAGGTGTCGAGATATTTATTTTTCATTGCATAACCAGAACTTGCGGAATAATTAATAATCTTTCCAGTGGTGTCTTTTATTTCTCCGCCAAACGGCCTGCAATCGTAGTAAAACACACGAAATAAAATATCTTCTGTTTCCCCATTGGTCTTATTACGGACAAGAGTCATAACATCCCCTACTGTTTTAACGACATCTGCGGGTTGAGGATTTCTCTTGTTAGCTTTTTTGAAACATTGCCAGAAAAAGCCTCCGTCGATTAAAATGTTTACTTTGGTCGTCATTTAAAGTTTGAGTTTTTAATTGAAAAAACAATTAAGCCACCCTTGCGAGTGGCTTAACGGCAGACCTATCTGCATCGGATTTTTTTGCCAGCCTACTGGCTTCGGATTATGGCACAAAAATAATGCACCATATTTCAAAATGCAAATCTTTTGCCGATTTTTTAATACATACATATTATTCCCCTTCCTTCTCCTTTACCTCCAGCACCGTCCCACATTTCGGGCAGGTGATCGTGTTCGTCGGCTGGGGGATCGGCTGTGCCTCCTCCTCGAAAAAATCAGATACGCTACATCCTATTGCATCCGCAATGCGTTGCAGTTGCGATACGGGGTTTCGGTCGCCTTGTTCGCAGTAATAGTGTACAGTCTGACGTGATACGCCTAACCGTTCAGCTAACGATACCAAACTGACCCCGTACGATTTACACGTCTTTTTGATGTCTATCTTCATAATGTCGTACGATTATATTACACGGCAAAGATAAGCAAAAAAAGAGGTATGCAAATAATCATACTACATAACAGAGAGTATGTCTATTTTTTGCAATATATTTTTTTTACACTTTTTTTGATAAAATGCTTGCATGCGTAATATATTTATATTACATTTGCAACAACAAAAGAGATTAAAAGCAATATAAATATATTACAACGATTAAACAATACGACTATGAAAGACCAGAACGTGACAGCCTGCATCAAGCAACATAAACCTAACGAGTTTTATGTAAAAAGAGTTCGTGGCGGGTATTTCGCAGTAATTGATAATTACGACAAGTCTATGGCCTCACTCGAAGTGAGTGAAGAAGCGGCTATGAAGATGGCGACAGAACTTAACGAATTACGAAACAACCAAATCAACTAAAGCTATGAATAATTACGCATTTGAAGTAATCGACGCAATCAATCGAGAGGGCATAGGCAATGAGGCTTGGGGTCTTGTTGAAGATATTGACGATACGAAGGCTTATTTTGGCACTATTGGCAAACGAACTCTCGAAGGCAAGTGGGCCTATATATACGAAGAGAAAGACGGTATATACGCCTTTACTTGCAAAATAAAGCCTACAATGACAATGCGTCTTTCAGAAACCGCAGGCGGCCAACGTGCAAAACTTGCACTTTACAAACTCGACAAACTCGATTAAGCCGTTCGGGCGGCTATAAATAGACCTTAGGCCCGAAGCGTGGCGGCACCTGCCGCCGGTGGTAAAAATAATAAGCTATGAAATCAACGAGAAGATCAACCCCAAAAGTCAGCAGAGAAGCGGCGATCAAAATCACGATGAACACCAACGGCGTATCGCGTGAAATCGCCGAGAAGTACACCGATAGCGAACTGCGCGAGGTGCTGCGTCTGCTCAAACTCAAAGCGAACTTTTAACCTATATAACGATTATAACGATGAAACGGACCGATCTATCAAATATCATGCGCACGGCGTGGCAGATGTGCCGCGCGACGGGCGAAGCTTTTGCCGAATGCTTGCATAAGGCGTGGCAAGTTTTCAAATTGAAGATGAAGATGCACGCTGGCATCGTGCAGTTCTTCTATCTCAAATCAAGCACGGGCGAACTGCGGCAGGCGTTCGGCACGCTCAAAGAAGACCTATGCCCCGAAACGAAGGGCACCGACCGCAAGCCGAACAAACACCTCGTAACATATTACGATACGCTTGCCGAAGGCTGGCGTTCATTCAGAATGTTCAATCTTGTGAAAATTATATAAACATTAAAAAATCCATTGTTCCCCTTGCTAAAAACATTAATTTTACCAAAGGCAAAAAAATAGTAAGTAAGACTTGCATAATGTGCAGAACGCTCGCACCTTTGCTTTTGATATATATGCGGGGTAGTGTAGCGGTTAACACAGCGGGTTAGTGTCCCAGCAGATCGCAAGTTCGAGCCTTGCCCCCGCTACTAAAACACACATCATATGAAAATTTTAACGCTCATCATCAAGCAAAAGTGGTTCGACGCGATTCTGTCGGGCGAGAAGACGGTCGAGACGCGCGAGGTGCGCCCGACCAATACGAAGTACATATCATACCGAGATAACACCACGGGCAAAGTCTACAAAAAAGACAGCGACGTGCCCGAATCTGCGTGGAACAGCGAAAAGGGCGTTGATACGATTATCAACCACTACGATGCTATTCAGTTTTGGGTAGGTTATGAAACCAACCGCCCCGGCGCACTCGTCGAGGTCAAAGGCGCTGAGTTGATCGATGTTTGCGACGAAGAGACAAAAGAGCCGATTGTGTACGAGTACAACGGCAACGAATACACCATGACAGAGATCGACTATCACCTCGGTAAGGTAATCGAGAAAACGAATTGTTAAACCCTTAAAATCATTGCTGCACTCGAAATTCAGTAAGAAACACCATTAACAGGACGACAGGCGTTAGCCGTGTTCGTTATCGCACAACTGGCGGTCGCGCCACAAACCGCGCAGGCCGAGCACGGGATCTCCGTGCTGCATTTGGTGTCGGATAAACATGAATCCGATAGACCATGCAAACGAAGTGATTGCCTCTATCCGTGAAAAATCGGATAGGGCAATCCTTTTTTATTCTTGCGGTAAAGACAGTGAAGTTTTGCTCGACCTGATGGCGCCGCACTTCAGGGAAATCGTTTGCGTGTTTATGTATTTCGTCAAGGGACTCGATCATATCGACAACTATTTACGGTCAGTAAAAACCCGTTATTCCAATATTACCATTTTACAAGTTCCGCATTGGACATTGACCCATGTACTACGAGGAGGGTTATATTGCATTCCGAATCCCAATATCAAATTGCTTTCCTTGAAAGATATCGACGAATCTGTTCGCATGAAAACGGGAATCTCCTATTCTTTCTACGGGATGAAACAGTCGGACGGAATGAATCGTTGTCTTATGTTGCGGGGATACGAAAACGAAGCCATAAGTAATACGAACAAAGTGTACCCTCTTTCCAAATGGAAGAAGTCGGATGTCATGGCGTATATCAAGGCAAGAAAACTACCGGAGCCTATATCCTACAATAAAAACAAATCGCAAGGTTTGACGTTTTCGCCAGAGGTCTTCGATTACCTACGTCGGCATTATCCACAAGACCTCGAAAAGATTTACAAAGTGTTTCCTCTATCACGTAATATCTTACTTCGCTATGACACAGAAAAAGCAGCAGCCCAAATACCGGCAGAGTGAAACGGTCGTAATCAAGCGGTCGCATATCAACTTCGCTCCATACAATCCCCGAAAGGAAGATCCGGAGGTTATCAAGAAGCTCAAAAAGAACTTTAAGACAGTCGGCTATTTGGGCGGTATTGTGTGGAACCGACGTTCCTCCTATCTTGTGTCGGGGCACAAGCGCGTGCAGACGCTCGACATCATCAACGGGTACGACGGCACATCCGAAACGGACTACGAAATCAAGGTAGAGGCGGTAGAACTGGACGACAAGACCGAGCGAGAACAGAATATCTTCATGAACTCACCTTCCGCGATGGGAGAATTCGATATGGAGAAAATGAAAATCCTCGTGCCAGAAATAGATTATAAGGCGGCCGGTCTTTCCGAGGCAGATATGAATATATACGGCATATCGGTCATGCAGGACGAGGTGAGTGCTGGCACACAATCTATCGTTGATGACTTCGAAGAAGTTCAACGTCCTTTCGAAGAACGTAAAGCCGCCGTAAAGGAGATGAAAAAACAGATTCGTCAACAGGCAGAGCAGAAGGCCGAAGACATCGAATCATACGTGATGCTCAACTTCAAATCCTATCGGGCAAAATCGTCATTCATGATTCGGTTTGGGTTCGCACCTGATGACAAGATCATTCCCGGTGAGATGTTCGCCGATATGGTTGAACGTGTGGATTAACAGCCTATGAAGTTGAACATGTTGAACACTCTAAAAAATGGCATATCCGAATACAAAACCTCCTTTGGAACAGTTCGAGCAGATAGCAAATGTTTGCGGCGGCATTTTGTCTGATATTGCCGCCAATTTCAAAGTGGCGAGAAATACCGTATACGCTTGGTGTAACGACGATCCCGAATTTAAACAAGCCCTCGAAGATTCCCGCGAACGATTCGTCGATTTGGCTGAAAGCAACCTCCGTAAACTTGTGGCTGGTGTTCCTGCTATCGAGAAAGACGAGAACGGGGAAAAGCGATTTGCAGGTTGGATCGAACGACCATCCGAAACAGCAATCATCTTCACCCTCAAAACACGAGGAAAGAAACGGGGATATATAGAGCGGTCGGAGGTCGAAGCTGACGTCAGCATGAAAGGTTCCATCAATATCCGTGACTGGGTAAAAGACCGTATGCAAAAGAAATGATTGAACCGCAGGACAAATATCTACCATTATACACCGATACCGAGCACTTCATTATTCTGATAACAGGAGGGCGCGGTAGTGCCAAGTCGTTCAATGCAGGAACTTTTATAGAGCGTTTATCTTTTGAAGAAGGGCATATTATGCTGTACTGCCGTTATACAATGGCATCAGCTGCCATTTCGGTAATCCCAGAATTTACCGAGAAGATAGAGGCCGACGGCACAGGAGAATTTTTCAATATCACAAAAACAGATATTGAAAACATAGTGTCTGGGAGCCGAGTGCTGTTCCGAGGCATCAAAACATCATCGGGCAACCAAACAGCAAAACTCAAATCCATTCAAGGTATCACAACATTTGTTTGCGACGAAGCCGAAGAATGGACAAGCGAGGAAGACTTTGACAAATTAGTGCTGTCTATCCGCCAAAAAGGCATACAAAACCGGGTGATTATTGTCATGAACCCAACGGACTCAAGCCACTTCATTTATCGAAAATATATTGAAAATACGCACCGCCTTGTGAGCATTGATGGTGTGGATGTACAAATCAGCACACACCCCAGCGTGTTGCATATCCATACTACCTACTTTGACAACATCGATCACCTTTCGGAGGAATTTATCAAGGAGGTGGAACGTATGAAGGTTGAAAATCCAGATAAATATGCTCATGTAGTTATAGGACGTTGGGTGGATATTGCCGAAGGGGCTATTTTTAAGAATATTCATATCGTGAAAGAGTTTCCACAGTGGTGTAAACGTGTGGGTATCGGACAAGATTTTGGATATACGAATGATCCAACAGCTATTATCAAGTGTGGCATCATCGACAATGCGATATATGTTGATGAGCTATGTTATCGTACCCATATGTTGACGCGCGATATTATTGCCGAACTGAAGAAATATCCATCGATGCAAGTCTTGTCTGAGTCTGCTGATCCGCGACTTGTAGACGAGATTGCCAATGCCGGCATAATGATATATCCCATAGACAAGAGTGGGCCTTCCGTCATCGCCGGCATCCAGAAAATGCTGGAGATGGATATATATGTGACTGAGCGATCCTATAATACCCTGAAAGAGTTTCGAAACTACGTTTGGGCAAAAGACAAAGACGGACACACCATCAATAAGCCGGCCGAGGGGCAGCAAGACCATGCCATTGATGCAATACGCTATTATGTCCTCGCCGTGTTGCTGGGCAAGATATTACGACCTCGAAGTTACGAAGGCTATTTTTAACACATACTTCTTCTTCCTGTGATGACGCAGGCCACCATAAACGAACGAAAGACATGAAGACATTAGATGAGATTCTTGCTCTCGAATCCGAAGCCGAGAAAATTTATTACCTCCAGCAGAGGCGCACTCCTCTGCCCGATGTGCATGCGTTGTATAAAGATTGGGACCCGGACAAACATGATGTCAACGATGTTGATAAGCGTCCGGAGAACAAAATCATCGTAGCCGAAGCTACCATCGATCCTTCCACAGGCAAGGAAATTCCAGCCCAGTATACTGATGATAAAACGAATCCGACAAACCGCATCACACTACCGCTGGAGCAAGACATAACCAACATTCACACAGCATGGACAGTCGGTAAAGACCCTAAAGTGACATGCGAACCGAATAACGATAAAGAGCAAGAGCTGCTATCAATCATCAAAAGCACCTGTCGCCGAAACAAAATGCGTTATTTCAATAAGCGATTGGTGCGGTCTTGGCTGTCAGAGACCGAATGCGCTGAATATTGGTATGTTGTCAAAGACGAAAGTTTTTGGCGTCGATTACTCACCAAACTCAAGAATACATTTGGCGGACGGGTCATGCCACAGTATAGGCTCAAATGTGCTCTTTGGTCTCCATTCAGAGGAGACAAATTATATCCGTTTTTCAACGATGCGGGCGATTACCTCGCATTGTCGCGTGAATACTCCATCAAGGAAGCTGACGGTACGGAGACAGTATATTTCATGACCGTGACTGATCGTAAAGTGTATCGGTGGCGTATGGATTCGACGTGGGTCAAGGAGGCCGAATTCTTACACGGATTTGCCAAAAACCCGACCATATACTCATGGCGGCCGAAGGCGTTGTGCCACAACATACGCGCCATTCGAGACCGTCTCGAACGCCTCATGTCCAATTTTGCCGACTGCATAGACCGTCATTTCTTTCCATATTTGATTATGGAAGGAGATGTACATGGTTTGCCGCAGAAGTCGGGCAAGAATCGGATGATTAAAATTACGAATGGAGGCAAAGTCTATTATCTGAACTGGGATCAAGCCAGTGATGCCGTGCGACTGGAGATGGATGAGTTGTGGAGCAAAGCCTATCAATTGACCAATACTCCGCAATTATCCCTCGAAGCACTTAAAGGATTGGGCGAAATCCCATCAGGCAAAGCTTTTCAATTCCTATTCATGGGAACTAACCTCGCCGTAGACAATCATGCTGAAGTCATAGGAGAGCATATACAACGTCGCTATAACTTTCTTGCCTCTGCAGTCGGTTCTCTAAGTGCAGAACACATGCAGGCTTCCCAGACCATCGACATCGAAACAGAGATACAACCTTATTCTATAGAAGATATAGCTGAGAAGATTAAGAATGCGACCGACGCATGTGGTCAACCTATCGCTTCGCTCAAAACGGGTGTTATGATGGCCGGACTCGTAGATAACGTGGATGATGAAGTACGGGAAATTGAAGAAGAGAACACAGCTAAATCCATGACAGATGTTTTTACCCCCACAGAATAAGACACATAAATGACTGACGGGAAACTGAATAGTGCAAAGTGGGAACAACTTCACCGAAAACATGTCGAAGAATATCTCCGACAAATTGACGCTTTATATGATGCTGCTTCGGAGGAATTGGTCCGTTTGGGTATCGGATATAATTACCAACCACAGACAAGCCGATTATTCGCCTTTTCATCGAATAAAAGCCGTCGTAAACAAGCCGACACCTCGCTGTCTTCATTCGGGAATAAACTGTCCGCCATAATTACGGCTGGGATCGCTACGGAGTGGGCATTTGCCAATGATAAGAGCGATTCATGGGTGAAACAACTGTTCGACGATCCGAAAAAGGGGTGGATGCTTCACAACCTCAATGCGCTTGAAGCATTCCAAAGCAGGATGACTTATGGACACACGTTGTCCGAGAGGGTTTGGAGTATCGCCAAACAGTTCGAACGACACGTCGAGCTGTCGCTATCGGTCGGCATCAGCGAGGGGCGAAGCGCGGCCAATATAAGCAGAGATGTGCGCATGTATTTGAATGAGCCGGACAAACTATTTCGGCGAGTGCGGGATGTGTTCGGCAATCTCACCCTATCGAAAGCGGCGCAGGTTTACCACCCCGGGCAAGGCGTTTACCGGTCATCCTACCAGAATGCTATGCGTATGGCTCGTACCGAAATAAACAGCGCTTATCGTGAAGCCGACAGTATTCGCTGGCAACAACTTGATTTTATTGTCGGATATGAGGTAAAGACATCAAAATCGCACGCACAATGGCTGGCAAAATTTTGGTACCCGCGGTTCAAGAAAGGTCGAGCCCCGCTGGAAATATGCGACGCTATGGAGGGAAAATATCCGAAGTCTTTCAAATTCATCGGGTGGCACCCGAACTGTCGCTGCTATGCCGTACCGATCATCGCCAACGAAGGTACTGGTAAGGATTGGTGGGAAGAAGCGGAGAATGAAGTTACGGAGTTACCGCAAGGTTTGATAAAATGGATGAAGGGTAATAAGAACCGAATAAACAAAGCGAAAAAACACGGTACACTACCCTACTGGATAAGAGAGAATGAAACATGGATAAATGACAAAAATATTCTCTGATTTATTGCATAATGTGCAGAGTGTTTCAACCTTTGCGGTAGAGCTTGTGAGGATGCAAGTCACAGACATATACGGCACAACGAAATAAAAGGTCTGTCGGCTCAAGCTGACAGACCTTTTTTAGGTGAATGTGATGATACATTCCAAACTATATAGAACGAAAAAACATGAAAGAGAAAATTCTCGCAGCGCTGAAAACCAAATATTCGAATTTGGGGTTCGGAGCAAAGGCTCTCGACGGAGTAGCCGCCATTCTGGAAAAATCCGTCACCGATGAATCGCAGATCGAAACCGCAATCAGCGGGGTCGAACCTTTCCTGAAAGTTTTTCAGTCCGAAGCAGATCGCGCGCGTACCGAGTACAACGCGCTGAAGGGACAGTACGACGAGCTCAAGGCAAAGAGCGAGGCATCTTCTGCCGACGGGGGCGGGCAGAATGAGAAAAACGAACCCGGAAAACCGCCTTTCGATCCAGAGGCATTCGAAGCCAAACTGCTGAAAACTTTCCGAGAGGAACAAGCTTCTGCCATACAACAGGCACAGCAGGCTGCGCAATGGAACGCTGCAATCGTATCGAAAGCAAAAGAGTTCGGGATTCCCGAAAAACTTGTCGCCAAACTGTCTATCGCCCAAGATACCAATCTTGACGAATATTTCAAAGGCGTGAAACAGAATTTGATCGACGCAGGCTTCGAGCGTTCCGAACCGCCCGCACAGGGTGGAGGCATGACCGACAATGGGAGTGACATCGCCAAACTGATCGACACGGGCACCGAACAAATTGTCAAATCTAAAACCAATTAAGCAATGCCAGCAGGATTCAAGTATGATCTGAACCCGATGGACATATTGAAGGAACTGTGTCGATTCGACACGGTTTACCGGCTGTCGGGCGGTTTCAATTTCGAGGATGAGAATGTCCCCGAAGGAACCATGCTAATGCCGCTTGCGCCTCTTCATGTCGATTTCACGACGCGGAGAGCCACGGCGGTCAAAAATGTCAAGGTTGTCGAAATAGTATCGTCCGGGGCGAAGATCAAAATCGCTAAAGGTTCTTTGGCCTACAAAGGGATGCACTTAGGCGACGGAGCGGCAGGGGCGACAGTTTCGAGCATCAACACCTCCAATGCGTCCTATGACGAACTCACCATGAGCGCGGCCAACCTCACGCCGGAAGCAGGGGATGTTTTGTTCGAAGCGGCCGCAGCGGATGGAACAGCGCCTAAAACTACAGCAAACTTCCTCAATTACGCTGTGACGAAAGTAGAACCGGGGGCAACGGTTACGGCGATTGGCCAAGCCTACGAAGTACGAGAGTCGAAACTCTATGTCCCGATATCGGCCAAAGACAAAGAGACCCTCACATCCCGATTCATTTTCACCCTCTAAAATGCGACGACAATGAAACTGACACTCGAAATTCTTTTCAATGACCCGAACGTCGTCAGAGCGGTGATAGACCGCACGATGGCAACGCAGCAGGATGAAATCTTCTGGAGACGCTATCTCGACTTCGAAGAGACCAAGTCCCGCGTCTTCAAAACCTATCTCGGAACCGTGACGGGTGTAACGGCCGGCTCTGTCATCGACCGCAACTCCAACAAGCCTCTGCGTGAACGGAAGTCGCTCGGGAGCGGTTACGGAGAAGTAGCCTATCTGGGCGACCGTTACCAAATGGACAACGACCGGCTGGATATGCTCAAGTCGCTGATCGACAAGTTCAACGCAGCGCGCCCGGCGGATCAAGTTACTGCCCTAAATAACATCATCGACTACATTGTTGATGACGTTCGGCAGGTAAGGCTTGCTCCGCATAAACGCATGGACATCGTGGTCGGCGACCTGCGTTCCGACGGCAGGGCATCGGTAACGCTGGCGGACAACCCGATGGGTATCGTCTTGCTCGACATGGAACTGCCGGTAAAGCGTATCACGCCGACGACTGGAGACAAGGACAATTTCATCACTTACCTGAAAACGCAGATCGAAGCCTTGCGGCCTACGATGGGGCGGTTTTCTGTGATGGAGATGACTCGCTCCACTTTCACGAAGAACATCGTCGGCTCGTCCGAATTCAAATCTACCTACAAGATGATTATGTCAGGTGCGCAAGTTGCATTGGCCGGAGGCCTCATCACCGATACGATGGCGAATCAGGTCTTTTCCGGCATCGGATTGCCGCCAATTCGCATCATCGACGACATGGTAGCCATGCCTGACGGCACAAGCAAGCTGGTGTTCAAGGACGACCGTATCACGCTGTTGCCGCAGGACAAGATCGGTAAGATGATGTGGCATGAACCCTACGAAATTTCCGACCCCGTGCCCAACAAAACGTACACGCGGCTGGAAGGCGGCATGTGGACGTCGAACTGGCGTACCGAGGAGGGCCGATTCATGGAGTACGGCGCCGAGTGGATTCCGAACTTCACGGCTCCCAACAAGATAGCCATTTTCGACCTCTCGACAATGAACGGTTAAACAATCCGACGATGACGAACTTTGACGCAATATCGGCAAGGCTTTATCCTTACAACGTAGATGACAACCTGCTCGCTATCGCTTGTTTGGATGCTACGCTGGGAATAGACGACGAATATACCGCCGCTAATAAAGCTCTCGTTGCAAGGGCGGCAATAGACGTACTGAAACAGCTTATCGTCCTTTCATCCGAAAGCAACGGAGGGTATGCACTCGGTTACAACACCGAAGAATTGCGCAAGCGGATCTACGATTTGGCGAAAGATAACGGCCTGACCGATATTGCCGACGAGTTCGACACAACACCCACAATCGAATTTCTCTGAACCGATGATCCGCTACCCCTATACGCTCGAAATGTGGTACGAGGAGGATGCCACGCAGAATCCCGATGGTTCGTGGACTGAAGGCGCGCATGAATGGCGTGTCGTCGCCCGATGCAATGCCCGTCAGAACGGACAAGCGCAGCAAATCAAAGGACAAAACGGGGATGTCTTCCTCTACTCTTTCGAGGTTACTATGCCAGCAAATACGCAGCCTATTCCTATCGGAACCAAAGTGCGCGTCTTCGACAGCCGGGGATTCAACATCTTCGACCGCTCGCCGCGCAGTGGGGCCAAACCGAAAGACAAGGACACGGCATCGTATCCGGTACAGGGGTTTTACAAAAGTGGACAACGATACGAAGATACGAAATTATGGCTATGAAGTGTACCAACTGGCGTGAGGTGGAACTCGAATTCATACGAGCTAAAGAGGAGTATGATCGCGCGGCAGTCCAATTTATGGCTAAGTATTGCGAAGAAAAGACAAGGCATGCAAAGGAGACCGGAGAATATCAAGACCAAACAGCAAATCTCCGCAATTCAATAGGCTATGTCGTAATGCAATACGGTAAAATCGTATTCAAACAATTCACTGGAAATGATCGTGGTATCAAACCTGGCGGTGATCCTCAATTAGCGCATTCGAACACACTAAAGTATATCGAAGAGCTTACAAGAGATTTGGGTTCCGGTAAAACCTACGGAATAATTGCAACGGGTATGTCTTACGATGTGTATGTAGAAGCTCATGGCAAAGCTGTACTGACACAGACGATAGACTATGCGGAAGCAAATAAGGAACGTAACCGGGCAGAATTTGCTAAATACCTAAAATCGAGACTGGGATGAACTTAACTTCTACGGAGATATTCAAACTCGTCTGGGATCGCATTCGGGATTCACCGTTGGGCAAGGCCGTGCCGACGATGTATGCGGATCATTATCCTAACAATCCATCGGGCGAATTCATCGTCGTGAATTCTCTATCGAACGTCGTCGGTGATTCGCAGGTAGCGACGGTAAACGTAAATATTTATGTCCCGGACAATACCCCGACGATCAATCGTGAGGAGCAACGCTTCCCCAATCGCAACCGTCTGAATGAACTTACCCGTATTGCTTTCGATTCATTAGGGAACTATCCCATCGATGAACGTTGGTTTTTCGACGTGAGCGACGAAACTCTCATCAGTGAGGAAGATATATCCTACACTTTTTCAAACATCAAAGTAAAACTAAAAAAATACTGACATTATGCAACTTGTAGGACTTAATTCCTGCCATGCAGGAGATCCGCTGCCGAAAGGCGTAAAGGGTACCGGTGCCGAAGCGTTACTCAAGGCGCTAACAAAGATTACTCAACCTTACAACGGTGGTGTAACATTCAACTTCTCCAACCCGACGAGTAACAAGTTCTATCGTGAAGGAGAGGCCGATCCGTTTTTCTCCATGCGCGATCCGACGTCCGGAACAAAAGAAATCACGTGGAACGTCGCGGATTTCGACGACAGTACTCTGGAGTTTTACTTCGGAACGACCGAACCGGCAAAGGGGGAACTGTATGAAGGAACGAAAGCTTTTGTATTCGACTCTAAAAGTGGAGGATCACTCGCTTTCGCCCGTCTGAAGTACACAGCGTCGCTTACGGGAGGTATGAACACCAGCGATCCGCTCCAAATCGCCGTCTCCGCCGATGTTTTGGCTCCAACCGAAGGTGGCGTTGCTTGGTGGCCGATTGCCACACCGGAATATACAGAAGCGGCTGCCGCCAGCCTTGAAACGTCGAGTCTCAAGAGCAAAGGACTTTAATTCCCTTCATCCCGCCAGAAAGCTGACGACTTGCATCACGGAGCGAGACCGGGGCGGGAACAAAATCCAATATAACAATGACAAAAAGTCCCTATGAATTTACCGAACAGCGGGCATTCGATACCCTCACGGGAAAAATTGAATCTTTCGAAATCGAAGGCCGGGATAAAGAGACCGTAACCCTTCATCTCCACCCTCTTCAACTCGGACGGCTCGCAATGATTAGCCGTCGGTTGATTGATCTCGACTTGATTTTAGACGACGAGCAAATCGAAGATGCGGTTAAGCGGATGTGGTCCGTATGTGCTGAAAAATCGCGCGAAGTGGCCGAAATAATCGCTATATGCACGCTCAGGACAAAACAAGAGATCGACGAACAGTTTACAGACCGCACGGAACTGATATGCTGGTCGCCGACAATGACCACGACGGCGCTCGCAAATGTTCTGTCTGCAATCGTATTTCAATCTTACTACGCGGATTTTATGAACGCTATTCGCTCGGTAAGAACGCTGCGGGTGATGATTTCCCCGACGACGACAGCGGAGCGAATAGCCACTATGGGGGACAAAGCATCTGGGGAAAAATCGATGCACTCGTAAGCCGCTACCATTGGACGCTCGATTACATCCTTTGGGGTATTTCATGGGCAAATGCGCAATTGATGATTGCCGATGCGCTCAAAACCGATTATAAAAGCAAAGCTGAGAACGGACAACAAAACACTGGGCAACCAAGAGTGCCCGACGTGATCGACATGGATGATCCGAACGCAATGAACGCACTTCTTATGATGGCAAGAGGCAAGCGATAACATCGGATCGGATGTCGAAATAAATAAAAATAAAACCGTCATCGTGTCATGAGTATCAACCTTACCGTCGTCATAGATAACGATGAAGCGATCCGCAAGTTTCGGGAACTTCAAAAAACAGCCAAAAACGTAACCTCCAGTGTCGTAACCGATGCTGACCGGATGGATATTGCGATGAAACGACTTGCTTCCACGCTCGGGCAGATCGGTGCCGGAGTATCACTTGCTGGCTTAGTGAGACAAATTGCCCGAACCAGAGGCGAATTCCAGCAGCTCGAAGTAGCCTTTACCACCCTATTGCAAAGCAAGGAAAAGGCCGATGCATTGATGTCGCAAATGGTCGAATTAGCGGCTAAAACGCCTTTCGACTTGCAAGGTGTAGCGAGCGGAGCCCGCCAACTTCTCGCATACGGTTTTGCCGCCGAAGATGTAACCGATGTGCTGACCCGATTGGGCAATGTGGCCGCAGGGTTAGGTTTGAACCTGCAAGACCTTACATGGTTATACGGTACGACGGCCGTGCAAGGTCGACTATATACCCGCGACGTGATGCAGTTCCAAAGTCGAGGTATCGACCTTGCCGGAGAACTGGCGACGCAGCTCGGTAAAACCCGAGCCGAAATTTCGCAGATGGTTACGGAGGGTAAAATCGGTTTCCCCGAAGTGCAGAAAGCCATCGAAAACATGACTAACGAGGGCGGAAAGTTCTACAACCTGATGCAGGAGCAGTCCAAGACTATCACCGGTCTCATTTCCAATCTCGGCGATGCGCTCGATATGATGTTCAACGACATCGGAAACTCTCAGGAAAGCGTTATTACAAGCGTTTTGCAGGGAACCATATCGCTTGTAGAGAACTATCAGAAGGTACTGGATATAGTGACACAATTAGTCATTGCATACGGTACTTATAAAACCGCATTGATTGTATTGACTACTGCGGAGAAATTGCGTTATCAAGCCGCTCTTGCTCATGGCGCCGGGCTTACGACATTACAAGCATTGACGGCCCTTCTGACTGCTAAAACTAAAGCTCTCAATAAAGCGTTATTGAGTAACCCTTATGTTTTGGCAGCAGCCGCTGCGGCTGCATTGGCCGTAGTTATCTATAATCTTGTTACGGCAAAATCGGCCGAAGAACGAGCTATGGAAAACGTCAATAAAGCTATTGACGAATACAATCAAAAACTCGATGAGCAAAAGAGTAAGGCCGAACAGCTCCACTCAGTTATGCAAAATGACGTAAGCACCGCGTACTTAAAGCAAAAGGCCTATCAAGACTTAATCAAACTATACCCTGAACTGCTCGAAAAATATAGCGAGGAAGAAATCAAACTAATATCGTTGATTGATTTGACCAAAGAGCTTAATCGAATTAACGATACAAGAAAAGAGGATAATCTTCAAGAGCAGTACGATACAACGCTTGAGAAAGTAAGGAAATTAAAACAAGCGATAATAGATGCGGCTAAAACCGGAACTTTGAGCCCCGGGTATTATACATTGCTTGTTAAAGATCTACGAAATGCCGAGGCGGATTTGGACGAGTATCGCAATAAGCTCGATGAATTCTACAAGACAAAAAAGGCTGCGGAATGGGCAAATGCTCCCGTCGAGGTAAAGGTCGCCACTTTACAGGGCAATATCGATGAATTAAAAGCTCAAAACGACGAAATAGACCGACTGATCGAAGAAGCAAAGAACAAAAGGAAAAATGAACCGCAAACTTTTATCCCCTACGATGAAAGCGAGGATTATTACCAGTCCTTCAAGCAGTCGAATCTAAAGAAAATCGCAGATATACAAAGCGAAATATCTTCGCTACAGGGTGGTGACAACAAGGCAATTATTCAAAACAAGTCTTATTGGGAAAACCTGAAAAAAGAAGCTGTAGGCTCCTTAGAGGCTATGGATGCTTCATTGAAAGGCACGGCGAAATGGAATGAACTGGTCGCCAAGATCGCCGAATACGATAAGAAGATCAAGCAATACAGCGTATCAAGTAAAACGGAAGCGGCTGCCGCCAAAGCCCGGAAGAAACTCTCCGATTCGTTGGTGCAGGCCGAACTTGACCTCCAATCCCGGAGTATCGCGGTTATGCGGGACGGCAAGAATAAGCGATTAGCCGAAATCGACCTCGAATACCAGCAGACCGTCGCCAAGATTAACCAAAAACGAAGAGACAAAGCCAAAGAGGGAGCGACAGACGATGATCTATCTGTTTATGACCAACAGATGACCGCCGCCGAACAAAAGCGACTGCAAGACCGGGCGCATGAGGAAACTAAATATGCCAAGCAGACTGCCGAAACCTACCGTCAACTGGCCGATGTGTTCCTCACTGAGGAAGAACGAAAAACTCGGGCCATTGAGGAACGGTACCGGAAAATGCGACGGGAACAATTGGATAAATTTCTCGGCGGAGATATAGGGGTCGGCGATTACCTGAACATAATTGCGCAGATAAATAAAGCAGAGAAACAAGAAACCGTTTCCGATCTGCTTCAAAAGTATCAAAGCTACACAGACAAACGTATCGAATTGGAGCGTCGGTTTGACGAAGAAGAGAAAACTTTGTTAGCTAACCGTACCGCAGAAAATGCAGAAACGGTAGATCGGTCTTTGAATGAACTGAACCGCCGCCGGGCCAAAGAGTTAGCCGAAGTGGATTCCTCGGTACAAGCCTCGTCCGGTTTGTGGAGCCGTTTGTTCGATACTTATTCCAGCTATACGAATAAACAGCTACGAGAGATCATAGCTCATGCGCAACAGGTTTTGGACTATGTAAATAATACAGAGTTCGACGATATATCTCCCCGGTTCGGTATGTCTGTGGAACAGTTGCAGAACCTCAAAACCAATGCCTCCGACTTATCGGCAGCATACGACGCATTAGGCGGGAAACTGGAGCTATTGGACAAACAAAATCCATTCGGCGCCATGATTCGCTCGTCCCAGTTGTTGAAGAAAAACACAGCCGAAGTAGAAAAAGCTGAACGGGAACTCGCGAAAGCACAAGCCAGCGGTGATAAACAAGTTATCAATGATGCCCAAAAAAAGCTGGAGGGATTACAACGGCAACAGGCATTATTAAAAGGCGGATTAAAGTCCGCAGCACAGGCGGCGACGTCTTATTTGGGCGAAGTAGGCGATTCATTGCAGCGAATCGGCGAGGCTGCCGGTGATGCCAATCTCGCCAGTTTCGGTAAGGCGCTTTCCGAAGTTTCCGGAATAGCAGAAAAATTTATATCCGGCGATATTATCGGGGGAGTAATATCGACTATTACAACCGGACTTTCTGCGATCTTCTCCAGTCAGGCCAAATACCGGGCCGCACTCAAACAGATGCACGACGATCAAATTGCCTTTGCTCACGAATATAAGCTACTGTTATCGGATATTCGCTTGGAAGCAGAGGGGGCATCCAATGTCTTTAGCGATGATACTTTTGCCAAAGCCATCGCCGCCCTGAAAGAGATGAGCGACCTTTACGAAAATTTTCTTGACCTGGTCAATAAAGATGAAGACATACAGGCCAGTCGGCAGGGGCCATTGGGGAAAATCCAGCAAATAAAGCAGGAAATCAGGGGAATTAATACCGACTTGCAGAATATTTGGATACAAACCCGTCATGGAACTTGGTTCCGTTCGGCAAAAGGCGAATATCTCAAAGACCTATACCCGGAACTGTTCGAGGGTCCGGAAGAACTGGGAGGCTTCAATGTCGAAGCGGCCCGCGCTCTTTTGGAAACCAATAATCAGCTAAACGATGAAGCAAAAAGGCAACTTCAGGAAGTTGTAGATTTGTATGACCAATGGCAGGAAGCCGAAGATCAATTCAAAGAATATCTGAACTCAACCTTCGGAGAGATCGGGGATAGTTTGGGCGATTCTATCGTGGATGCGTTTAAAAACGGGACGGATGCGATGGAAGCGTGGGGTCAGAGTTTTAATAACGTATTGGAAAACGTTGGGAAACAGATGATGCAAACGCTGTTTTTTCAGAAGTATTTTGACCAACTCGAAGATGACCTTACTCAGTTATATACTGATTACGGCGAGAATCCGAACGTATTGGCTACAAAAATTCCAGAACTATTAGGAACCTTTTTCGAAGGGATGGACGATATTGTGGGGGAAGCTGAGACTTGGTGGAAAACATGGAATGAAAAAGCTAAAGAGTATGGATTTGATCTGCTCGGGAATGATACGGAAAAACAATCCGCTACTTCCCGGGGATTCCAAGCGATGTCTCAAGATACAGGGGATGAACTTAACGGTCGATTTTCGGATATTCAGGGAAAGATGAGCATCTTAGTCTCAGGTGTGGATAAGCTTAGCTCCCTCGGCCTTGAGACTAAAAATGAAATTGTCAATATGCGCGACATTATGATTCAGCTGAATGGAAATGTCGCGGACATTCGCACTTATACCAAAGTATTACCCCAAATGAGTGCAACCCTTATTTCTATGGACCGAAAACTTAACAATCTGTAGGCATGGACAAAATCAATAACATAAATTTAAGTGATATAGGAACGACTTTATTGAGCGGGGCGTACAGTGCTTTACTATCTCCCGCACCGTTGAAACCTTTTGTAGAAAACGATGATCGGTCACAAAATGGGACCCAAGTTCTTATATCCGATGATCCTACCCGTCCATCTTATCCAAGACTCGCAGAGCGTGATGTCACACTGACATTCTTGGTACAAGGTCCCGACGAGAATACTTTTTGGAGCTATCGTAATCAGTTTATGGAACAGCTTTATAAAGGGAAAGTCGTGTTATATGTGTCTAAATTAGATATGTATTTTCACCTCATATACTCAAATACCACTTCATATTCCCATTTCCCCACATGTTGCAAAATGGCCGTAAAATTTAACGAGCCGAACCCGAGAAACAGAGAAGCAAATGACTCAAGTATTTTATTATAGTTAAAAGCAATACAAAATATAATTACATAATAAATATTTACCACGGGGGGGGGGTAAAATTTTCTTTATATTTGCCCAAACAAACTTCAATTTTAAAAACTATGAGAAGATTTTTACTAATGTTCGCAGTTGTGGCTGCGATGGTATTCACAGGGTGTTCGGACGATGATAACAAAGTATCAAATCCTCTATCGGGAACCACATGGGAACATACGGAGGATGGCATTCTAACTTCATTATCATTTAATGACAGTGAGTGTCGTCTTGTTATAAAGTATGCAAGTTCATCCACTAATTTTCAGACAACTATTTATACATATACATACGATGAACCCAAAGTAACATTAAACCCTCTGGAGGAAGAACTGGCTGTTATGGAAGGTATTATATCCGGTTCAGCTATGGTAGTGACAAATACTTCTTCGGGGAAAGAAATAGGGGTCTTCATCAAACAATAAATTAAGAGGCAGAAAGAGGCTTAACATTCGATAAACGATAGGAAATTACCAATAAAGGCCCGCTGATGCGGGCCTTTATGGTATTGGCAATCACAGCATCGCGGCTGTTTTTCGTATCTGTTGTAGCACTGCCGAGAGGCCGGAATCACGGCGGGCGGTCTGCATGTTATAGTCGGATTGCATATTGATCCAAATATAAGCCGGAATACCCGTTGCCGCCTCGATTTTCAATGCATATTCGGTCGTTACAGGCCGTTTGCCATTCAGCACTTCGTTGAGGACAGTAGGAGACACACCTATAATCTCGGCGAATTTCTTTTGAGACATGCCCCGTGCCTGCAATTCGTCCTTAATCATTTCGCCGGGATGAATCGGGGTTGCCGGTATCAACTCGCGCGGAGCATAAATCCTTTTTGTCGTTTCCATATCGCTATTGCTTGTAATGGTTGCTAATATCCAACAATCGGCAAACGGTTATTATCTGTTCGGTCATGACCTCCCTTACGGTAAATTCAAGCCGGTATTTGCGATTGATACGAATCGATGACATACCGAACTTGTCGCCCTGTAAAGCCTCGTAATTGAGAGCATTATTGCGGAATAAATCTGTAACGCAGTTCGCCGAGATAAGCGCAAACACCGCCTTCTGATAACCTCGTATTACTTCGGGTTGGTAGCGGTGCTTTTTATCGCTCGTGCGCCCCTGCTCGAACAGTTCCTGCAAATATTCTTTATCGAACTCTATAAACATCGTCGCACTATTGTTTCATTGCAAATATAATACTTTTCCAACATAATTCACAAAAAATCGAATCCTCATCATATCCCAAACTGTTTCCCCCGCTATCTTTCAAAATTAATTTATCTACCCTCTTTTTATTATTTAATTAAAAACATACAAATCAACAACTTACAAAGCCATTTGCACAATGTGCAGAGCATTTCAACCTTTGAGATAGTCATACCATTTACGCCTAAGAGGAATGATTATCTACAATAGAAACGGAGACGAGCTGATCGATGCGCCAGTTACCTCGTCTGCCGTCCGCAAACGAGTATTGATGGGCGACAACTACGTCTCCCTACCCTTTTCGCATGATACCTATATAGACTTTGCTCCGGGGTCCTATATCATCTATAACGGTCTCAAGTTCGAGATCATCGACGTCGAAAAGAATCGCCCTACTCGAAATGCCACTACGGGCGGCTGGGACTATACGCTCCAGTTCGACGATCAGGAGCGCCACATGACGCGCGCCATTGTATTTTGGCTATCGCAAAAGCCTCGGGAGGCGGTTTTCCATGACACGACCGATTTGCAGTCCTTCGGAAATCTGATCGTGGAAAACATGAATGCCTTTGTGCCTGCCAAAAACTGGAAGATGCGCGATCTTTCCGATGAACTGAAAGAAGGTACGAAGCTCGTTTCATTCAACGGCGACACATGCTGGAACGCCGTCAACACGATCGCCGAGACTTTCGATGTCGAATGGTGGACAGAACAAAGCGAAGGTTATATCTACCTGTGCTTCGGGAAGCTGGAGATCGGAACCGAGGAAGATTTCGTAGAGGGAGACGTTATCACGTCTATCCCATCGCGGAGAGGTGACGACAGCAACTACGGCACGCGCTTCTACGTGTTCGGATCGACGCGCAACCTGACGGAGGACTACGGTCAGGCCGATCAGGGCGGAACGACCAATCATGTCTCGGAAATTCGGCTCAGGCTGCCGGGTGGGCAGGAGTATATCGATGCGCGGCCCGATATGGCATGGAACGACGTGGTCGAAAAGTTCGTCGTATTCGAGGACATTTACCCTAAAAATACGGATACTGTCACCTCAGTCGAGAAAGTGAAGCGACAGACTGATAGCGGAACCGAATATGAAGCTCGAAAGACACGCCTTTCCTTCCGACCGATCTAATCCCGGGCGAGACCCTGCAAGCCGTCATTACGAGCGGTGCTCTTTCGGGCCGGACGTTCGACATACAACTCGGCGCTGCGTTCGACGATCCCGACACATGGAATCCGGAAACAAATCCTTTCGACCGCAAGTTCGAGATCGTGGCAGACGTGGAGACGACCGGTGAGCAGGAGATCATCATTCCCAACGACAATCTGGACATCGAGCCCGGCAATACCTTCGTATTGACCGGTATTAAGTTACCCGGAGCGAGAATCGGGGAGGCCGAGCAGGAATTGTTGGAAGCAGGAACGACGTGGGCCCAGAAAAACAGCAAGGACACGAGCGTATACGATTGCCCTACCAATCCCGTATACTGTCAACTGAACGATAAGAGCTACGAACTCGGACAGAAGGTGCGCCTCGTAAACGAAGCTCAATTCGGGAGCAGCGGCCGTAGCTCCCGTATTCAAGGCTACGAAAAGTCGCTCGACAACGAGTATCAGGCAACCTACACGGTTGGCGACAATACCGCCTATTCCCGCTTGGGCGAGATTGAGAAGGATATTCAAGAGGCAGCCTATGCGGAACGGATCGGAGTGACCAATGGCGTCGGAATCTACCTGATTCGCGCAAAATATGACCAGACGCAGCCAACAGACTACAATGCGTACTCGGCAGCGGCCGCCGACGAGAAGTTCTTGAGCAGAAAAAAGAACGATACGGCCGAAGGGATAATCACCTTCGCAAAAGGCATATTGGCAAACACCCTCTCGAGCGAGAAATTCGTATCGGGCAATGAAGGTAAGGGTCACAGCACATGGATCGACGATGACGGAGTATCGCATACGGAGGTCGATCAGGTGAAGGCCCGAAAAACCGTTGTTTCGAAGCAAATAGAAGCCGAAGAAGGCAATGTCACCGAACTGACCAGCACAAATATCGAAGCGACCGTATTGACTGTACTGGACAAGATCATAGCGAAAGATCAAACGCTTTCGGGGAAAATATCGTCGGCTAAGTTTCTGTCGGGACTGCTCGGATACGGGTGGATGATCGACACGCAGGGCAACGGCGAGCTGCATTCGCTATCGATTCGGTCCTTCCTCGAAGTCCCCGAGCTCCGGTATAATCAAGTGCAGGTAATAGGCGATGAGCTATGGGTAACGGCCGGTGGTGTCATATCCGATGTACAGGCAGCTGACTCGGGCCGCTATACTATCACGCTCAAGCTGGAGGAAGGACAAACCAACCCCTTTGCTGCGGACGATATTCTGAGAGGCATATACCATGTTTCCACCGGTTTCTCGACGATCCAAATGCGGGTAGACAGCGTAGCAGAAGACGGAACGATGACCGTCACGCCTCGGACGCCCGATCTCGTACCGCAAAAATTCATGAACATAGCCAAGACGGGCAACTTCACGAATGCGGCCCGTCAGCGAAGCATCCTGATTTCATCCAAGCAGGGCCGCATTCAGTTCATGGCCGACGTGAACGATTGGGAAATCGCTCCGTCGATGGTCCGAATGATTCTGGGCGACACGTCGGGATTCGTACATCCGTCTTTCGGCGATACGTCGGGCTACAATGCCTTTCTGGAGAACATTCTGATGACCGGCCGAATTTTCCAGAAGTCGGCCGATGGCACGACCACCAAGCCCGTCGCCGTGAACAAGGGCGAATGGGAAGCCGGAACATATTACTATTACGATGAAGTAACCCATAAAGGCTCGCTGTGGTTATGCACCGCAGAATCTACATCAGAAGAACCTTCTGCGTCCTCCATAGACTGGGTAGAGGAAGTAGCATCGGGCTCTGGATCACCGGGCCCTGCGGGGCCGGCACTTCGTAGCCGGGGCGTATGGTCGGCCTCGGAAACCTATATAAACGGAGGCGAGTTCAGGGATTGGGTATTGTACGGGGAACACAACTACCGCTATGTAGTCAAAGAAGGTGTAGCTACGGTTCCTGCCGGCACGCTGCCCACAGACACGGCATACTGGACGCCGTTCAACGAAATGGAACCGGTGGCGACGAGGGTTCTGTTGGCCGACGACGCATGGATCGACATACTGAGCACGAACGGAATCCGTATCGGAAATAACGGATGGGAGCTGACCGACGGGGAGATTCGGCACAAAACAAGCGGGCTGAAGCTGACCAAAGACGGAAAACTGGTTGCTCCTAACGGCTTGAGCCTCGTCGTAGGGGAAGAGAACATAGACGATTACACCCAGCAAAAGATCGATTCTGTTGAGATCGGAACGGTGAATCTGATCGACAAAAGTGAAGAAATTGTATTGATAGCCGGAGCCACCCAAACATATGCTTATGTGCAAAAAAAACTACACGTTTGTCCGGGCGACGAGTTTGCTTTATCGATCGAAAATATCGGAATATCAGCCGGAAATCCGACAGAATTCACAGTCCTGATTATAGATCAGAATATGGCTAAGGAATTGTGTCGGCGAATCCTGACTCTCGACAATAGAACAGCCGTATTTGAAATTCCTGTTGACACGGAGGAACAGGATGGTTATATTCTGTTTTATGCAGGAAAGGCGGGGCAAACAAATAACAACTCGGTCACCTATCACAAAGTCATGCTCGTCAAGGGCAACCGCCCAGCCCTAACATGGTCGCCATCGTTGAATGATCAGAAAGCCCAGACTCAGGAGCAAATCGATTCGATTCAGGTCGGAAGCGACAACCTGATGGACGATACTCAGCGTCCTAATCCGAGCAATACCGAGCTTTGGAATAAGACGGTCTCGGCATCTGTATGGGGAGAGGTAGGTGAGTTCGTAGCTGTAAAGATAAGAGGGCAATGGGGCCGCCTATGGCAGTCCATCGCCGAAGGATTCATTGGAGGACAGCAATACCGGTTCTCATGCTGGGTCAAGCGCGACGCGTCGATGGAAACCACTGAGACCAAAGCGCAATTTTCTGTGGCAAGAAACGCCGTGACAATCATATCCGCGACGCTCGACGGCGTGAAACTCGGCGCGGGCGGATCAACAGGAGTATTCAGCGGAAAGTCACTCGCTGGAATTGTAATTTCGGCAGATACTTTTCAACGTCTCGAATGTATATTCGAAGCAAGCGAAACAGTGCCCGGTGATAGTTTTCGACTCGAATTCTACACGTCGAACTATCAAACGAATACCCCTTGCGGAGTCGTTTATGGCTATTATTTGGTTAAAGGCAACAAAGCGACGGACGATTGGCGTCCGTCGCTGAACGACACTA
>ENA-OROX01001014-OROX01001014.1-human-gut-metagenome-genome-assembly--contig:-NODE-1014-length-25571-cov-8.971469_pt1 | contig 25571 bp, 16 predicted proteins | sample MGYA00242133_ERZ509058 | MGnify/ENA primary metagenome ERZ509058 (study PRJEB26280, sample SAMEA2338751) | human gut metagenome | biome: human gut; feature: human-associated habitat; material: faeces...
TGTTAAGCACGCCGCCAGCGTTCATCCTGAGCCAGGATCAAACTCTCATGTTAAAAAGTTGATCTCAGTCAAGTTAAACTTGGCTAATTCGTTCATTCAGATAATTCTGAATTTACTGTTTTAAAGGTCTTCAATTTTCATTGAAGCGTTCTGATTGATTCTCAAAATCTTTCAAGGTTTCTCACTGTTCAGTTATCAATGTTCTTTGTTTTGCTCTCTTGCGACAGCTTGATTATTTTATCAAATCGCTGTTCGTTTGTCAAGCACTTTTTTATTTTTTTGAACTCTGTTTTAAGTTCTCTGTCTTGCGACAGCTTGTTTATTCTATCAAAATGTTTTTCATTTGTCAAGAACTTTTTTCATAACTTTTTCAACTTATTTTCAAAGCAATATCTATAAAGTCATGTCTGTAAATTGTAACTCACAAGCTCTACAACTCAATGTGTCCCGCGAGTCAGCTTTGATATAATATCATCCCGGCACACATATGTCAACGGATTTACTGCAATTAATTAAAGTAGTAAAACTATCTTAAAAAACACAAATTTTCTAAATTGTCTGTTTATTATATACAATTCTCACAATTACTATCTGACAGCCTCTATCGCTTCCTTGATATTTGCCACACCGACAATCTCAATTCCACTAATATGCGATACTCCTGCAAGACACACTTTGGGAACAATACACTTTTTAAAGCCAAGCTTCTTTGCCTCAGCCACACGCTGCTCGGACATGGTAACTCCGCGTACCTCTCCGCTTAAGCCCACCTCTCCAAAGCATATGGTATCCTCACGCACTATAATATCCTTTTTGCTTGATGCGATTGCAAGCACTATCCCAAGGTCTATCGCCGGTTCGTTCATCCTTATACCGCCTGCTATATTCACATAAGCGTCACAGTCTGACAGTGACAGGTTGGCTCTTTTTTCAAGGACCGCCATGAGTAGATTTACTTTATTATAATCTGTACCATTTGCTGTACGCCTTGGATTATTAAAAAAGCTGTGACATACAAGAGCCTGTATCTCGAGAAGTATCGGGCGGCTTCCCTCTATGGAACATGTGACAATTGATCCTGATGCTCCCTCGGGCTTACCGCTAAGCATATACTCCGACGGATTTTCCACCTCAACAAGTCCCTCCGCCTTCATTTCAAATACGCCTATCTCATTGGTCGAACCAAATCTGTTCTTAACACCTCTAAGTATCCTGTACGACTCATACCTGTCACCCTCAAAATAAAGCACAGTATCAACCATATGCTCTAACGTCCTCGGCCCCGCAACCGCACCATCCTTTGTCACATGTCCTACTATAAAAACAGAAATACCCAGAGTCTTTGCAAGCTGCATAAGCACTCCGGTTGTCTCCCTGACCTGTGAGACACTGCCCGGTGCCGACGCTATCTCCTCATTGTACATAGTCTGGATGGAATCTATTACAACAACCTCCGGTTTTTTTCGTTGAATCACGTCCTTTGCTATATCAAGACTTGTCTCACATAAAAGCTCCAGTGAATCCGTAAAATCACCAAGTCTGTCGGCACGCATCTTTATCTGATGCAGGGATTCCTCACCTGACACATAAAGTAATGGCACCTTTTTTTGTGAAAGTTCCCTGCATACCTGAAGTAGAAGCGTGGATTTTCCTATACCCGGATCTCCTCCCACAAGCACAAGTGACCCCCTCACAATTCCTCCACCAAGCACTCTGTCAAACTCGGCTATACCTGTCACTATACGCTCCTCTTTCTCGCTTTTTACTGCCGAAAGAGGCAGAACCTGTGCCGCCTTTGATTCTTTTTTTACTTTTCCCGACGAGCTTATCGACTTTTTATCTACGGTTTCCTCTACAAATGTATTCCATTCCTTACAGGCCGGGCACTGTCCCATCCATTTTGCCGATTCATAACCACATTCCTGGCAGAAAAATACAGAGGTCTTTCCTTTTGCCATATTGTTCTCCTTTATAAAATACAAAAAGCCCGGCTTTCACCGGGCTAAAAATATGCTCTATTTTCTTGATACTTTGATATCGACTGAATCAACACCCTCAAGCTCTACGCTTAAGCTGAGCTTGCCGCCGAGATTTGTCTTCATAGTACCTGCAACAGCTCCAGCTATATCAATTTCGTACTCTGTCTCCTCTTCAAGGCCAAGAGTAATCTGAGCATCCTCAGGTCCCTCCACAGTAAATGTCACTGTATCAGCAGTCTCCTCGAAATCCATAACCGCTGTTCCCGGAACAGACTCGTATACAAAGAGTCCGTTTCTTTCGAGCTTTGTAATCTCCTTAAAGGTCTTTACCTTGTAGATATCTCCATCCTTCTCAAAATTGTCAAGCTTTGCCTTTGCAGCCAATGTATAATCTCCGAAGCTGAGCTTTCCGTTTTCCTCAGTACGGATTAATTCACTTATTACAGCCATTTTTATCCTCCCGTAGCTATATTGATATATTAATTATAAATCCAATTCTACTCAACAGTCAATGAAATTTGTTTGTTTTTCGTAGAAATTATTACCTTATTGCCGCGCTTAATTTTGCCGGTAATAATATCCTCTGACATACGGTCTTCAATCTCCTCCTGAAGTTTTCGTTTAAGAGGTCTTGCGCCATATTTTCTGTCATAGGCTTTGTCCACGATAAAGGATTTTGCACTGTCGCGCACTGTGAGCTCTATATCAAGCTGTTCTTTACAGCGTTTCTTAAGCTCCTTTACAAGAAGTGTCACTATATGCTTCATGTCATCCTTGTTGAGAGCTCTAAATACAATAGTCTCGTCGATTCGGTTCAAAAACTCAGGTTTAAATATACGGCGGACCTCCTCCATGACACTGTTCTTCATACGCTCGTGATCCTGCTTTTCATCCTCACCAGCGCCAAAGCCAAGGCGCTTTGGTTCTATAATAGAAGAAGCTCCTGCATTTGATGTCATGATGATTATTGTATTCTTGAAATCAACCGTGCGCCCCTGTGAATCAGTGATTCTACCATCATCAAGCACCTGTAAAAGTATATTGAACACATCAGGATGTGCTTTTTCTATCTCATCAAACAGTATAACAGAAAAAGGATTGCGTCTGACCTTCTCTGAGAGCTGTCCGCCCTCCTCATGGCCCACATATCCCGGTGGTGAACCAATCATCTTTGAAACACTATGCTTTTCCATGTACTCTGACATGTCAACACGTATCATGGCATCTTCTTTGCCAAAGACAGCCTCAGCAAGCGCCTTTGACACCTCCGTCTTACCTACTCCTGTCGGTCCCAAAAACAGGAATGAGCCAATCGGCTTCTTAGGATCCTTTAAACCAACACGGCCTCGTCTGACTGCCTTTGCAACAGCAGAAACAGCCTCCTCCTGTCCTATTACACGCTTGTGAAGTATCTGTTCAAGCTTTGCAAGTCGTCCTGCCTCTGACTCTGTAAGCTTATTTACAGGTATTTTGGTCCATCCCGATACTACATCCGCTATCTCATTTTCGCCGACTACAGGCTGATTTTTGGCTCCTGTGCGACAGTTCTTTCTCATAAGCTTCTGCTGTTTATTTTCAAGTACTTCCTTTTCTGACATAAGCGCGCCGGCAGCTGCGAGATCTCCATTCGATAAAGCATTTTCCACCTGGTTCTGCTTATCTGTTATCTCTTTTTTCAGAGCAAGCAACTCGTCAGATGATGTCAGATTCTTAAGCCTTATCCTGGCTGCCGCTTCATCCATCAGGTCTATCGCCTTATCAGGTAAAAATCTGTCATTTATATATCGTGCAGAAAGGTTTACTGCTGCTTTCACACCCTCATCTGTTATGATGACACCATGATGCTTTTCATAGATTCCCTTTAATCCTGTGAGTATCTCTATTGTCTCATCCACACCAGGCTCCTCAACCATCACCGGCTGGAAACGGCGCTCAAGCGCAGCATCCTTTTCCACGTATTTGCGGTACTCTTCTATGGTAGTGGCGCCGATTACCTGTACCTCGCCTCTGGCAAGTGCCGGCTTTAATATGTTAGATGCATCTAACGAGCCTTCTGCTCCTCCTGCACCTATTATAGTGTGAAGCTCATCAATGAAAAGCAGTACATTTTTGGCATTTGAAACCTCGCTTATCACCTTCTTGATACGCTCCTCAAACTCACCACGATACTTTGATTTGGCTACAAGCCCGGACATATCAAGGGAAACCAGTCTCTTTCCCAAAAGAATATCCGGAACATTGCCACTGACTATATCCTGCGCAAGTCCTTCTACTATAGCGGTCTTGCCCACTCCCGGCTCTCCAATCAGACATGGATTGTTTTTGCCACGGCGGCAAAGTATCTGGATAACGCGCTCCATCTCCTTTTTTCTGCCTATAACAGGATCAAGAAGTCCTGCCTCTGCCATATCTGTCAAATCTCTGGAATACTGATCTAATACAGGAGTCGCAGAATTGTATGATGTACTGTAGCTTTTCATCAGATCCCTGTATGCAGACGGATCCTCACCCATCGCACCAAGAATATCTATAAACATCTTCTGACTGTTAACACCCATGGTGTTTAAAAGTCTTGCAGCTGCACAGTCTCCCTGCAGTACTATAGCCATCAGCAAGTGTTCTGTACCTATCTCATTGCACTCAAATCTATCGGCTTCCTCCGATGCACGCTCCAATACTCTCTGTGTCCTTGGTGAATAGCCATCCCTGTCCATCACTTCGATGTTATCCCCCGGTGAAATCAGGTCTTCAATCATCGAAATAAGCTTATCATATTCCACATTGCAGGCTGTTAGAACCTCAGCTGCCACACCGGTGCCCTCTTTTATAAGGCCAGCCAGTATGTGCTCTGTTCCAACATAGCTGTAATTCATTTTCTTTGATATACGTGCAGCCAAATCTATTGCTTTTTTAGCCTTACTTGTATATGGTTTCAAGTCATATCCTCCAGTCATATTCACTAATTTAAGTCGATGAACTGCAAATCATCATCCTCGCTGTCATCCTCATTGTCATCCTTTGCACTGCTGTCTATAGTCTCAGACGGCTTATTCCCCTCATTGACAAATCCATCAAGTGCCCTTTGAAGCTGATTCTTTAAAGCATCCTCATCAGCATCGTTTTCTGTGTCAGAAACGTTTTCCTGCCTTGAATCGTCTTTTAAATCAAACTCAGAGTTTTCATTCTCAACAGCTTTCTTAGAATCAGGTGTAATTTCTACGGTTCTTCCGACATAGGATGCATTTGATATATTTTCATCCGTAGCCATCTTTTGCTCATCTGCAGCACCTTCCGCTGTTTCTTCTGCGACTTCATCTGCCGGCTCTTCTACAGCTTCATCTGCTGTTTCTTCTGCAGCTTCTTCTTCCACTTCATCTAACGACTCTTCTGTAACCTCTTCTTCCGGCTCATCTGCTATCTCGTCCGCAGTTTCATCAGTTGTTTCTTCCAAAGCTTCATTTGATACATCTTCTGCTGCATCATCTACATCATCATCGTCATCATGATAGTCCATTGCCTTATATTTTCTGTTTTTCACAGCTGATACAATAAGCAACAGTAACAGAATAATGATAATAAGAACCAGTATTGCAGCTAAAACAAGATATTTATTGGCAATTCCCGGAACAAGCTCACTCTTTACCGCATCGTTTTCCTCCTGTGCCACTGTAGGTGTGCTGAGCTCGGTCCTCATATATGTGCCATCTACGCTATCATATGTGTACCAGCCACTCTCACCATTGTCATTCATGGCATATACGAGGTAAAAATCCTTTGTCTGATCATCGGTTTTTTCGACTTTGGTCTGGTAGGCTGTTGCCACACCCTTGCCCTCTATGGAGAGCGATATCTCATTATATCCCTCAGGCACATCATCCACCTTAGGCAGTAAAACCACTATAAAATGTGACTCTGAATTGATACGGACAAACTCATATGCTGCATTCTGTGCTGCATCATATACAAAAAGTCCATTGCCGCTTTCCGACTGTAAATACACAAGCGTGATATCACCAAAGGTGCCATGAAGGGTATTGTATTCAAGTCCGTCAATCACTGTCTTTGAGTGCTCAAAGCCTTCAGGAACAACATCCTCCGGAATGTCATTTACCATAGTCCACTCTGTGCCATTTATATCGAACTTCTTCCAGTTATCCTGCTTATCTGCATTCTCCGGATCATCCTCGGCTCTTCTGGTAACAACTATATTGTATGTGCTTGTGCTGCCGTCCTCTGCTGTCACAACAACGCTGACCGTATTCTCTCCAACCTCAAGTGAATCATTGCCTGTGACGGATGTCACACTCGCCTTGGAATCAGCCGGATTTGCTGTAACCGCAAGGCTTGAACAGCTGTAATCTACTGTAGCTGTGTAATCCTTTGTCGCAGCAGAAAACTCAGGGGAAAGCGTACCTGCTGAGATAACAAGCGAACCAAGAGATGCGTTTGAGGATTTCTTTTCCTCTTTGTTTTCATTATCTTTATTCGCATTGTTGTCATTGCCGGTATTGCTGCCGGAATTGTCCTTGTTATCCTTGTTGCTGTTTGAATCATTGTTTGATGAAGCACTTGTTACCGTCACCTTCGTGCTGGCACCGGTAATTGTACCTCCGGCATCGTTGCCCTCTGCATCTCCTACAACTGTACAATATGCCTTTATAGTGCAGCTTCCTGCAGCCTTCGCCGTAAATGAAAATGACTGCGATGTTGGATATCCTGCGGCGTCACCAATATTGGCCACACCATCTCCTCCGTTACTCAGTACTCCCTCGTCAGAGCTTGAGATAACTACAGTACCAAAATATCCAGACGGCATGGAAACAGTCACCTTAACTGTTTTTCCAACAGCTATAGAGCTTGAGCTGACACTGAGACCAAGTCCCTGCGCATATACATGCTCGGCAGGTGTGAAAACAAGCATCACCGCCACAACAAGTGATAATATACATCCAAATAATTTCTTCATATCTTTCCTCACATTTCTAATTCTGCGATATCTTTGATTTGCCCAGTATGTGTCTGTTCATGATTATCATATCAAGGGCATTTCCACCATCACGCTTTCTGTTAGCATCAGCTGCCTCCAGATAAGCACCTGTGAGTGTTCCCTTTCCTAAGATATGTCTGTTGAGCTTAATCATATCAAGAGCATTTACAGCACCATCACCATTGATATCTCCATATATAACAATATCGTATGTCTTTTTCAGATTACCTGAAGCATCATAAACAGCCACTTTATTGCCTGTTGCAATCTTTCCGCTGTTTTCTGAGCCTGAGCTTGTCAGAAGCTTTACAGTACCTGATGCTGATACTGCTATATTCTTCACAAAATCAGCTGCACCGGTTCCAGGCTCAATGCCTGTAATATAAGTACCTATACTGTATTTACCTGATGTTATGTTTACATCTGTATTATTTTGGTTATTATTGTTCTGATTATTATTGCCACCTGCATTATTTACAGATGCCGCCTGCCTGTTTATATTGATAGTGTATGTTCTTGTATCACCGCTTTGCGACTTGCATTTTACCTTAATTGTATTATTTCCGACAGCAAGCGAATAGCTTCCTGTGCCTGAAACACCACTGTTTCCTGAAACTGCATCTGCCGAAACAGTCACTGAGCTTATAGCATTTGAAACAACTGCTGAATAGCTTGTTGTCGCTCCATTGAAGGCCGGTGTGAGTGTTACACCACTTATCGCAAGCGACTGCAGATAGTTATTGGTATCGCCAGCTTTATCGAAGCCCACTGCTGACGATGGCATATTGTTGTATACAGGTATTTTAAATACAAAAGCCTGATTCTTGTCTGAATATCCTTTAGCCAGACTCTGTCCCTCAGTAAGAGCCGCTGTGGCATTGCCCATGTACTGATGGAAATACAGCGAGCTTGTATTTACTACATTAAACTTCTCAAAATACAGTGTATTTTGACCCTTATTTATATAATTGCTGCCCACCTTTACAGCTCCGCCGCTTATGGACTTTACTCTTGTATTCCAGCCCTGCTTCTTGGCAAAAGACAGACCATTTTTATAAATCTTATCCTTCGTGTTTCCGGTTGCACTAAAATTAAAATAATTATAATATCCTTCGTATCCGGAATATGTACCCGAAATAAGAGGGCTCGTTCCCTTTTGTCCCTGCTCCTGCTTTATACGCGATGCTATATGGTATGCACTTACTCCACTGCTCTTTGCCACATCCATGAATGTGCTTGCATAATTGATTTTCTCACCATTGTTGGAATATGTCTTTGTTCCCTCCATAAATGTGCCTTTTACTATGGACTTGACACCTTCAAGTGCCTCATTCGGACTGTATGCCAGACTCTGAAACTGAAAAATATTGGTCTCATCAAGAAAATTCCTTGGATCCATGAGATAAGCAATATAGGCACTGCTTGCTGACACCCATCCCGGTTCGTACTCAACCCACGTATTTGTTGACCAGTTATATGCTCCGGCAGCTGTGGATTTCTTGGCATTGTCTGCTGATTTGGATACCAGATTAAGTCCGTTTACACTTTCATTTTCAATCACCGTATCCCAATTCAAACCTGTATTTACAGCCTCAAATGTCCAGCTTGGATACTTATTGTGAAGAGCTGTAAGGTTTGGAATATAGCTGTCAGGAAAGCCTGCATTCTTCATAGCCGTGACAAAATCAGTATTGTCTCCGCTATTATTGTATGTCACCTTTATGTATGTACTGATAGTCCAGCCCGTAAATGCCTTGCCGTTTAAAGTACCCTTGACATTATACCAGACCACACCGTTTACCCTGGTCTCTCCAATTATGTCAACCTGATGGTTCCAGTTGAGTGAGACAACCTTGGTAGTGCCGGATGTGCCTGCTGCATTGCGGACATACACATTGCCACCTGTAATCGTACCTGTAGCATATGCTCCCGATGCGGTTGCAAGGGCAAGCTGTTCCTCATTATTCTGCTGTATGGCATCCGCATTGCCGGTGTCTGCTGAAGCATCCCCTGTCTGCGCATTGTCTGATGCAGCTGTGCCGGTACCTGCTGATACAAAATCAGACCTGATATAGCTTACACACTCCTCGTTATTTGCTGCCAGATTGTACTTTGCCTTGTACCACACCTTGCCGTCTGCACCTGTGGTCTGCTCAAGAATAGTAATATCCTTGCCGTTTGAAAGCTTGTGCTCCAGCTCATACTCTGTTCCCGGTCCGCTTCTCGCCGCTACCCAGTATCTCTCATCACACACAACCTTAGCCGCCTGATCCGCATAGACTGCCATGCTGCTGTATGGTGCCAGGTCACATGCAGCTAATGACAATGTAACGACAGAGGCTGCCAGAAATTTATTTATCTTTATCATCAAATCCCATCTTTCTTATGTGCATTGTTTACATTAATCCATTATCCATTTAATTATAATAGAATATGACCTTTGTATCAATGTATTCGGCAGAAATTTATTATTTTTTTATTAATTAAAAAAACTCCCTTCAACGTGCAGCTCATGCTTACGTTTCAGGGAGTTGCCTGATTCATATTCTGCTTATTCTTACTGTCTCCTGTAGCTTTTTCTAGCTGAACAGGGATTTTATCTTATCCCATAAATCCATGAAAAAGTTACCAAGCTTTTCCCAGAAGCCCGGGTCATTTATCTTATCGCCAAGCTTTGATGCCCAGTCCTGTGCCTGGTCGATGACTGAATCCCAGTCGATATTGGCATCCTTAAGCTTCATAAGAAGCGATGTCAGCTTTGCAATATCATCATCAGAAAGCTTCAGGTCGTAATCCTTTGCAGCCTCCTTTATCGCATCCTTTATCTGGCTCTCATCCTTGAGCCTTCCATCGGCAAGCTGCTTCTTTAGGTCTGCAATCATTGCCTCGATATCCTGCGAATCGCCGTCAATGCTCTTGTTGAGCTCTCCTGTTGTGACAAGCTCATCCATCGCTGCGTCTGTCACCTTGTCGTCAAGCTTCTTGCCTGTCATCTCCTCGTATGCCTTTAGTGTGCCTACAAGTGCTGCCGTTCCGGAAATAGGGAAAGGTCCTGCGACTATGATTTTAGCATCAGCTATGCCTGCTGTGGCAAGCGCATTCTTGTACATTCCTACCGTACAGTAATTGATATTGTGTGTGGAAACACTAAGACCCGCACCCTTTTTATCCTCTGTAATGAGTACTGAGGAAAGTGACCTTGTGCCAATCTCGCTCTTGCTGATGTATGAATCGAGGTACTTGTGCTCCTCATCATTATTTACATAGACCACATCGTATTTGTCCAGATCAGTGAGCTCGATTCCCATAAATCCAAGCACTGTCGCTCTCTGATCCGGTGTGAGGTCTGCTCCAAGACTTAAGTATGGCTTATCATTTTTGCTGATGGTCACCTTGTCGTTTGCCTCACTGCCGGCTGTCGTTGTGCTGTCTGCAGTACTGTCTGTGTTACTCTTATCAGCTGCGTCACTGCTGTCACTACCTGATACATCAACGCTTGAAACTGTATCAGTCTGCGTAGCTGTCTCTGTTGCAAATACAGCCGGATTCATCGTAAACAGTGTAACCGCAGCAAGCACGCTACATACAATACTCTTTGCTTTTTTCTTTATTAATCTAATCATTTTTCCTCCAATCTACTGCTCTATATCATACGAAATTGTAAAGTTGCTTCCGTCGAAGCTGACATCTGCCATGCTTCCGCATACCACAGGCATCATTGGTGACATATGACCTATATCCAGATCCATGATGATTGGCACATTAAACTCTCTAAGCAGTGATGAAAGCGCCTGTCTGTGGTCTATGCCAAACATTTCCTCTCCGAAGTGCGCCGGGCGTCCGATAAGAAAGCCCTTTACATTTGAAAACCATCCTGCATTTTTCATCTGCCACATAGCCCTTCTCATGCCCATCACATTAAGGTCACAAGCCTCAAGGAACCATATGATACCATCATCACTGTAGCGCTCATTAAATTCCCTTACATGGTCAAACGATGTACCAAGCAGATTGATAAGACAATCCATGCAGCCACCAAGCAGCCTGCCTCTCATGGTAAGCCTGCTTTCCTTTGCCACCGTGGGAATAGAGCTGATGCACGACTTTTCAGTCAGGTTGTAGCCCACAAACGGAGCATTCTCATCCTTTATCGATTCCTTCTCCCACATAGGGTAATTGGTAAATGAAAGCTTCCTGCCACAAAGCAGATTAAATGCATCGGTAAGTGACTCATGCCACACCTCCATGCCAAAGCTGCCCGCACACGGCCCGTAAATACCTGCTGTATCTGCAATAGTAGCCTCCAAAAATGTGAAATTCGTGTTGTCGGAATAGCCCATGTACCATTTCGGCTTTGACTGCTTCACGCGCTCAAAATCAATATAAGGCACTACCTCGCACATCAGCTCGCCACCACCACAGGATATAAGCACATCACTATCAGCAGAAGCATAGCTCTCGTTCAGCTCTTCTGCGCACTTCTTAGGTGTATTGCTGATACCTATGCCACTGTCGCACCTGCAGTTAGGTCCCTCTATCGTCTTATAACCCATGCTGTGAAACCTTTTAATGGCATTGTCAAAGGCACTCCTGTACGGCTCTGTTGTACAGCCCATCGAAGGCGCCACAAAGCCTATTGTTCCTCTATCCTTTAGAAATTCAGGGTATCTCATGTTTCTATCATCCTATCACTATTATTTACATATCTAAGCTTCTGTCTGAAGTAAAATATGTAGGATTTTATCATTTCTGTCAAGGTCATTTTACTGTCATAATTAAATGTCGTCGTGTACTGCACATGCTGTCTGTTGCACCAGTTGTATATATCATGCAGACTTATCGAATCAACATTCTTCATATTGTTCATAAACACCTTAACCTTTGAAAGCTCATCCTCACTGTCAATGTATAGATGAAAGATAGTATTCGGACATTCAATTATTATCTGCTGTTCTTCTATATTTTTCATCACTGTATCCTCTATTGAATGATGTATCCTGTGTGATTAAAAACATTATCGTCTGTCACACCGGGATGTGAGTAATAACAAAATATCGTAACTGTTCAGTACCTTCACAGCTAAAAAATATCACATAACCATAGTACTACACCGGCGTCACAAAATCCAGTCATTTTTGCCTGCCAATTCTTACTATTTTATTAAGAAAAACGGTAAATATTATACTCCCTCACAGTCAAATGCCGGAATGAAGCTGTCCTTTGCCACGTCACCCTCCTGTATAAATGCATTCGTGATTCCTATTTCGAGGGCATAGTCAACAAGCCTTTCATACTCTCTCCTTGTCACTGTGCGGTTTATCTCAGGATAATCCTTTAGTGCAATCGGCGTAAACTGGCTCATCATGCTTATATATACGTGATCATGATATGTATCATACAGGTACTTAAGTACAGCCTTTGCATCATTCACATGTCCCGGCAGTAGAAGCTGTCGCACAATAACTCCCTTTTGTATGAGTCCTGTCGCATCGTCAATCACGACATCCGGCTGCTGCCTGACCATCTCTGAAAGCGCCTGCTTTGCGACAGACGGATAATCTTTTGCCCTTGAATACCTTGCCGAAAGCGTACTGTCCATATATTTAAAATCCGGAAGATACACATCCACTATACCCTCAAGCAGCTTTAGCTCTGTCACATTTTCATATCCGCTCGTATTGTATATAATAGGAAGCTTCATGCCGCGGCTTTTTGCATCGTTTACCGCCCACACTATATCAGGGATATACTGCCCCGGTGTGACCAGATTGATATTATTTGCGCCTTTGTCAGCAAGTTCCATAAAGATATCACTCAGCCTCTCTTTACTGATTACCTTTCCCTCTTTTCCGTCAGAAATCTCCCTGTTCTGGCAGAACACGCAGTGCAGGCTGCAGCCTGAGAAAAAAACTGCCCCGCTTCCTCTTTTTCCTGATATGCATGGTTCCTCCCAATAATGAAGTGCTGCTCGCGCCACCTTTATTTCAGATGAAACGCCACATACGCCTGTTTGTCCGGTTCTTCTGTTTATGCCACATTTTCTGGGACACAATAAGCAATTCTCGTATTTATTCATATTTTTCATTTTAACCCTTGCTAAAAATAATGTTTGATACTACAATCTATATGATTAAAGGGTCAAAAGGTATCATCGATGCATGCTTGCATGCAATTCGATGTATACCTTAGTGACCCGCACTACACCGAGAAAGTAGCAATTTGCTGCGGGGACGCAGGAAATTAGCGGATTTCGAGGTGTAGTCAGATTACGGGAATGCGTAGCATGTAGTAATCTGATTAATCATCATTTTATAATTATACCATAACTATTCTTACAGCAGAGAATAGTTAAAATACACAATAAGGAGATTACAATGAATCAGTCAAACTGTATCGTCGCCCAGTCAGGCGGCCCAACTGTTGCAATCAACGCAAGCCTTGCAGGAGTCATCGCAGGAGTAAAAAGCTCTGAGAAATACGATATCTGCTATGGCGCCGTAAACGGAATACTCGGCATATTAAATGAGAATTATCTCAATCTGTCAGATATTTTTGCAGATGATGCTAATCTTGAAAAGCTTAAGACCACACCTGCCATGTATCTTGGCTCATGCCGCCACAAGCTCCCTGATTACAAGGATGATGATTCACCATATGTATACATCTTCCACCAGTTCGATAAGCTTTCTATAAAAGCTTTCTTTTACATCGGTGGAAATGATTCGATGGATACCGTATTAAAGTTATCCGATTATGCAAAAAAAATCAACAGTGATGTGAAAATTATAGGGATTCCAAAAACCATCGACAATGATCTGTGCATGACAGACCACACTCCGGGCTTTGGCTCTGCCGCCAAATATATCGCATCAAGCATGCTTGAGATAGCCCATGATACCTTTATCTATGCTGTTAAGAGTGTTACAATCGTTGAAATCATGGGACGTGACGCAGGATGGCTCACTGCCGCTTCCGCTCTCGCACGTAATGAGTACAATACAGCGCCTCAGTTCATATATCTGCCTGAGGTGGATTTTGACAAGGACAAATTTGTTGCCGATATAAAAGAAGCCCTTGCGCACACTAACAATGTAATAGTTGCCGTATCCGAAGGAATACATGACGCAGACGGCTCATACATTACATCATCAAAGGCCGCATGTGACCAGTTCGGACACCAGCAGCTAAGCGGTGCCGGAAAGGCTCTTGAGTTCATCGTAAAGGAAAACATCGGTGTCAAGGTGCGCTCTGTAGAGGTAAATGTGCTCCAGCGCTGTGCCTCACATCTTGCATCATTAACCGATATCGAGGAATCTTTTGCTCAGGGTAAAAAGGGTGTCACTATTGCAGCAGAGGGTGTGACCGCATCAATGGTATGCTTAAAGCGCATCTCAAATAATCCTTATCAGGTGGAATACACATATTCTGCTATCAAGGATATCGCAAACGAGGCCAAGTCTGTGCCAAGAGAGTGGATCAATGATGCGGGCAATGATGTGAAGCCTGAGCTTATCGAATACTTAAAACCACTTATTCAGGGAGAAACCGCTGTAGCCTACAAGAATGGTCTGCCTGACTATATGGATGTGTCACATCTTCACAAATGTAACTGATTTTAGCTGCCGCCTACACCCCGGTGTGGGCAGCAACAGCATATCTCCAAGGAGGTCGATTTACATGAAGAAAAAAGTGCTTATAACCTGCGCCGTTGTGCTTGGTGTGCTTTTGGCTGTTTATCTTGGCTTTGCCTTTTATTTTAGCAGCCACTATCTGTTCAACACAAAGATTAACTCTGTAAAGTACGCAGGGAAAACTGCAAAAGAGGCATTAGAAAAAAATACAGCTCTAAGCCGCGACTATCTGCTCACAATCACTGATAGAAAAGGCAACAGCTTTTCACTTAAGGGACCTGATTTTTCCTATGAATATGTCTCAAACGGTGACGAGGAACAAATCTTAAAAAGTCAGAATGCTTTTACATGGCCTGTCAGTCTCTTCAAAGCTCAAAACTATACTCTAAAGGGTTCGTCCAAATATAACGATGCCGCTTTGGCGGAAAAGCTCAATGCTCTTGATATTTTCAGTGATGACTACATTGAAAATCCGGAGGATGCCCATATCGAGATAAAAGACGGCAAATACGATGTGATTGAAGAGAAAAATGGCTGCAAACCGATATATGACAGCATCCTTGCCGAGGTAAAGGACGCCCTGGACAACGAGCTCCCAAAGCTTACCTTAAGTGATGACTGTTATGAAGCTCCAAAAATCACAAAGGAAAGCGATACAATCAAAAATGAAAAAGAAGCCCTCGACAAATACACTGCTTCAACCGTCACTTACAAAATTGAAGATGCCGACGAGAAGCTTGACTCAGCCAAAATCCTTGATATGCTAAGCATCTCAGATGACGGCAGCGTAAGCATAGATGATGCCAAGGTCACTAAATATGTCCAGCAGCTTGCTTCCAAGTACAATACCTTCGGCCGCAAACGCTCATTCAAGACATCGTCCGGTGATACTATTGAAATAGGTGGTGGAGACTACGGATGGGTAGTCAGCAAGAAAAATGAGAAAGCCCAGCTCCTTTCAGATTTAGAGGGAGGCAAGCCAGTGGAAAGAGAGCCTGTTTACGAGCAGACTGCTCTCTACCGAGGCGCTGACGACATAGGTAATACATACATAGAGATTGACTACACAAAGCAGCACATGTGGTATTACAAGGATGGTGCTCTCCAGATGGAGTCTGATTTCGTATCAGGTAATCTCGCCCGTCAGAATGGTTCCGTAGATGGTGTATACAAGATTGTTTACAAGCAGAGAAATGCTACTCTTGTCGGCGAGGGATACTCTTCTCCTGTCAGCTATTTCATGCCGTTTGCCTACAATATAGGTATCCATGATGCCAGCTGGCGTGATACCTTCGGAGGAACAATTTACAAAACCTCCGGCTCACACGGATGTATCAATGTGCCGCCTGCTTTTGCAGAGCAGCTGTTCAACGCTGTGGATAAGGGCACTCCTGTTGTTGCCTACTACAGAGAGGCTGTCACTCTGACAAACAATGCTGCAAAGATGTCCAATGCATACTCATATGTAGCTCCTGATGCTGCGCAGTAAGTGTGGATTGAATTGTATCTTTTAATAATACGGGAAGACGACCGGCGCACGGGGAATTTGCCCCCGGCAGAGGCGCTCCCGACGAGCTAACGCTACGCAGCTAAGGTACTGTACGAATTATGCTTTTTAGATTTTCTATGCTTGACGAAACCGTCGAAACGCGCCGTCCATGGCGCGGTTTCTCCTTGCCCCGGCGTCCATGCCGGGGCATTTCTGCGTTTCATGGGCATAATTCTACAGTATCTTGGCAGAGTAGCGTAGCAAACGAGAGAGTGCCTATGCTGTATGGCAGTCACTCCGGCGGCTTACGCCCCGTATTTCTATAGCCCTATGCTATGCAAACTGGCTATTGTAGAGATTTGCATAAAATCCATTGGCTGCAAGCAGACTCTCATGATTGCCCTGCTCTATAATCTTTCCGTCTTTCATAACAAGGATAATATCCGCTTCCCTGATGGTAGACAGACGATGAGCCACTATAAAGCTTGTCCTGCCCTGCATCATGGTAAGGAACGCTTTTTGAATCTTAATCTCTGTACGTGTATCAATCGAAGATGTAGCCTCATCCAATATCAGCATAGGCGGTAAGCAGAGCATGACTCTTGTGATGCATAATAGCTGCTTCTGTCCCTGTGACAGGCTGCCACCGTCCTCACCGATTTCAGTGTCATAGCCCTTCGGCAGACGTCTGATAAAGCTGTGGGCATGGGATGCCTTTGCTGCTGCAATGATTTCCTCATCTGTGGCATCAGGCTTTCCCATTATGATATTGTCACGGATTGTGCCCTTCTTGAGCCATGTCTCCTGAAGCACCATACCATAGTTGTCACGAAGACTCTCGCGCGTGATTTTTCTGATATCATGTCCGCTCACCTTAATTGTTCCACTGTTTACATCATAAAATCTCATAAGCAGATTGATAATAGTCGTCTTTCCACAGCCTGTCGGACCTACGATAGCCACGCGCTGTCCAGGCTTTACATGGAGATTGAAATCCTCGATAAGCTTTTTATCCGGCACATATGAGAAATAAACATCCTCTATGTCCACACGTCCGTCAGCCTCTTCAAGTATTACCGCATCCGAAGCATCCGGTATCTCCTTTTTCTCCTCAATCAGCTCGAAGATACGAGCAGCACAGGCAAGTGCGTTCTGAAGCTCTGTGATGACACCCGATATCTCGTTGAACGGCTTGGTGTACTGGTTGGCGTATGATAAGAAGCATGAAAGCTGTCCTACTGTGATTCCGCCGGTGAGTGCACTCATGGCACCAAAAATTCCGACTCCGGCATACACAAGACTGTTGACAAAACGTGTACACGGATTTGTAAGACTTGAGAAAAATGTTGCCCTCAGTGAGCATTTCTGTAATCTGTCATTTATCTCGTCAAACTGTTCAAGCGCTTCATCCTCATGGTTGAAGGCCTGTACGACCTTTTCATTTCCTACTATCTCGTCGATGAGTGATGTCTGCTCTCCCCTTGTTCTTGTCTGCAGCTGAAACATGGAATAAGTCTTTTTAGTGATAAAGCTTGCCACAAAAAGTGACAGAGGTGTGATGAGCACTACAATGCATGATATCTTCACATCTATTGTAAGCATGAAAATAAGCGTACCTGCTATTGTTGCAATTCCTGTAAAGAGCTGTGTGAAGCCCATCAAAAGTCCCTCTGAAAATGTATCTACATCGGCGATGATACGGCTGACCATATCACCGTGTGAGTGACTGTCAATATAGGAAAGTGGCATTTTTTCAATGTTTAAAAATGCATCACGTCTTATATCCCTCACTATGTTGTAGGTCATCCTGTTGTTGCAGATATTAGTAAGCCACTGGGCTGCTGCCGCTATGACGACTATTATTGCTGCTCTCGTGAGGATGGCTGTCATAGCCGTAAAATCAACCTTTCCTTTTCCTACAATCAAATCAATTGCGCGTCCTGTGAGAATTGGAAAATAGAGTGTAAGCGCCACTGTAACAACAGACAGGACAAGGGAAATTACAAGCAAAGGAATATATCTCTTCATGTAGCTTAATACCTTGCGCATTGTGCCTGCTTTATTCATCTTCGCATTATCCATAGCCATACTCTACACCTCCTTTTGTCTGGTCATATCCGACTCTTTTTTAAACTGTGAATCATATATCTCTTTGTAGGTCTCGCATGTCTCAAGCAGCTTTTCATGAGGTCCGAAGCCAACCATCTGTCCGTCGTCGAGCACTATGATATTGTCCGCAAACTGGATAGATGAGGTACGCTGTGACACGATAAATATTGTCTTGTCACCATGCATGCCCTTTAATGCCGCGCGAAGACTCGCATCTGTAGCAAAATCAAGTGCCGATGCACTGTCGTCAAGTATCAGTATGTCAGGATCCTTTACAACCGCTCTGGCAATTGTAAGACGCTGCTTCTGACCGCCTGATAAGTTCTTGCCGCCCTGCTCTATCATGTAGTCAAGGCCTCCCTCTTTGCCCTTTACAACCTCTGTCGCCTGTGCTATATCGAGTGCCTTCCACATTTCCTCCTCTGTGGCATCATTTTTGCCCCAGCGCAGGTTGTCGGCTATCGTTCCTGCAAAAAGCACTGCCTTTTGCATTACAACACCGATTTTGTCTCGAAGCTGCACTGCATCGTAGTCATTTATATCATTTCCCTGAATCCTTATAGTACCCTTTGTGGCATCATAAAACCTCGGGATAAGGTTTACAAGGCTTGATTTTCCTGAACCTGTACCACCGATGATTCCGATTGTCTGCCCCTTTTGCACTGTAAAGCTTATATCTGTGAGTGTCTCATCGGCCGCTCCCTCATAGGTCATGCAGACATGGTCAAACTCAACCTCAGGTGCGCCATCCTTTGCACCAATGAGCTTAGGATTTTTCTCAGGAAGCTTTGATGGAATAGAAAGCACATCCGCTATACGATTACCGCACGCCACTGCCTTTGTCACCTGTACGATGAGGTTTGCAAGCTTTATCAGCTCGACAAGTATCTGTGACATGTAGTTTACAAGTGCCACAACCTCACCCTGTGTGAGGATTCCTGCGTATACCTGCTTGCCGCCTGATACGATAACAGCGATTGTTGCGATATTTATAATGATAAATGTCAGAGGATTGGTGAGTGCTGAGATTCGTCCTACAACCTGCTGCATATTGGTTAAAAGCTCGTTGTCCCTGTTGAAGCTGTCAATCTCATCATTTTGCTTATTGAAAGCTCTTATAACCCTGGTTCCCTCTAAATTCTCCCTGGTATGTGAAAGCACTGTGTCAAGAGAGCTCTGCACCTTTTTGTAAAGCGGAAGGCTTGCAGCCATAACTGAGAATACCACTATTGAAAGCAGAGGTATGGTAACTACAAAAACCATTGCCGCTCTTACATTTACTGTAAAAGCCATCGCCATAGCTCCGAATACAATAAATGGCGAGCGAAGGAAGAGTCGAAGCACCAGATTGACTCCTGACTGCACCTGGTTTATATCGCTTGTCATCCTCGTGATAAGTGTCGATGTGCCCACTGTATCCATCTTTGAGAATGACAGTGACTCTATCTTTTCAAACAATATATGGCGAAGCTTTGTGGAAAAACCGACTGCCGCCTTTGCCGCAAAATACTGTGCTGTGACCGAACTTACCAGACCAACTGCCGCAAGCAGCACCAGCACACCTCCCATCTTCCATATATATGGCTTGTCCGAAGCCGTAATTCCGTTATCAATGATTGCCGCCATGACAAGCGGTACTATAAGCTCAAAGGATGCTTCCAGCAGCTTAAATAACGGAGCACAGATGCATTCCTTTTTGTACTCCTTTAAATATTTTAATATCTGTTTCATCTTTTCCCCTTTCAGATTTTATGTCGCCGATTACAGCTTCACTATTATAGATGATTTTTCTCATATATACAAGAAAAACGATACACTAAAAAACCAGTACCATGCGGTACTGGTTTCATATATCAGCTCTTATGTATATGCTTCTTGATTGCTTCAAAGCTCTCAGAACTGATGACATGCTCTATACGGCATGCGTCCTCTGCTGCAATCTCCTTATCAACACCAAGCTTCTCAAGACACTCTGACAAAAGCTCATGTCTTTCGTATATCATCTCTGCTATCTGTCTTCCTGACTCTGTGAGTGTGATAAATCCTGCATCACTAACTGTGATATTGTTCTTCTCTCTAAGGTTTTTCATGGCTATACTCACGCTGGATTTCTTAAATCCAAGCTCATTTGCTATATCAACTGAGCGTACCACAGGAAGCTTCTTGCTGAGAATAAGTATGGTCTCTAAATAGTTTTCTGATGATTCATTGTTTCGCATTTCGAATACCCCCGTGAGTTTATTTTCGTTCGTTTTAATTCAGTTATATTATTATAACATACATTTTATTGTTTGCAAAACTTTTCTTTTTGATTTGTACGTGATTTATAAAAATCCAAAAAAATATCAAAATCCCATATTTGTTATTGACTTCTAATTTATGTTAGTGTATACTAACTATCGAATCAGAAAACAAACGTATGCATGATATATTTCTAAATCTTGTATGCCATAAATGTTTAATTATATCAGATAAGACCGGCCGATCACCGGTCTTATTTATTTTAAAAAATGTACATATTCAGCTTAAACGAGAGCTCTTTTTAACCTTTCCAGCCCTTCCATAAGCACTGAACCGGGGCATGCGATATTTAATCGCACAAAGTAACGGCCATTGCCTCCAAACTCAGCTCCCTCCGACAGATAAAGGCCTGTCTTTTCACGAATCATCTGCGTAAATGCCACAGAATCATCTGTGAGTGCACTGCAGTCAAGCCACATGAGGTATGTCGCATCGGCATCCACTACATGTATCTGCGGCAGATTTTCTGCCATGAAGTCACAGACTGTTTTGCGGTTTTCCCAGAGATATTTTCTGAGCTCCTCAAGCCACGGCTCACCCTTTGTGAACGCTGCAACTGCTGCCGTGATGGCAAATGCGTTTGGCTCCGCCACCTCGTCTGTATTTAATGCGCGCCATACTTTGTGGCGCAAAAATTTATTTGGCACCATCACTGCCGCAGTCTGTAAGCCTGCCATATTAAAGCACTTGGTCGGAGCAATACAGGTGATGCTTATATCGGCGCAGTCCTCTGATGCTGCCGCAAACGGCACGTATGATTTTCCCGGTGCTGTGATGTCGCAGTGTATCTCGTCTGATATGACCGTCACATTGTACTTCCTGCAGAGTGCACCTATTTTCGCAAGCTCATCCTTTGTCCAGATGATACCGCACGGATTGTGAGGGTTGCAAAATATCATAAGCGAGGTCTGTGGATTGGAAAGGTCATGCTCCAACCTGTCATAGTCCACAAAATATCTGCCGTTTTCGTATCCAAGCGGGCTTTCCTGCACATTTACGCCGTTATTAAATATGGAATTAAAAAATATATTGTATACCGGCGTCATGATAAGCACATTCTCACCGGGTGTTGTAAGCTTTCGCACTGTAGATGATATGGCCGGTACGACCCCTGTGCAAAAAATCAGGCTGTCTCTTTCGATTTTAAGCCCATGGCGTCTGTCCCACCACGAAATATACGCATCATTCCACTCATCCGGAATGATGGAATAGCCAAACACTCCGTGAGAAACACGCTCTGATATTGCATCTATTATCTGTGGTGCTGTCTTAAAATCCATATCTGCTACCCACATCGGGAGCTCATTTTCTGCCACATCCCACTTTAGTGAGCCTGTATTTCTTCTGTCTACAACGGTGTCAAAATCATACATAGATTATTTTCCCTCACATATTATCTTAGTCTTTGATGGGTCAACTCTGTCCTTTTCGATAGTCAGTGTGCCAATCTCTTTTGCCCTTATCACTCCGCTTGTCGGATTTAAAACACTGTCCACCTTACTGCAAATCTCTGCATCTACCGAAGAATACTCAAATGCCAATGTAGTGTTTATGAGCTTACAGTTTTTCATAACGAGATTGTCGATGTAGCAAAGCCCCTGCAAGCTCTCGATTGTGCAGTTTATAAGTGTCAGATTCTTTGCGTTCCAGCCAAGGTATTCACCTGTAATAAATGAATCATAGACTGTGACATTTTCCGTATTCCAGAAGGCATCCTTTGAGATAAGCTTTGAATCGTGCACCTCTACATTTCTTGAGCCGTCAAACGAATAGTTGCCGACCAGCTGGAAATTCTTCATGATAAGATTATTTGTATTCATGCCAAAATAATCTCCCTTTGCCGAGACATTCTCGATATCGACATGATCACAGCTCCAGAGGGTCTCCTGGGCATTTGGAAATGTCACATTTTTAAGCTTTAGGTTATTGCAGCGCCTGAAGTTCTTTGGTGCCTCAACTATTGAATCAGTGACAGAGATATTGTCTGTATACCAGACACCCGCACGCGCCATGTCAAACCATGTACAGTCCTTTACAGCTATGTCACTACAGTACCATAGCGGATATTTCCATCTAAAAAAACAGCCTGTCAGGCTAATGCCATGGCTCTCCTTAAGAGGTGACTCTCCGTCATCAAAAATTGTATCATATATATCCAGGTCGTTGCTTGCAAACAGGGCTCTTTCGCCTGTCAGAAACTCCTGATGGATTTGTTTTCTTTCGCTCATTATATATACTCCTTTTTCCCGGTAATTCTAAATAATTATCTGCCATAAAATCAAATAACCGCCGAGCACATAATATATGCAGCCCGACAGTTATCATTATACCCCAAACCATACTGAATTTATAGTATTTTATATAAGTTTAATATTACAAAATTAATATTAAGAGCCTGATATTTACAGCTCAAGCCCGTCAAGTATGCTCTTAAGTGCATCAGCAGACTCCTTGAGCTTTAAAGCTTCCTCACCGTTTAACTCGATTGGGATATCGCTCTCCACTCCGTTTGCTCCAACGATTGCAGGCATTGAGAGAACCACACCGTCGATGCCGTACTGTCCGTGCATCATGTGTGAAACAGGAAGAATAGACTTCTCATCACGCATGATTACCTCGCAGATACGTCTGACCGACATAGCGATACCATAATATGTCGCATGCTTTCTGTTAATTATCTCGTAAGCACTGTTCTTTACGTTTGCAGCGATTTCCTCTGTATTCTCCTTGTGCTTGTAGTGACCTCTCATCTCGCACATCTTGTGAAGCTCCACTCCGGAAACATTGGCTGATGACCATGCAACCACCTCACTGTCTCCATGCTCACCTACTATAAATGCATGTACGCTTCGGCTGTCCACCTCAAGATGCTCTCCAAGCGCGTACTTAAGTCTTGCACTGTCAAGCACGGTACCTGAACCGATGACACGCTCCTCAGGAAGTCCTGAAAGCTTCTGTGCCACCTGTGTTAAAATATCTACAGGATTTGCAACGATAAGTAAGATTCCACCGAAATTTCTCTTTGCAATCTCCGGAATGATGCTCTTGAAGATTGCAACATTTTTATTTACCAGATCAAGTCTTGTCTCGCCCGGCTTTTGGCCTGCACCTGCAGAAACAACAATGATAGCAGCATCTGCCACATCATCATAACCACCTGCATATATCTTCATAGGTCTGGCAAAAGGAATACCGTGGCTTATATCCATCGCCTCTCCCTCAGCCTTGTCCTTATCAGCGTCAATGAGAACTATCTCAGAAAAAAGACCGCTCTGCATAAGTGCAAAAACTGATGCCGAACCAACGAATCCACATCCGATCATTACAGCCTTTCTTGGGTTTGTCTTAACAACTGCGCTAGTTTTATTGCTCATGTACGTTCCTCTCTTTCTTAAACTATAATTCAAATAGTTGCTTTTTATTATAACTATTCATCCCAAACACAAATTCTCAATATCTGCTTTGTTATCAGTAGTTCTGAATAATTATCTTTTATTTATATTATACCCGCATTGTACATATAATCCGTTGTAAAAACAACAAATTACTTGATAAAATACAATCAATAGCCCATTGTTCCCATTTTTATACAATTTTAATGCAGATTTTTACATAAAAAGTGCAGTAATAAAAAGTAAACCGGACCAATACAGCTGAATGAATTGTCATTTAGCATATTGATCCGGTTATATTAAAATGCTGTATCCGCTTATTTTGTGCTTGAATTTCTGTACTCAAGCGGTGTCATTCCATACAGCTTCTTGAACTGTCTGTTAAAATGCTCCACGTTCTGATATCCTGCCTCGATTGCGATATTCTCAACAGTTGTGATGCTGTTTCTCAGCAGTGTACGTGCCTTCTTCATCTTGGCATTGGTGACCAGCTCTCCGAAAGTCTTGCCTGACTTCTCCTTTATGTACTTGGAGATATACGGCTCTGTCAGGTTGAACTGTGCAGCCATGTCTGCAAGCGATACCGTCTTGTAGTTGGCCTGGATGAAGTTGAGCATGGCAATATAGCGCTCATCCTTCACGTGACTGTCAGCCTTGGTGGCAAGATAATGGTTTACCGCAACAACAAGCGCTCCGATTGATGCCTTGATGATATCCTCATCCACACCTGCGCCCCAGAACATACTGCCGTCAACTGTGATACCCACATATGCCATAGCCTTTGATGAAGATCCGTGTGAAAGCGCATGCTCCTCGTATACAGTGAGCTCAAAGCTGATGTCAAAATACTGCTTAATTATATTGCTGACTGCATCGAGACGGCCGTTTCCATTGGCATCTACCTTTCTGGTGCTGTCATTGTGTAAAATAACCGCCTCTGCGAAAATGCCGTTTACCTGCTTAAAGTGGCACTCCGGTATAGTGAAATATGGATGAAAATCCACATAATTGTCTGTAAAGATACTGTGTACCCACTCAGGTGAAAGCTCCTTGTGCTCCTCGTCCGATACCTGCTTGACCATGTATCCGACCTGCTCTCTCATCTGCTGTGGCACATTGATACCGAAGCTCTGCTTAAGGATATATGCCACTCCGCCCTTTCCTGACTGGCTGTTGATACGGATAACATCAGCCTCGTATGTCCTGCCGACATCCTTTGGATCTATAGGCAGATATGGAACCGTCCACTTATCAAGCTTCTTTTCCTCTCTCCATGCCATGCCCTTTGAGATAGCATCCTGATGTGAGCCTGAAAAAGCAGAAAAAACAAGGTCTCCCGCATATGGCTGTCTCTCGCCTACCTTCATTCTGGTAAATGTCTCATACTTCTCCCTGATCTCAGGCAGATTTGAAAAATCAAGCTGTGGATCCACTCCGTGTGAGTAAAGATTCATGGCAAGTGTCACGATATCTACATTTCCTGTTCTCTCACCGTTTCCAAACAGCGTACCCTCTATCTCCTCAGCTCCTGCAAGCACACCAAGCTCTGATGTGGCAACACCGCAGCCTCTGTCATTATGAGGATGTAAGCAAAGCACTACTCCGTCTCTGTACTTGAGGTGCTTGTTGATATACTCTATCTGTGTGGCAAAAACATGTGGCATAGCATTCTCTACTGTGGTA
>ENA-OROX01001035-OROX01001035.1-human-gut-metagenome-genome-assembly--contig:-NODE-1035-length-25161-cov-3.611288_pt1 | contig 25161 bp, 36 predicted proteins | sample MGYA00242133_ERZ509058 | MGnify/ENA primary metagenome ERZ509058 (study PRJEB26280, sample SAMEA2338751) | human gut metagenome | biome: human gut; feature: human-associated habitat; material: faeces...
CCAAGCGACGATAGGAATAAAATCAGCGTCTCTCTGCCCCTGCCCCTGAGCGTCCCGGCTTACGCGCCTGTTTACCGCAACGGTAAAAGTGCATACTGATATGCCCGAAAGGGTCGCTCTCATATCCGGCTCATTTGTCAGATTCCCTATAATTACCGCCTTATTCATGACTTTCTCCTTTCCGCCGTTTCCATTAAACTAAGCATGTCCGCTATCTCGTCAGGGGTCTTTGTGGGTATGCCCAGCTGTTCGGCCTCCTGAACAATTCCGTCAATAAAGACGCTCATCTCCCGGCTGTCATATTCGCTGGAGCCTTTAAAACAGAAATATTCAATATACTCCCCCAGCCTGCCCGCTTCCTCATAGTATTTAAAATAGCCTGCCGGGTCTATGTCCGCCCTGAGCTTAAGCGCTATGCGCTGGCCGTAATGCCTGAGCATATCCAGATAGCATTCTTCCTTGCTTATGAGCATAACGTCCGATATGCGCCCTATAAGCAGCCAGGCATAAGCGTTAGCGTCCAGACTCCTGCGTTCCCGGCACCGTTCAATGGTCATTATCCAGGGCTTGTCCGCGCTCTTGTCCATAAGCCGCCTGACCTCCTGCAATGGGACTATGCTCTCCGGCCCCACCTCCGCGCTGAATATATACCGGCCCGTCTTAAAGTCCCTTACCAGTCCTGCATTCTTTATTCTTGCCTGTGTCATAATACTATCTTCCTTCTGTTATTTAAAGAGAGCAGTATATTGTCTAAATCCTTAATCTGCACATCCTTAGCTTTGGCATATCCAAATTCCCCCAGTATCTGCCTGACCAGTTCTATCGCTTCCTTTTGTGTACCGGGATATTCATCAGCAAAAGCCTTGATTTCGTCCGCAGGATTGCGCTGGACTGTTTCCCTCTCGGCATTTTCGGGCAAATCCTCTCCCGCGTAAATATACAATCCCAATCCATGCCGTGCGCAGGCCTTTGTCAGGCTACGCTGTATGGCCTTGTTCACGTCAAAGCTGGTTATATTGGCCAAAGGTATAGACTTATTCTTGTAATCCATAACAGGCAGGTACTCTATATGCTCTATGCCGTTTACTGTTACCCCTGTTTTCACCCACGCCGTAGTACCGTCATGATGATAATTTAATCCGTCCTTATTTTCATATACCGTATATGTAGCATCAGGATGCAGCTTTTTGATTTCTCCCCAGGCCCAAGCCCAGGAAAGATATGTAAGGCCGTTCTTTTTCTCCGTCTTATCGTTTACATTAATATCATTAAGCTGCGTGAAATAATTTGTCTCGCTCATACTAAATGCCCTCCCTGCGAATAAATGTTCTCAATATATATTCTCAGCGCGTCCAGCTCGCTTGCGCTGAAAAGCTCACCCAGCGCCTTTTCCGCCTGCAGCCCGGTAATTCCTATGCATTTCTCGCATACATAGCCGTCTGCCGTCCGCTCGGCATAACGGGAGCTGACTGCCTCGCCGCACACTCCGCATTTAACCCCTTCGCTGAAATCGTCCCCGCCGCAGACGGGACATCTGCTTAATATGTATTCCTCCGGCACGCCCCAGGCCTAGGTTGTCTCTTCTCTTTCAGCCGGCTTTTCAAACGCCGCGCCGCAGTCATTGCATACAAACATTTTGCCGCCCTCCTTAAGCCAACAGCACTACATTACCTGCGTCAATAGCATCAGCAAGACTTTTAGCAAAGAATTTGCAAATACTGTTCATAGCTTCTAAGCGCCATCTTGCTCCGTCAGCTTCAAACAAAGCTGCGGACGGCAAATTCCCTTCTCCGTTAGATTTTAAACGAAGCACAAACGGCGATACCGGCTGCTCTATTTCACTAAAAGTTCTATATGGAATTAATAATACAGGATTAGGCACTCTAGCTGTCCCGACACGTTGAATGCCGGCTTTTATATTCACCGATTGAGATATTCCGTCAGATTTATGTTCTGTTATTACACCGTCTGTAATATTGCCTATAATAGCAAGGACCTCTTTCCTTTGCGCCGAATCCTCAAAATTGCTCTGAAGCATTATGTTGAATAACTCAATATCTAGAAACTGACCATATTTAATATTGGGAATGACGGCCTCACAACTAACTCTTTTCCACCGCTGCCCATCGTTTTTGGTTTCCGAAACTAATTCTACTAATGTAGGTGATAATACATTTATTATGTATCTTAACGGTGGAAATGCAGTATCTTTGTCCACGCCTTTGTTAATATAATCCACTATAGAATTTAAACTACCGGCTTTAAGCGTTTCAGGCGCGGGAGTGTCTAGTTCATATAACTTTTTATCACTATAATTAATCCCGTCAACATTCTGTATGAATGGCGCTGGTCTTTGTTCTAAATATTCTGCAAATTCCTTTAACATAATATTTCCTCCTTAATTCATTTTGCTCAATTTAATTATCTGCGGGTCTGCTTCTACTCCACCCAACATATCCATCTGTCCCGGAACAGCTCTTGTTAATTCAACTGCACACATTTCCCCATTTTCATCATAACCAAAGGTTATCTGACTGCTAACAGGTTTTGAAGGCACAAGCTTTGCCTCAGCAGTAGCGGTTACCCTTGTTATTTCCCGTTGCTCATCCGTTACGAAGTCAAGCGTTACTATTAATTTCCTGGCCTTTTTCCAATCTGTATTCGGGTCAATTAAATTTTGCGCGACTTTAGCCATCTGAAGATTAACCTCTTCTTCAAGCGCGCCTTTAGCCATGTTTAAAATGGATACTCTTTTTTCTTCCACCGCACGCATACTATCTCTCCTCCTAATTTTTCTCTTGCTTTTTTATCAGCATATGCTATAATATCTATAGCAAATGTCTTTTTCATGCCGTCCGTTTCTGTTGCCGCAGAGCGGGCGGTCTCTTTTTGTCCGCAGTCGCATTTCTCGCCGGGGTCAAGCGCCGCGCCGCAGTAAGGGCAAATTCTGTAATAGCTCATTTTTCTTCCTCCACTTCCGTTATTTCATATCTGCCGCCGCCTTAGAATCGCATTCCTGAAAAGGCTCAAGCCACCCGCATTCATTTACCCTATGGAATCCATTAGCCGCGCATACGTTTATCTCTGTCAGCAGCGTTTTCTTTAAACCGTTCGACACATATATTGAATTATCTATTGCCGCCAACGTGTGATAAAGTAACTGCCGCGCTATCCTATCATCTATCTGCGCGTTTAAAGCCTTACACCAAAGCGGCCATACAGCATAATCAATGTCAGCTTCGCGCAAGTCAGCTCCGCTCAAGTTAGCTTCGCGCAAGTCAGCTCCGCGCAAGTTAGCTCCGCACAAGTCAGCTCCGCTCAAGTCAGCTTCGCTCAAGTCAGCTTCGCTCAAGTCAGCTTCGCGCAAGTCAGCTCCGCTCAAGTCAGCTCCGCTCAAGTCAGCTCTGATACCCTCCTTCTCGCCCCCCAACCATTTTTTATGCAATTTTAACGTTTCCGCTAAATCTTTCGCATTCATTTTTCTTCCTCCTTCATTTCCATTCCCAGCCGCTCGGCCAGTTTAGACAGCCAGCCCTTTTTCGCCAAAGCTTCCATAAGCCATTCCCCCGCCAGCAGCCCGAAAAGCACCAGCGCCACAGCCGCAAGCAGCAGAACATAATCCGCAATCATAGGCTTGTCCTCCCTTCTAATTAATAATTTCGCCCAGCCGTTTCTCCACGCCCTGTTTGCTCTCCCTAAGCGCCGCCTGCTCTTTGTTCATTGCGTCCAGCTCCTTGCTCAGCCTGGCTATAGTCTGCCGCGCTTCCTCCAGCATTTTCTCCAGTCCGTATACATATGCTTCTATGTACATAGGCTTGTCCATTCTTATCCCTCCTTTTTAAATTGACCTGTTAAAAGCCCTACCTCTGTAGTTTTGAGCGCTTTAGCTATCAGCCCTAAGTCGCTAATGGTTATTCCTTCCGGCCTGTTTATGCGGGTGTTATACCCTACCCGGCTTTTATACCCGGCCATAGCGTATACCTGCTCCCCAGTTACATCCAGTTCAGCCATTCTCATTTTGATGTTAGTTCTTAATTGCTGGGCTAAGGTCTTTTTCATTTTCTCTCTTTCTCCTTTCGCTATTGACTTTTTATCCTAGATAATGCTATAATTTTCATGTTAGTTGGTTTTGACTTCCTGCGCCAACAGGTAGTCTATTGTTTGTTTGAATAAATCTGATAGCTTCTTCCAGACTTTTATCCTGCCCTCAGAGGTGCCCGCCTCTAAGGATTGATATTGTCTGGTAGATATCCCGGCAAATTTCGCCGTCTCGGCTTGCGTAAGCTGTTTTTTCTTACGCTCGTTTATTAGGTTTATTCTTAACATTAATCACCCCTCACCTTCATATTGATATGTAGTTTAACTTCATATCTGATTGCATTATATATGAAATTATACTTCATGTCAAGAATTATTTTTTATTTTTTAGGAGAATGCTTTATGGATACGCTTGGAACTCGTCTTAAACAACTCCGAAGAGATAAAGGCATTTATCAAAAAGATTTAGCAGCTTTATTAAATATAACTCTCAGGGCCTATCAACTATACGAATCCGATGATGGTTACCCAAGCGTTCCCGGCCTTATCGCCCTCGCCGACTATTTCAACGTCTCCCTTGACTACCTCTGCGGGCGCTCGGATGTGCCCGAACGCAGATGATTATTAATATTTAGGAGTTAATTTTATGAACGATAATATTATTAATGTTGTATTAACTATATTAATCGTTGTTATAGCGTTCCTTATCGGTTATATCGTAAAATTGCGCAAAACTACCAACAAGCAGAATCAAAATACTCCTCAAATTAATGATTTTAATTCAAATCAAATTTATATAGCGCCTTTTGAAAAAAGCCGGCATACTGGTGTTAAGAATGCTGAAAAAGAAATAAAGAAAGCAAGCATACTAGATAATCTTACAAAAATAGACGTCAAGATTTCAGAAACCCCAATTGAGCCTCTAGACGTAGACGAAATGCCAGATGCAGCGCTTGTTAATGCAAAATCATGCCTTGCAATGGATAACTATTGCGATTTTGTTGTTGTTGATGTTGAAACTACAGGTTTAAGTCCCAAGGCTAATAAAATTATTGAAATTGCCGCTGTTCGTTTTGTCAATTTTGAGCCAACAGAATATTTTTCTTCTTTAATAAATCCGGGTATGCAAATCCCTAAAAAATCAATTGAAATACACGGTATTAATAACGAAATGGTTAAAGATAGCCCGAAAATTGAATTTGTAGCTCAGTCCTTCATGGACTTTATTGGAAAAGAAAAATTCATTGCAGGCCATAATATCATGTTTGACCTAAAATTTCTCTATGCCAATGGTATGAATTTATTAGCAAGCAAACATAAATTCATTGATACCCTAACTATAGCGCAGCAACATTTAAGAAAAATTAGTAAAGAATCTGATGTATGGTTGGAAGATTATGATGTAACCAATTACAAATTAGACACTCTGCTAAGATATTATACTATCCCTCAAGAACAAGTACATAGAAGCCTTGACGATGCTTTAAACATAGGATTTTTGCTACATAAACTCTTACTCGATTTAGGAAATTAATATTCTGTTTTCAATGAGCAAAACAATAATATAAAGATTGACTACAATTTTACGGTTTAACCGCAATCGCTTGGTAAAAAAATTATTTCTGCGTATGGTATCTCATATACATCTTCAATCTTCTTTAATGTAGGTATATCTGGATATGATAATCCTCTTTCATAATTACTTAAAGTCCATTCACTAATTCCCAACATTTTTGCAGCCGTTTTTTGATTATATCCTTTATTTATCCTTGCCGCTTTAAGTGTTATTGCCATAACATCACCTCTCTCATTACATATATAGTATAATGCGGTTTAACCGCAATGTCAAGCATTATTTTCATTTTTTATTTGACTTTTTTGCGGATATACCGTATTATAGCAAAAAAGGAGTAATGATTATGGATAATAATTTGGGCAACAAAGAAACTATGGCGCGTAATATACAATATTATATGAATTTAAAAAACGTGTCTCGAAATGATTTGTGCAAAGCATTAGATGTGCCGTATACAACTTTGCGAGATTGGTTAAAAGCCATTACATATCCTCGTATTGATAAAATAGAAATGATGGCCAATTATTTTAATATTTCAAAAGCTGATTTAGTAGAAGAAAAAACGAGAACTAAGCCTCCTCAAACAAATAAAATAAGCGATACTGGCCAGCGTATAAAGGAAAAACGGCTTTTGGCCGGTATAAGTATAGAAGAACTGGCTGAACAGTCCAATGTTTCAGCCGATATAATAACTCGGTTAGAAACAGGAGTACCAACTTCGTTTGATTCAAAAATTCTTAAAAGTATAGCCCGTGTGCTTAAGACTAATATGGATTACCTTGCCGGATGGTCGGATGACGGTTCTAAATTAGACCCTCCTAATCCTTTTGACGCTATATTTGATACTCCGCAGCAGCCGGTAGCCTATATTCACGGTTCAGACGGCGCTAGTAAAACTATTACGGACAAAGAGATGATTGACCTTATAGACAAATTCTTTGACCTGATGGAAAAGGAGAAAAAAGACAAAAAATAAAACTGTAAATTTTTGATTATTGATATCCTGTGGCGAATGCTGTAACATATTTTTGAATATATTACAGGGGGTATCAATATGAATAGCATAAGTAGACTAGCCATTTCTGTTCTATTAGAGAACAACATTAGCTCATTGCCGGTTGACGTCAAAAATCTCAGCATTCACGGTAATAACATTATTTTTTCTAATTATGATAAATCCTTATCGTTAATAGAAGGAACGCACCTTGAAAAAATAATTAATGAAAATTCTGCTCTTGCATTAAGTAGGGATGGAAAATACTGCGTATTGCTCAATCCTGCTTTGGGAGCTACTCAAAGGTTAGAAAAAATAGCGCATGAGCTTGGACATATAGCCTGCGAACATGAGGGCACAGACGGCTTTTGCGGAGTAACTGACGATTGTGCTCAACGGATAATACAAGAAGCGGAAGCAGAGCAATTTAAAACAGAACTTTTAGCTCCTACAATAATACTGTATAAAATGGGAGCTGATACGGCAGAAAAAATACAGGCTATTACTGGTGTGTCAAAGGAAACGGCAGAAAAGGCTCTCATAGAAGTCCTTCACCGCAACGGCCTTAAAAATCCGTTTTTAACAGAAGAGGAAAAGAAACTATGGGCGAATTTTAAAGATATTACGCCAGAAAAAGAAATTGTTAATTATATATCCGATTATGATTCTAGGAATAGCAAAAGAACCAGAATACTTTTTGCCATATTGGCGATGATTATATTTTTGTTTGTTGTACTAGACAGTAGGCTTGATATAATCCCCATGAACGGCAACTATATTGAACCTCAATACCAGCAAAATACACCTCTTACGCCGAATAACTACTATCCGAGCACAAACGATGACAATAATAATTATACCGTTTACATAACAGAGCATGGAGAAAAATATCATAAGGCTACCTGCCGCTATCTTACGGACAGCAAAATAGCTATAGATATATATGATGCTATAGCAGAAGGATATGAGCCTTGCTTTGTTTGCAAGCCGTAAACAAAAGGAGGAATATAATAATGGCCACGGCCAAAAGGCTGCCTTCCGGGCGCTGGCGCTGCCTGGTATATGTGGGCAAGGATGAGAACGGAAAGCGCAAATATAAATCCTGTACGGCGGACAGCAAAAAAGAAGCCATAGCGCTGGCTGCTGATATGCAGTTAAATAATGAAATGGCAAGAAACCCGGCTAAGTTTACCCTGGGACAAGCCATAGACAGATATATAGACAACAGAAGCAATATACTCTCCCCTTCAACTATATTAGGCTATAGGCGCATGCGACGCTGTAATTTCCAGGAGCTGATGCCCTTGCAGGTCAATACGCTCACTTCGGAGATATTGCAGGCCAGCGTTAATTCAGCTGCGCAGACCTTATCGCGCAAAACTGTAGCAAATGCTTATGGCCTGATTTCGGCCGCCCTGCGTGAAGTGCTGCCTGAGAGGAATTTTAATGTGCGCCTGCCCGCTAAGACAAAGAGCGAAATAAAGATACCTACTGAAGAGGAAATAGCCAAGCTGGAACAGTTTATTTACGGCAATGATATAGAACTGCCTATTCTGCTTGCGCTGCATTGCGGAATGCGCCTGTCTGAGGTTATGGGAGTAAAGGGTATTGATATATCGGATGGCATGATACATATCTGCCGCGCACGGGTTATCGGGCCAAACGGGCTGACCGAAAAGCCTCCTAAATCTTTACAGGGCAACCGCCGAGTGCCCATGTCCAATCGTATAGAAGAACTTACAAAGGACAAAACCGGCAAGGATGAATTTATAATTGATTTCACTGAACCGCAAATATTACAGCGTTTTGACCATATATTAAAACGCGCCGGCCTTCCCCATATGCGCTTCCATGATTTACGGCACTATTTTGCCTCCGTATGTTTAAAGCTAAACATGCCTGAGCGATACGCAATGGACTTGATGGGACATGCCACTCCTGGCATGCTTAAAAAATATCAGCATATTTTAGAAAATGAACGCAAGGCCACTCAAAGCGCAGTAATTAATTATTGGAACAGCAACCGAACAGGAGCGGACAATTAATTTCGTGTTGCATTTCGTGTTGCATTTTAAGCAAAAACAGCTGTTTTTATGTGCAAATCCCTTTACCTCGGATAAAACATCAAAACCCCAAAATGCCCGATATACAGGGACAATGAACAAAAACGCCGCATGTGCGGCGTTTTTAGTTTGGTGGAGATGAGGGGATTCGAACCCCACATATTATCCTTAAATATCCCAATATATCGCATATTTTAAAAAGTCGTGTTGCATTTCGTGTTGCATTTATATTATTTATTAGGTTCAAATTAATCCTCCATAATATTCCTGCATAGATTCCTTACTTATCACATTCGCACATGGTTCTCCAGGTTCCGTTTCTCCCCTCGCCTCTTTCCAGGGACGTTCTTTATGAGTAAGCTCGCTAAGCCAGAACGGCTCCTTGTCTCCGTAGGTATTGAGAACCGAATCCATAGTTTCAATTTGTTCTTGCGTAAAATCCATTGAAACAAGTACATTCTCTAAAAAATCCTTATCTATAATAAATTTACCTTTATGTTCCTTAAACAAGACCGGACAAACAGGCCCGTTTGCCCAAGCCTCAAAATCTTCCTCAAATAGAGGCTGTTCATCCCATGCCAAAGACCACGCCTGGCAATAATAAACCAGCTTCTGAAACTTCATGGTGGTTATAGGCGCACATTTCCCAGCCACATATTTGGCTACGGAAAAAACAGATATTTTCATAAAATAAAGTCCTCCCTCTTGACTTTTAGGAAGAAGGCGAATATAATATAAAAAGAAAGGCAGTACCGTTTTGACGGTTAGCCTGTGAATTGAGTTATTGAAAATAACCGCATTCCCTGGCCGGGGGCGGTTATTTTCGTTTCATGTTTGACTACCATCTAAAACAACACCGCTCTCAAACAAACTATTCTATATTAAGTTCATGTTTAAGGGCAGCCTGAAGCACCTGAGAAAAGTTTATATTTGCTTTTTCAGCCTCATAGCATAGCCAACTCGGAATGGTGCAATTTTTCTTAACCACTTTAGTTTCATTTTTTCGGCGATATTCTGTAAAATCCACATCAACTAAAGAAATAATTTCACCATCCCCACCTTTAATATTTTTCACAGAACTAGCAGCGGGTATGCCTTTCCCATCATCCTCTAAATCAATTCCCATTAAACCTATAGCATCTCGCGCCATTTCTATAGCTTCGGTTAAACTATCTCCCTGAGTATTAATGTTGAAATCAGGAATAAATACAGTAAACCCTTTTTCATCAGGTGTTAAAATAATAGGATATGAATTTTTCATAAAAACCTCCTTGACAAAATAGTATTATATAGCGAGGAGCGGGACGGGGCCTTATTTTAGCCCCCTCCTCTTTATTATCGCTTTTGCTAAATTCTCCTTTATTTCTCTATGGCGAGGGATTGTTTCCAAATCCGTACCGTTTGTGTATATGTCGTGTCCACCTCCATTTCTTTTTAAGTACCAACCGTTTTTCTCAAGCAGTCTTATAAAATCTGTACGTTTCGTTTTTATCCCCTCCTCATTACACTATTATTATACGTATTTTATGCGCATTTGTCAAGCAATTTTTAGACTTTTTATGATTTTACATCATATTTTCCTTGCTTATAGATATAGTCCCCTGTACATTTTGGGTTGCAGCTTTTGTTATAGCTAAATTAGTTATTGTGTCATTAAAGGAGCCAAAGCCCGCCATACATTGTACGGCATTCTTTTGAAAAGCTCCCACAAATACCGCGCGCGGACAATTCATGCTATTTGTTATTACAACCCCATCTATAGCCGCAGTATCGCTATAAATAACCGCAGCATTAGAAGCGCTCATGCCAGTATAGGCATAATACTCCCCGTTATTAACTCTTAAAAGGCCGTTAGTCGATAAGTTAAAGCAATAACTGTTCCCGGAGCTGCAAAAAACATAACCATAGCAATTATTAAAAGTTCCCGTTTGAGCTATATAAGATTCGCCATAAGAGCGGATTCTAAAGCGGCAATTATCGGCTATAATATAGCCCATTGTAGCGGAGAACATAACAAAGCTGCTATTACTATATAGGCATTCTGCAACAATCGTTGCATTTTTTATGTTAATTCCTACTCCATAAAACCCTATATAATGATAGCCCGCATTACATGTAAGATTTATTGCAGAACAGTTTAAAAAATCAAAAGTAACCCGCTTATTTGTGCTGCCCGCCCCGCCTAGGCTAAACCATCTATAACGGCTTACAGTCGTTCCGCTTCCTCCATATGGGGCAGTTGCTCCAAATGTGCCGTAGACATTAATAGTTAATTGGTCATAGGTTGTATCATTGGCCAAAAACTCCTGCGCAAGCTCCGAAAGTTGCACATTGTCATCAACGCCGTTGCATAGATAAATATATTCATCGACTTTTTTAATAGTTGACATTTCGTCTTGCAGCTCTGTTATTTCGTCAGATACACTGCCTAAACCCGTTCCGTCTATAGATTTATAAACAACAACATCAATCACCGTTCCGGCTATTTTTTGCCCGGTAAACGTAATAACGCTGCCGCTAACGGTATAATCGTCTGTTTCGATTTGCAAAAGCCCATTTACATAGATATTAAGTATATCAACGCCGGACGGGTCATATTGCGGAATATTAAAAGTAACAGTATAAGTCAGACTATCAGTAGTTATGTGGTCATGATACTGCTTAAAAAGTGTTAAACTCGCAACGGTATCTTTTACCCCTATAAACCATTCATTAAATTCTGTATCTAAATTCTCGAAAAAGTCATTATAGCCGATAGGCGTTGTTATCCAGCCGCATACGGCAGTATTAGCCCGCTGGTCTGTAATGTTTGCTTGAGTAATTCCCGTTACTCCTGGCGCAACCGTAATATCAGCAAGAGCTATTTCATATATCCCGCCGCTTCGGGTCAGCTCCGGCGCTATAGGCGTAGCGGAGGCGGCCCCCGTTAAGTATTTTAGCTCAATTATTCGGCCCTCTGTATTAGTATTAAGCTGCAAAACAACACGGTCAATGCGCGAATTATCGCCCACGGGCGCGGTTGGGACTGCAAAATCATCAAAAACAGTATCGTTTTTATACCAAAAGCCATTAATCCACGCGCGGCCTATGTTTATATTAAGGCCCATGCCGCCGGAGGCGGTCACTCTTAATTCATTATCAGCACTCCGCCTTACTCCGTTGCTTATAATCGCTCCTAGATTGTCGTTGTAATCAGTCGCGTTATATTTTCGGTCATAATTTGAACCTTCCTTTAACGCATTGAAAAAACCGCTAGTTTGTGCCATGTTCTAAACCTCCTTAAACTCCATATTCTATATCTATTTTATAGCCGTCATCGTCCTGCACTTCCGTAACGGACAAAATACGCGCGTTTATATATCGCCCTATGTCTTTATCTTCGATTGTTATTAAATCGCCTAAATTATAGTCCACTCCATAAGTATAAAAGGAGTTAGTTAGGTCTATTTCTCCGTCAAATGTTTCTGTCTGCTGAAGCTCAATAACTGCTTGCCGCCCTTGTGCCTCCAGCTGCTTCCTGTAATCTTGCATTGCCTGTTCTTCCTGCGTTAAGTCCTTTGCGTCAACAAATATTTCCCGCCTCTCAAGGCCGGATATCCAAGCATAAGCAAAAGCGCACTTGCGCTCCGTACCCTCGCCCTCTCCACCTATTAAAGCCGTTGTTTTGTAGGCCGCTTTTTCTTTTACATAGTTAGAGGCGGTCAGGTTATCAAAATCCTGCGAAAATATTATAGGCTGCTCTGTGGTGCTATCCCTTGAGCGGTCAGCGCCTTTATAGATTTTATATCTAAATCTTAAAAGCTCATCATCAAGCCACATTCTAGCCCCGCAAGAATATTCCTCTAAAACGCTATCCGTATATTCCAGCAGATTTTTATAAGTAACTTGCTTTTCTGCGCTTTCTTCCCCGCCGCTTGCGGTATCGGTTACAATTACATCCGGCAGGCCCGTTATATCCTCATCAGTCCAATATATTTCAGGGATATTTCTGTTAATATCGCCCGCCGCAACCGCATTATTATAAATTAATCCGCGCACAGCGGCTTCTACGTTGCCGCGTAACGTGCTAGACGCGCAATGCCATATATAATTATTCCCAACCCCTGAAAGCGTAGCAGAGTACACAATACGGCGGTCTAGGATGGATTTTATAAACCTACCACTAGCGACAATCATTCTTCCGTCTATTCTATCGTTAGTAATTTCTACTCTTTCAATAATGCCGCATTCTGAATTTCCGGGCCGCGTTACATAATTATCCTCGGATAAAATATCAATGCTGGATAATTCAGCAGATACATAAATTTCAAATTCGCCCACGCCATAATAAACGGATTTCCATATTACAGACTTTGCAGCGTCTATAATCCCTATAACCTCGCGGCTGCTCTTATTTCTTATTTCAAGGTAATCTATCATATATATTTCCTCTTATATGTCAAAGTAAAATACATATTGGCTTCCGTGCCGTCAGCGCTGTTTATTGTAAATTCGTCCTCGCCCGTGCGCAGTTGCAGCCATGTACTGCCTTTCATTATTTTAGAAAGAATATTATCACCGTTAAGCGTTAGAGTTTTTCGGCCCTTTTCTGTATTGATTTCAACTTCATCACCAGCCGAAAGAGTAATATTAACGCCTATATATTCGCCCTCCGAATTGTATATAGCCGGATCAACAACCTCTCCAAGCGCGATAATGCTAATATTTATTCCTACATCCGCGTCACCGTCATTAATAAAGGTCTTTGTCCTGTTCATGTCATATTCACCAAAGGGCATACCCTCATCAGTAAAAAATAACATGTCGTTAGGGTAATCCGTGAAATAATGGAGGTCTAGCGCTTCCGCTATTTCCTGAATAGTATAGTCAACATCTTCCCAATACGGATTAGAGCAGTATAAAGCTATTTGCATAGTGGCCTGATTGGTATAGCGCGGCATGTCTATATCTCTAACTACGCAGCTTATTTGTGTTATGCGGCTATTCTGCGTCATTCTCAAAGTTGCCGTTTGCTTTGGCTTGATATATTGAGAAATATAGCGCTTTATATTTTCCACATCCGCTTCAATCGTTAATTCAAGAGTAATATCGCGCGGCATTGTCCGCACATTATTAACAAAATCCCCGTCCATGCTCGCAATAGTTGTACTGGATATATCCGCATTAGCTACAGTAAGCCCTAAAACATTAGATAATTTAAATTTGCTATTGCCTGTAAGTGGCAATATTAATCCTGCTTTAGATATAAACTCTAATTTCATGCGGTTGCACCTCCTATTGCAAGTCTTACCGCCGCCTCTGTCTGCTGTTTAGACTTGAAAAGCTCATAGCGGCTATGCGCCTGTGAAAAAGTATTATATTGATTTACAACTACAGGCTGAACGCTGGCCGCTCCCTGTCCAGTATTTATATTCATATCGCCTAATTCCGTGGTAATGCCGTCCATAGATTTTACCATTGCATTTTTAACGCCTTTTATATTATCTTCAAAGCCTTCGCCGATACCCAAGGCTAAATTTTTGCCGATTTCATCACGGAAAACAGTAGACGGGCTTTTAATTCCAAACAAGGATTTTATGCCGTCTATGATTGAATTAAATAGAGACTTAACCGCGTTCCAAATATTTTCGGGATTTAAAAGCCCCGTAAACAATCCGGCTAGCATTTCCGCGCCCGCCTGAATAAGCTGCGGTATGCCCTCTATTAATCCATTAACTATTGACGTTATAATCTGCGGCAATTTAGAAATAAGCTGCGGTATTGCTTTAATTAGCCCCTCTCCTAGCGTGTTAATTAATTTAACTCCCGCCTCTAGCAATTTAGGAATATTGCTTATTATTGCAGATAATAGCTTATCTATAATTACAGGTATTTTATCTATCAAGCGCGGCAATGCGGCAATCAGGCCATCAGCTAGGCCTAAAATTAGCTGTATTCCCGCGTCAATAATCAAATCTATATTGTCTATGAGCGTTTCTACAATTAAAATTACCGCGTCAACGATAGTAGGGATTAATGTAGGTAGCATATCGGCCAAACTTCGGACAAAGGTTGTAAATACCGTAATAGCTGCCTGCACTATTGCGGGCAACTGCTCAACCAAAGTTTGGGTTATAGTAAGAATTATTTGCGTTGCCATTTCTGCTATAGTCGGCAAAGCTTCGGTTATTTTTGTAAGCACTTCGGTAAGCAGATTACCTAAAGAAGTAGAAAGCTGCTCCGTTGCTCCCTCTGTTCCGTCAATTACTCCCGTTATATCGGTTAATATTTGAGCGATAGCAGGCGAAAAGTCACTTAGAATAGTTGTTTTAAACTCGGTTATTTTAGTATTTAACGGCTCTACCGCTTCGCCTAAATCCGCTTGAGCCTGTGCGAACTCCGCTTGTGCCTCGTTTGCGGCTATGATATCCCCGTTTAATTCTTTGTATTTGTCGGCCTGCTCATCATAAAGGCCATTAAGGGTATCAGTAATAAGAGCTTGCCGCTCCTGCTCGCTGCTTGCCGCGTCAAGTTTCTTTTGAAAATCATCTTCATTAACGCCCGCCCAATTAAGCGCGTCCGCAAGCACGCCAGTAAGTTGCCCGGTTTTGGCTGTCTCATTAGCCGCCTCGGTTAGCCCCTCTATGGGCAGACTATCTCCGAATTGCGCATAAACGCCCGTTACAATGTCTGTCCATTTTTGCAAATCCTCTGAATTATTAGCCAGCAAGGCTAAATGCCCCGCCGCTTCGGAGACTTTTCCCGAATCGCCCAAGACTGCATAAAGGTCTGTATAAGTTTTTTCCGCGTCCTCGGCAGAAAGGCCCGCAGTCGTAAAGCCCGTTTCAAGCCGCGCCATTTCCGTGCGCAGCTCGCGTGTGCTTTCCGCTAAATCTAGTAATTGTTTAGCGCCAGCAACTGCCGCCGCCGCTACTGCGCCTATTGCAGCAGCTCCAATGCCTGCCGCGCCTTTAAGCGCTGAAAAGCCTTTGCCTGTACTTTTGGCGCTGTCTGATAGCTTATCTGATTTTTTAGCCGCGTCCTCGCTCGCGTCACCCATTTCCTCTAGGGCCTGCGTTTGCTGTTCAAGCTCTTTTTCATTTTTATTTAGGGCTGCGGTCTCGTTATTTATTTTTATACGCAAATCAGCCGCCTGCTTGCTGGCAGGGTCTAACCCATCATCAATGAGGCGGTCATATTCCTTTTGCAGAGCGTCTATTTTTTTACGCTGTAGGTCTGTAGCAGTATTTAAATGGTTTATGCGCGCGCGTACCCCTTCTGATGATTTACTCCAATCATCCATACCCGCTGCCGCCGCTTTAAATTCGCTTTCGCTCTCGCGTATCATGCGGTTAGCTTGATTAAGCCCCGTTTTTAAATCTGTTATATCTATAGAAAAATTAGCGCCTAATGTCTCGTTGTTTGGCATTTCATCACTTCCTTAATACCAACCACCGCTTGCGGTCTTGTCATTAACTCTAATCCTCTGTTCGCCGTTTACAGTCCTTTGCGGTTGCTCGCCTATGTTTTCGCTCTTTAAAACATAGTAATTAATAAGCATAATAACTTCGTCCGCGTCCTGCTTGAAAAGCTCAAAAGGTGTCATATTATGCGCGCGGCATAATGTTATTGATACGTCAAATAATTCAAAATAAACGCCTTGAAAGGGGGCGGCGTTTTGCGCCCCCTTTAGACGTTTTTTGAATTACCCCCGTTAATATTGCCTACCAATGAAAGGAGCTGCTTAAAAGTATTAATTACGTCAAAAGCGTCTGCCTTTTGTATATCCGTATCGGTAAGCCCGTCAAAAATAGACTTGATAAAATCGCTGATAGCAATAAGCTGTTCGCCTGAATCTTTATCCTTAATCTTTTCTTGCAGTTTCACGGCCTGCAAGATTACTCCCCAGCGGACATGCTCTGTTTCAAACTTTTTTAAAACCTCATCTTTTTTGCCGTAGATGGATAATTCAAATTTAGCCATATTAATTATTCTCCTTGTCCTTTGTTAGCTGTTTGTAAATCTGATTTGTACCAGTTGCCGCAAGGCCGGAAGCGCCGCCAATAAGAATGGCAGTTAAAATATTGTCGGCGGGCATGATTTCAGGAATAGCATAGAATGCTACTACTCCCAAGGCTACGCCAAGCAGCGCCGCCCATAGCGGAATTAGCCTAATCCATTTTTCACTTGTAACAATTTTCTTATATACGGCAAGAGCAGTATAAACAAGGGCCACAATAACGGGCACGCTCGTAACATCAAGTATATTTTCCAAATAAAACACCTCCCTAGCGTTGTACGCTGTTAATTCTAGTTTCTAGGCCGTTAATTCTTTTGTGTGCCTGCTGCGCGCTTGCTTCCGTTCTTACTATGGTTTCTGCATGGCTTTCAACCGTATGCAGAATGCTCTTTTGTTCTTCATAAAGGGAATCAAGCCTTGTTTTTATATACTCAATATCAGACTTTAAAGCGCCCTCGGCTTCGCCGCGCTTTTTTGTGGCGGTACTGCGGCCCGCAATAAAGGAAATAACCGTGCAGGCCGCAGTAATAATTGGAATAAGATTTATAAGCAAGGTTTCTAATTCCAAATTACTCACCTCTACAAATTAAGTTAATGACGTGTCGGGCGTTGTTACCGTTGAAAAGAATTTTGTTTCAGTCATTGAAGCGTCAGAGGAACGCATAAACATTGATTTAGCCGGAGCCTTTACGCCTGTGCCGCCGCCATTAGTGAATTGATGTTCGGTATAAACCCCGGTATAAACCAAGCTCATGTTATTACTTGTCGTTCCGTTATCCTTCGTTGCCGCTGTTTCATCAGGAACATTGAAAGTGCCTTTATAGCGCCAAACATAACGTTCTTCCTCCCCTTCGCCTTCTTCGCCTAAAATATAGCCAACGGCAAAATACTTATACTTCCTAGGCGATTCAATAAACTGCTTTTTAGTTACGTCATAAGTGCGGCCCGTAATATCTGCCATCACTTCATCACTAGGCACGGCGATTGTAAATGTTACCGTGTCGCTGCCCTCGCTGTTTATAATAATTGCCGCTATATTATCGTAATATTTAGCCTCGCTGGACGTTTCAACGGTCTTGCTGATTTCGCCAACGGGCGCAAGCGGTTTGACTGTTCCTGTTACATAACCGCCCTCTGTCTCGTTATCGTCCGTAGTTATAGGAGCATATACAAGATTACGGCAGCCTCTAAATTCTACAGCCATTTTTAAAACCTCCTTAATACTCAATAAAATAAAAATCTTGTTGCCATCCTGTGTGCGTGGGTTCATCAGACGGAATATCACGGCCTTTCCCTTGCGGTATGAATCCGGCTGCTTTTAAAGCGTTTCTTATTTCAAGCGGCTTGCTATCAACTAGCAAAACATCATTGCTATAAAAGATAACCGAAAAATCCCATACAAAAGACTTGGTATCATTGTCATAATGGCTCCCGTCTAAAACATCATCCGTCCAGAATGTTATAAAACTATCAGGGTAATTTTGAGCAGGGTTTAAAGAGCCTTGCAGGAATACGGGATAGCCGAATTTTTTAAGCTCTGCAATTAATTTTTCTTTCATTTGCTTAACCTCTCTAAAATCTTGTGCAGCGTTTCTTCCTGCGCTTTTTTTATCTGCGGTTTAGCCTTATTCTTTGCGGCCTTGATAAAGCCGCGCGGCTTAATTCTAGGAGTGCCATAGTTAATAAATACAGCCTCGTAACCGTCAGACAAATCTTTAGGATTATATTCGCCCTTTTTATATCCGACACGCGCAATACATACATTGCCCATCCATTCAATTTCAGGCGATGGCATACGGTTTGTTAATGCGTTTGATACTTTAGATTTCCTCATCTGCGCCTTAAGCTCTTTCTGCTGTATTTGCGCCGATTGTTTCATGCAGCTATCAACCGCCCTATTTGCCGCTTTGCCGCTTGCCTCTATTTTTTTTAGTAGCTCGTCAAAGCCTTCTAAATTTAGCTGAATATAAGATTTAGGCATGTTATGGCGCTCCTTTAACTCGTCTTATTTTGAAATATAAGACTTGATTGCGCTGCTCTAAATTTTCCGGCTCCCCTAGGATTTCAAATACCGCATTATCGGACATCCTTTTTAATCTGCAATCGCTCTTTATATCCGGGCGATACCAGCAAGTAATTTGCGCCGTATCAATGACGCTTAAAATGCCGTTACTTTCTGATTCAGTACCGCCAAATGTTTTAAAATTGCACATGATTAAATCCCCGTCCGTATAGGTTTTTTGCGGAACGCCTAAAACCGTTTCGCTCGTGGGTATTTGCAACATCATGGGCGTTGTCATTTGATTTGCGGACGCTGGTCTAAACATCACTTTCGCCCCCTGCCTGCGCGGAAAGCTGTATCATTCTTTGTATAAAATACTCGCTTAATTTCACGCTGCCGCTCCCATAATTCCAGAGGTCAGCAACGCCGCGCATTATTACGCCGACAGCCTCGGAGCTATTAACTACCGATTCGGCAACGCCAGCGGAGCGCATAAAGGCTTTTACCTCATCAATATAAAATTGCAAAGCCTCATCCTGATAATCGCCCGTAATGCCAAGCCCTGCTTTAATCTTCGCTAATAGCTCTTTATCTGTCATCATAACATTATCCTTTCAGTCTAAAGATTCACGAAACGGCGCATTAAGCCCCTGCGCTCTTTTTATTAACTACCACAAAGCCCTTATCAACAATTACGTTACCGCCTACCATTACCTCACCGCGCACGGTTAAGAGGCCCTCGGCAAATTTGTAATCTTCGGAAACATTAACTTCAAAATTCCCGAACAGACCAAGCTTATAGTTAGTAGGTGTTCCATAAATCATGGTCTTAACGCCGCTGCTTGTTCCAGTAGCAGCATTATAGCCCGCCACATCAGAACAAATGCAGTATCTTACAGACAGGCCGCCGTCTTTAATAATGCCCGTGTTAGGATTGGAGCCGTCCGGCGTGATTTCATAAACGGCATTCTTATTGCTGGTGCCCCTAACATCGCCAAAGGCCACAAGGTCAGTCTTATTCAGGTAAAGCACGGCATTACCGCCGATGTTTTCATCACCGCCATAAGCAAATACAATCTGTCTAAGGGTCTTTTCATCAATAGGAGCTGTCATGTCAAGGGTTTGTACCATGCTTGCGGGGCTGGTATCAGTATTTGCAGCATTGATAATGCCGAAAATCTCATTAGTGCCGCCGCCCTTTACAATCCACTCGGCAAGCTTTTTCCTTAAAGCAATCATTGCGCCCTCTCTTACCTTCTGTTCATACTGCAAAGGCGTTTGCTTTCTTAATTCACGCGAAACATAAGAGACGCAGCCCAGCAGGAAAGGATTAATAGCAACGGTTTTAAAAGTGGGGTCTGTAGCAGTCGGAGCTGTTCCATCAGTCAGCGCTCCCGCAGTCTGCCAAGCGGTAATATATGCCTCTTTATGACTTCCCATGCCCGTCATATCCTCAACGCGCACCATGTCAACGATAGAAGAAACAGTATTAAAGGGGTCATTAATGCCGCCTACGCTGGTAGGCTTTGCAATAGTTCCGGTAGAAATGAGCGTTGACCGTGTTTCTTGTACGCTAATGCTCATCCGGCCAGTTTTAGAAAGGTTAGCCGCTCTTTCCTCGGCGCTATTATTGGATTCCGCGCTTGTTCTCTGCGCCATAGCCGCAATAGGGCTAAATTTGCGCTCACCTTCGCTTGCAGCTTCGCCCTCGGCTGCTGCCGGAGCGTCAACATCTGCAAGCATGTTTTCAACTTCTGCAATTTCAGAGCCAAGAGCGGCTAAAGTTTCACCAATAGCGGCGCGCTCTTCTTTGCTTTCGCTCTCAATCATGGCCTGATTGAGTTTTTCGCGCTGTTCCTTTTTGGCACTAAGCATTTTTAAAAGCTTATCTTTCATTTTTTAATACCTCCATACATTCTAATAAGATTTTGTATATAAAAATTTTGATGTTTTGCGCGCTTTTCGCCCTCCGGCGGCTCTTTGCTAATCTCCATCAGCTCCAAGTCATGCGCTTTTATAATGGCACCTTCGCGCTTTTCGCCCTCCGGCTGCTCTTTGTCAATCTCCATCAACTCCAAGCTGCGCGCGTAAATGGAAGTATCGCCATAAGCGCCATTATCACAGATTGAAACATCAAACAAGCTGCCTATTTTAGTTATTCTCCGTAAAATATAGCCGTCAGACCTTTTTTCTTTCGTCTGCTCCTTAACGGTAAAGGCAAAACTGCCCTCCGTTAATAGTCCGGCCCGTGTCGCTAGATAAATATCCTTGTTAAAGCTAGTTGGAATTAAATCGCTATCCATTCTTAGGCCCTGCTCATCTATGGATAGCCGCAAGCTCTTATTTCTAGTCCGCGCCATTATCATAAAATTTTCGCTGTGATTATAGCGCAGAACAACATCCGACATATCGGCCCCGTCAAAGGCGTTTTTGTCGATAATTTCATAAAAACCGCGCCCCTCAAAGCCTATAAAGGTTTCCTTTTCAAATACTACAGGATAGCCGCTGGCGTGCATTAGCTCGCTGCCGTTTTCCTCGCGCGTTTCTATGCTGAAATTTTGAAAATTAGAAAATCGCGTTTCCTTTGGTAACTTAATATTGCTCATTATTTTCCTCCCCTCCACTCGGAGCGCTTGAGTTTCCCGCCCCTGTGTTATCCTCGCTTAATTTATTATTATTATCAGCGTCTAACAACGCATTATAGCCTTGAGCAATAACCTCACCTTGCCCATTCGGTAAAGGTGGATAGCCTAGCAGCTCCCGCGCTTCGTCTTTCATAAAAATTCCGGCTGGTAAGCCTATTTGCAGAGCAGAAAGCTTGTTTTCCATGCTCATAAAATTAATGCTGTTCGGATAGAGCATAATAGAATTACCATAGCTTTCCTCTCGCTCTGTAAATATCGTTTTGCTTATGGCCTCGCCAAGATTTTTTATATCTGCCTCTAGCGCATGTTCATAAAAAGCCTCTTTCTGCGCTTTGGTGTAATCCCCGTTTAAGATTGGCAGGCTTACGCCCGTATTCCTCAAGATTGCATTATAAAAATACTCTATCGTATCTTTATCAACTAGCTTTACATCACGCGGAATATTGATATATTCCGTTTTTAAATCAGTAAACAAGATTCCGCTTTCGTTATTTGCTAGCTTATTATTAAATTCGGTCTGTTTAGCTAGTGTTTTTTCATCATCAAGATAGGAATTAAATTTTACAATTCCGTTTATCTTTGCCGATACATTCAGAGCTAAAGCTATAGACTGCGTTAGCTTGTCATATTCTCTAAGCAGCTTAAGCAGGCCCTCATTATCATTGCTCCCATAAATGTTACCGCCAAAATAATCATTAACGCCATAATCTTTGCGCCAATGGACAACATCAGAGGCAGGCAATTCCACGGTATAGCCATTGCCAAAGGTAAAGCGCATATATAGCCGCTCGCTTTGGTCTGATAAGTAATCTACGTTTGTAGGCTTTAACGGGTATAGGCCCGTATAATAGCGCTCGCCGCCATTAGTAATATAATAAGCCGGATAGATAAAGGCATTTTTATTTAGCTCAAGCAGAATAGTGATTTTTTCAAAAAAATCACTCTGGGTCATGTACTCATTAGGGCGGCGCAAACATCTAGCAATAGAGCTATCTGTAATAACTTCAAGTTTGCCGTTAGTTTTGCGTATATGGTTAGGCTTTAATTTTTTAAACTCGTTAGCCTTGCAGCGGATAGCCTGCATAATAATATCACTCGCATAAATATTATTGCCAAAATCCGCATAGCTCGGAATATTTCCCGACATTGTAGGCGCATAATTAACGCTGGTTTTTTTCGGCTTACGTTTAAAAAAGTCTAGTATATTCATCTTAAACCTCACTTTACATACCGCATGTATTCCGACCTAAACCGCTGTAATGTTGCATAAAGAATTATCAAGGTTACGGCTCCATCAATGCGGCGGCTAGGCTGATTATTTATTTTCACGCACATAACCTGCCCTAAATTATTAACTTGCATAGAGGCATTGCCCAGGCACCATTTATCTATTGGATTTTCCCCGTAATTGATAATACGGCTCTTTAAATCGGCCTCAACTAATTTCATAGGGCTAGACATAACAGCCGGATTTTGCTGTATTACCTCTGTTTCTATGCCGTATTCATCCATGCGTTTAATAAACTCCTTTGCAAACCTCACATCATAGCCGCATTTTACAACGCGGATATTAAAACGATTTTTCAAGCCTGCTATCCAGTCAGCAACAAGGGTTAAATCATTATCGTTTCCCTCGCAAATAGTTAAGCGCCCATCTTTAGCCCATTCCTTATATCGCGCGCCCGCGTTCTTATCGTCCGCATTATCTAGCTTGCTGGCCGGAATCCAATAATGCGAAAAGATATATTTTGTATTATCATTCGGACGCATAAACAGCAATTTGCAATTAGTCAAGTCAGTTGTTTCTGCTAAGTCTACCGCCGCCAAGCAAAAGCAATCTCTGAATGCTTCTAGGTTTAAAACCTCTTGCGGATAATCGTAGTCCTCAAGCATAAGCCATGCTGCCGCAGTGTTTTGCGGTATATTAAAATCCTTGCAAAGCATATGGATTCGTGTTGCATTATCGCGTTTAGCCGTCTCAATGTCTCGCTTTAGCTTCGCTGTCTTTTTGACGCCATACCGGATAGACGGATTAGACTTTTCCCAGCTCGCCTCATCCTGCCAAACCTCCGCTTCGCTGTCCTGCTCGTACAGGAACGGCAAAAAATGAATATCGTCTACCTCACCGCTTATAATCGCTTTAGCTGTTTCTATTTTTCTGTCGAGATAGCAATCACGATTAAAGCCCTGCGTTGTGATGTTCATAAATAACGGCTCATCTTTACTTGACATCCCGCGCCAGCACGCCTCCGCAACCTCGCTTTGCTTGTTTTCCTCCTTTATATCGTGGCTTTCATCAAGGTAAGTTTTGTCTATGTTAAAACCGTCTTTGTTTTGCGTCTTACTCGATAGACGGAAGATAGTTATATTTTTAATTTCATTTCTTATCTCAGTCAGGTTTTGCCCCGTCAATTCCTTTTTAGGGTCTAGCCTGCTTCTCATGCCGCCTATTTCTCGCCATATTAATTTTGCTTGCCTATCATCATTTGAAGCGCAGCAAATATCCGTGCCGCCGTCCCCTATAAATAAATCCGTGTTGCCGTCAGCAGCCAGCATTGTACTCTTGCCGTTTTTACGCGCTACTAATAGCAAAGCCTCATTGAATCGCCTTAAGCCCGTATCAGCCATTTTGAAAGAATAAAGGGCCTCCCAAAATGCTTTTTGCCAAAGCATTAATTTTATAGGCTGCATATAATAAGGCGCCTTGCTTTGCAAGCAAAGGCGCTCCTGAAATGCAAATCTCTTATAACAATGAGACGGGTCAAATATGTAATATGGATTGTTTAAATCCTGTAGAAGATTTCCCAGTTCTCTTTTTATCCAATATCCAGCAATAATATTTCCTCTTTTTATTTCTTCATAATACTGCTCAAGATACGTTTTCATTATCTATATTCCTTCTCAAACGTTGCCAGAGCCTTTATAAGTGGGCTATCCTCTATTTCTCCGGCTCGATATAATGTATTTTGTAAAACCTTAAGCGCGTTTAAATAGCTCTGCATGTACTCTTTATACATCTTTCCGGCTGGCGTTGTCTCCTGCCTCTCCGGGTTTTTAGGATGAATGCGTATCATAGGCAATTTACGCAGCTCCGCAAGCTTCGTTTCCATAAAAACAATATCATTAAACAGCGGTTCAATAACCGCCCGCTTATTTTCGTCTATGCTTTCAAATATCTTTTTTAACTGTTCTATACGTTCCAACTCTAACCCCTCATTAATTTTTTGGCCTTTTTTCGGTATTTTCAGCACATGCGCTCCTTTTTTTATTTTTGGATTTTTCCATTTCCAAAATCTCATTTTTTTGCCCCGCGCGGAAATGAGGAGGGGCGCACAGTTAATTTTGAGCGCCTGCAAATTTTTCAAACGGGGGGTATCTCCCGGCCCGCCTCAATCACAGAAGAATATCAAAGATTATCCGGCTGATATTCTGCAACCCATCTATCAATATATTCTATCCATTGATGCTGTACCGCCGCCCTGCTTTCATCCCTTGCCAGCCGCTGCAAACATTCTTCCCGCGTTGCTTCTATCAGTATACTTTCAGCGCCTAGTGTTTCAATGCGGCGCATTCTATCGCCCACAAGAGCGCCGCCCTCTATAACAAAAGCCTGCTGCCATTCTCCGGCCCGCGTTTTAATGCTGTCTAGGATAGCATTCCTAGCATTGAAAACAACCGCCTTAATTGAGTTAGGTTTTATATATTCAGGCTGTCCGCTCAATGCAGACCATAGCCTATCTATATCTAGCACTATATCCCCAGCCTGCATATTCTCCTTAACAAAGGAGCTTTTGCCGCTGCAAGGAGCGCCCCACACATAATATACTTTGCGCTGGTACGGCTT
>ENA-OROX01001098-OROX01001098.1-human-gut-metagenome-genome-assembly--contig:-NODE-1098-length-23941-cov-3.677552_pt1 | contig 23941 bp, 14 predicted proteins | sample MGYA00242133_ERZ509058 | MGnify/ENA primary metagenome ERZ509058 (study PRJEB26280, sample SAMEA2338751) | human gut metagenome | biome: human gut; feature: human-associated habitat; material: faeces...
TCGGTGGGCTCCACCCGGCAGGTGGTGCGGGTGAACAACGGGGTGCCCAGTTCTTCTTCCAGTGTACGGATCTGGTAACTCAGGGTGGGCTGGGTGAGAAACAGCTGCCGCGCGGCAGCCGAAAAATTCAGTGTTTCATAAAGAGCCAGAAAACAGCGGATCTGCCGATCAGTCACGCGGGGCGCCTCCTTTCCGGCATTTCCTTCATTGTAACAAAACTGCAATGGAAGGTCAATGAACTTATAGAAAAAATACTGGGACGACAAATAAAGGATTCTGATATTTCATACATTAAGGATGGTGATAATAATATTAGCATTACTAGTAATGTTAATATAGAAGTTCTTAAAACTAATCTATTTGGTGATTCTAAGAATAAGATCTTATTTATAGATGAGATTAGTTGATATGATAGAATAGAGCTAGAGTTGATTAGTAAATGAGCTAATACTAATAATGTATCAGTAATAGCATTTGGAGATTATAAACAGAATGCAGTTCAAACAGTATTTGGAAAGGAAGTTATTGATAGTGGAATTGAGGATACTATTAATATTAAAACTCCTGATCTTATTGCTCCACTACGACCTGATAATATAGCTAAATATGATAATTATATATCCTTGTCTCAGAGATTAGACGAGATATATAAGCAATATTATAATAACCCTGCTATAGAGCCAAAATATCTTAGTGAATTTGCTGAAAAGTATTTACAATCTAATCCTATTGAGTTTAAATATTTTGAAGATAGTTTTATATTTGGAGGAGAAAAAATTATTAAAGAAGATGAAGTATTTTCACATATAGAAAAGTTAAAACAGTATTCTTCAGATATTGCAATAATTACGGACAATCCTAAGAAATATAACACTACCAAAGGAGTTAAAATTGTTCCTTTAAATAGTGTCCAGGGCGATGAATTTGATTATATTATTATTGATAAAAACTTTGGATTAACAAATGAAGGTAAAAGTCGGGGAGAATTCTATAAATTAAAAGATTTATATACTCTAACTCAACGATCAAGAAAAGGATCAATTATTGTATCTAGAGGACTAGGAAATACAATATCTTCTAAACATGATTCTACATCATCTGGAAACATCGAAATGCCAGAATCTCAAATTCAAGATTTTAAAGAATGGAGAATAAAAGCTATTCCAGATATTACTGAATCAATAGAGTTTGAAGGATATCAATCTCAACAGCCTAATAATGAACAAGCTAACGTTCCTATAGAGCCTGCTAACAATCCAGTAGTTACAGAAAATAGTACTCTTACTACAAGTCTAATAGAAAGAGACACTAGAGTTGAGTTTGCCGATCCTATAAAACCAGAGATACACCAAGTATCTATGGCTCCTAAATATACAGAACCTGTAAATAACTTACAAAATACTGTTACTTCAGATATAGAGACTAGTAAGTCTATAACTAGACCAGTTATACCAGTAGTAGGAGCTAATGAATATGTAAGTACGGCAGAAAGTTGGATTGATTTTATTAATAATGATTTGGTTAAATTTTATCAAACTAATGAGAATAATTTAAAGAATTTTATTAATACTACTCCTGAAATTACATTACAAATTTCAAATTTAATAAGAGCTTTCTTTGTTAATAACAGACATAAAGATAATAAAGAAATATTTGAAGCATCTCTCAAAATATTATCTAGGGAAATTCAATCGTTTATTCCTGGATCATTAGGTCGTAAGTATGCTAATGAGATTCTAAATCTATTAAAAACTACTCCTAAATTTTATATTATACCATATAATAATAGAGGATTATTAGTAGTAAGATTAACATTAGATTCTAAAACTGTTGATTTCCCATTGTTAGTTACAGATCCAGTTATTGGAGAATACTTTGGGGACATTTCAGCAGTATCACTTCTTCGCAAGGAAAGTGCCATAGATTTAAATACTTCTGTTAATTTATCAAATTTTAGACAGTCAGCTATTAATCCAAAAGGATACTTTAGAGCCTTTAGTAAACCTGTTGTATTGTCGGTAAATTCTGCGGAGAGGACTAAATATAGTAGTGATCAACAAGAATGATTAAATCAAAGAAATAATGGTAATACATTTTTGGTTGTGTCAAGTGACCCTTTTGTAACTGATGATGATTTTAAAGGATTTTTAACAGCAACTACTGATGGTACTATTAAAACATATAGTACACAACATGATTACAGATTTGCTCTAATTGGGATGAACTGATTAGTATCTATAGATGATATCATTAAACAGTCTAATAATAGAAAGAATTATGATATTATTCCAGGGTATAGAAGCTCAGTGATTGCTAAGTATGTATATAAAGTAGCTCCAGATAGAGTCAGGGAGGCTATTAGAATACATTTAAATACCTCTAAGTATCCTAACCAGCGTATTAGAATAAATGGTATAGTATATAAAGATGCGGAATTAGCTATTCAAAATATATCTAATGATTCTAATATAGAGTTTGGTTATGAAACTAATGGAGATTTTAGATATCAGTCTGGAGTGGCTACCATGAATACTATTTTGTATAAGATAGTAAATAGAGAATCAGTAATTTCAATTAATGAAGGTCAAATTGAACAATTAAAACAATTATGTTCAGAAGCTCCTGAATTTAAAATGGGTATTTATGGAAGAGATATTATTGATACTCAAGTTAATCCTGCTGGAGATTATTGGTATGCTATTCAAGGTCATGAGTATAATACTAATATACCCATGATTATTGGTAATGACTATAGTATTGATTTGTCAGCGGTTAATAACGAACAAACAGCAGAAGATAAAAAAGTAGTAGAATCTATTAACGAACAGTTACAAGGGTTAAGACTTAATGAAGTTATTGCTACTAAAGATAACATCGATACAGTTGTTGAATCCATTAATTCTGAAATGGCTTCTAGGGTTAAATCTGCAGAGTTTGATATAGTTAAAGTTGAGGGAAAAACAATTACAACAGAATCAGTATTTGATCCTAAAGTAATGATATCTAATCAACTAAATACTCCAAAAGAAACTATCAATTTTTATAGAGATAAGATTTCTGACTTTGAACCATTTTTTGTATCTTTGCAAGACAAGAATTATACATATGTTCTTGAAAAGAAAAATAATGAGTGAAATATTAGAACATTTAATATAGCAGACGCATACATTAAATTTAGAGATGCTATGAATAGTATGAGTGCTATTATTACAGCTAATCCTAATTTAAGTAAGTATATAACTGCTTTAATATTAAATCAAGAGATAGATAAATCAACTGCAGAATCTTATTGAAATGAAATTAATAGTAATACTGCATTAATAGGATTACAACAGGAAGTTGAAGAATATTTAATTAATAAATTAAAGAACAATGAGTGTTAAGTGTGGATACACAATGAAGTATTATCCTCTATTAAGCAGAGTCTTTAATACAAGTACAGATGAAGAATTTAAATCGTTTTTAGAGGAATATTTTATAGATCCAGATAATGTATATAGAATGTTCTTGGGTGGGATTTCAATAAATCCTACCCAGACATCTATATTTGAACCTAAGAAGGTTAGTAGTAGAACTGGATGAGAAATAAAAACTGATAGTAAATCGGCACAACAGTTTTATATTGGGCAGTCTGTTCAATATAATAAGATGACAAGTGACTTTGTTAAGAAGATTATATCTTTATCAGTGTTTGATCTAGCAAGTGAGCAGTTTATAGATGCTAATAGAAAAGTTGGAGATATAACAGTATTAAATAGAGGTATTTTTGAATACAAAAAGGAGTTGCTAGGATATGTATTATCATATTTAGGAAAACCTTCTCCTAATTTGGATAGTATGACTGACATAGATATTGAATCTACTATGGAAAGTGCACTATCTGAATTTAGTGGTTATATAAATAATTCTCCTAATCTTGATAATAAATATTATCAAGCTTATAACTCATATGTAACTCTTAGAACATTTGATGATCTATTAAAGCAATTAACACCATTTGTCTCTATTAACCCAGAATATAGTAAGTCTTCAATATATTCTAGAAATAGATATATTTATAATGGTCCTAATGTTACTCACTACACAGGATTTAGTACTAATGAATTTATGTCTCAAGAAGAAAGTGTTAGTGATCTTGCTAAGATACTCTTAAATTATCTTCCAGAAGTTAACGTAAATGGAGATATTATTGATGGCACTTCTATTTCGTTATCTGGATTTAATTCTGTAATGGGAAAAATGAAGTTATGGGCAGAAGAAAGTTCTAATCCAGAAATAAAAGAAGAACTTAATAAAGGAACTAAAATGAACGTTAGTAAGCTCATATCTTTATATGAACAGGAACTATCTAGCAGAAAAGTCTCCAATCCCGAGCATATAACTTATTTAAGATCAAAATTATCGGCTATAAAAAGGTTTATATATGACTCTAAAATGCATGAGGATATTAAAAACATGTTTACACATCTAATGGAAAAAACTGTTCTTTCAAGCTATGTTAGTTATGAACAGAAAGATGGTAAAAACATGGAAGTTAGAAATCTAACGCAGCGTCCTGTTAAAATGCAGAGAGAAGCAATAGTAGAAACAGTAAAGGCTATTACTCAATATTGGAAGCAAAATAAAACTAGATTTAATGAGTTACTTAGAAAGTATAATGTTAGAGTTATGGGTTCTGTTATATCTATTGGAGATAGCAGAATTACATTAGAGGGAAATGGAAAAATATCTATTACTGGTCCCGTAAATAATTTTAATGAAATAGTTGGAGACTTTGTTAATTTATTAATATCGGATGATTTTGATCAGATAGCTAGTCAAGTATTTCCAAATAGTAACTATACTAAATATGAGTTATATGCTCCTGTGTTGGGAACTGTAATCTTTGATGTTATTAATAATAGCCAAACCAACCTTAATTTTGGACAAAGTAATGATCTTGGCAGAGTTCTTAGTGTTATTAATGGATCAGATACAGTTAATGTTATTAAAAATGCTGAAGGTAATAATCTACCGTTATATCAGATGATCTGTTTAAGTTATCAGCATAATGGTATATTTAATGAAATTACTAAACAATTAGAAAATAACTCATGATACACATCACAATATTATGATAATGCAGTATACCAAAATATTCAACATGTTAAGAGCCCTAAGATTAGATCTGAGGTAACTATTAACGGGGTTACAAAACAATCATCTGCTCTTACCGCAGATGACGTTATGCATTTGTCTATTGTGTATGACTTTTATCAAGGTTTAACTACTGATCAATCTCATGCTGAAGGATCTAGATCTAAATCAGGAATTGTTGGTATTCAAAGTCATGTATATTCTGATAAGAATAAACACTTTGTAATGCAGTTTGATTTAAATCAGACATGGAATTTTGGCAATGGTAATTCATTTAATGTTAAATCTGTCCTTGATCAATATTTTAAATCTGGGGATGAAGGTGACTTAGAACCTATAAAGAAAGCTTGGTTTGAAAGTAATAAATCTCAGGTAGAGAGTGCAATAGAAACTATTCTGTCAGATTATAGGCAAGTGTATCCAAATAAAGAATTTAATTCTATACATGATATTAAGGTATTCTTAGCCAAGAATAAAATAAACAGGATTAGAGAAGATTTTGCCAGAGCTAATGTGGAATTTGTTGATGAAATACACGCATCTAAAACTAAAGCAGGATGAGTATTTAATGAGACATTAGAAAATTTTGCTAATATATTTAGTAACAGAGATAAGTTTAATGAGTTTTACAAAAATCAGTTTAGTAGATTTTTAGAGGATAGTTCTAAGGCTTGAGACACTATTTCAGTAGATCAAAATATTGTTAACTCTTTTAAACAGAATAATCCTAAATTTGTTAGGAATGGTAAACTTCTTAAAGAAGTCAATGGTATTATTAATCCTTTATTAGGTGCTTATTTTATTACTGACTCATTTCTATCAAATGAATATAATAAAATGATGGTAGGAGATGTCTACGCACACCCTAATAAAGAAAAAGAAAGTCCTACCACAAATGGATACTTAGATCATAGTTTAGCTTCTAGATGAATATCTCAGGTAAAACGTATGGTTATTTATGGAGCTACATATCATTCTCTTGCACAAGGTTTAAAAAACGGAGTACCAGAAAGAGTTAAAATGGCTGTTATATCTGATATGGGGTCAAATGTAAATAACATGTCAGGAATGTCCAGTACAGTAGATTCTATGGATGGTTCAGGTTATACTAGTCCATTTATGTCTAGATGAGAGAATGTATCTCTTATAGATGCTGCAGTAGGAGCTAACAAGAAAACTATCTTCCACGATATTGATGCTAAACATGGATTACCAAAATTACTTAAATGAGCTGAATATGAGATAACTAATGCTATCAGAAGAAATAGTTCTGACACTAGTATGGAAAACATTTTCAAGAAAATGCACAGCTTAGAATTGCCATTAGATGTTACCATAGATTATGATAGACAATTTGATGATCTATTCTTTAGGGATAGTATAAGTGGAAAATATTATAAAATATTACATGTTAATATTTCAAATAATGTAGCTCATAGAGAATTAGTTGAAGTTACCAAAGAGGGTGTTCCTATTAATCCTGACAATATTATTATTACTGATAAGTTAATTAGAAATATATATGATATTGACCAAACATTTGGTGGTGCATGGGCTATGAAAATAGATGACCGTACCAATAATCTTCAATATTCAGAGCATAATCTAGATTATACTAATCAAATTATTTGTGATTATGATCTTAAAGATTCTATGATTAGTTGGCTGGTAAATAAGTCAGCTATTAAAGTTGGAGCTTCAAATATCAATGATGTAACTTCTTGAAATGATAGTACTCCATTATTATTTACTACAATGTCCACTAAATTCGGGGGTGTTCAAATGAATGCTGATCATGAACTTGATGAAGCAGAGGTAACAGAAATGACTCAAATGATTAGTGGTCTTGAACAAAATGGATATACTCATCATCTAGCAACACAAGTTTATGAAGAAATTGGTAAATTCTGTTACGATGCCATTAGTAAAATTCAGGATATTATTTATAATGGAAATAAGGATGATCTTTACAAAATATTTGGAAAAGCAGTCATTAAAGCATTTGCTGGAGGTAGTAAGGATACTCTTGGTTTAGCCCAATCTTTTGTAAAACTTGCTCAGGAGGGACTAGAAAACAATAATTTAGAATACAGAATACCTTTTAGTTCTTCTTCTATCAATGGTATTTTTAATTCTACAGTAACATCCTCTCTAGTAAGAGATGCTATTAGACGTCATTATAATGGTGTTGCAGCAGTATTAAATCTATCATATAATGTAGTTCAATATCATACTATTAACGGTGAAAATTATCGATATGAAGAATTAATAGATTTAATTGCAGAGACTACAAGAGGTACAACTTATGAGAGAATGACTGTAGACGACGCTATAAATAAAGTTTTTGTTGTTGACACAAATGGAAATGTAGTTGTAAATCCTTTTATTGATGATATTACTCCAGATAACCCAGTAGATTTTGAGGATACTATTATTGTCTGAGGAGAAAATAATCAAGTAGTAAAAATAGATAAAATAGATAATTATGATAAATATATATACTACCGATTATATGAACCTGGACGAATGAGTAGATGAACAACTAAAGCGAAAAATCTTAAAGGATCAGATACTACTTTTGTTGCTAATGGGCGTAAATACAGTATGTTTGAAAGTCCTTATGCTCAAGTACTTCATTATTTTATTGAAAGCGACAGCAGTGCTACTAATATAGAAACCCTCAGAGATGAGTTACGTAGTGAAGTGATAAAATCAATACCTAATGAAAGAGCTGATGAAAATGTTATAGAGAATATAGTCAATAACAGATTACAACTTATAGTAAATGAAATTACTCCATTTATGCCAAACGGATTTACGGAAAAAACTTCATTTACAAAATATATTCCTAATATTAAAAAAGCTTTAATTAAAAAGCAGCAATCTGTTCTTAATAATTTAGCTGATGGTAAGCCCATTGATTGGGGAGGATTAATGTTAAATGCTACAGAGTGTAAAGTTATCCCAGCACAGATTATTATGGGTAAGCTTTATGCTAAAGAGTTAGGATTACTTCCTGGCGATTCTATTGCTAAAATTAAGGAACAAGGTCCAGAGTTCTTTATAAATAGAATTGAAAGCTACTACAATTTCTATGATAATGCAGATGAGTTAACTTATGATTGAACTTTATTTGATGGAGCAGGAAATAAGTTATATGTTAAACTTAGAAATCCTAAGGTTAATGAACTATTTACTAATTCATCTTTAGATTCTGATTATAAGATTATTGACGGTTCCGTATACTTTAATGGTAATGAAATCTGCTCTTCTGAAGGAAAACAATTCTTAAAATATACTGATTCTGATAATGTTCAGCATAATGTAGTTATTATTGATTCAGTAGATAGGTTAAAAGAACTAGAAAATTCTAAGATGTTTACCTATACTCATAGAAACTACAGGATTGATAACTATATTGACTTAGTAAAAGAAGAGTTTGGAGAAGGAACATCTATTCAATTAACTTACCGACCAACTGGAAGTAGAAAGTATACTACTAGTAATATTGCTGAATTTAATGATAAACTTGAAATAATTCGAGCATTAGCTGAAAATCAAGATTATAATTGAACTAAACAAATTAGAAAATTAGCAGAAAATAAATATAAATCTTTTGAGAAGAGTTTATATTTTGTTGGCACACGTATCCCTTGTCAGTCTATGCAATCATTCATGCCTGTAGAAGTTGTAACATTTACTAATAGTGAAACAAACGAAATTTTTGTTCCATCTAACCAAACATGGTTACAAGGTAGTGATTATGATATAGATAAAAGCTATGTTTTAGGTTATTCTGTATCATCTAATGGTCGTATTAATACTGATGAAAATGCAGCACCTTATTTACGAGCTGATGCATTAAGAAATAGAGTTGTAGATGGTATATTTAATGTTATTCTTAATCCTAGAAACCAAATTAACTTAACAATGCCAGTAACTACTGACCGAATGCAAGGTCTTGCTAAAAGATCTAAGATGGGAGAATCTGCTAAATATATGAGTCCTTATAATCCAGCAAGTAAGTACTTAATGCAGATTCAAAATATGGTTGGTAAGGCAGTTATTGGTAATGTTGCTACAGCATTAAAAAGTTTCTTTGCTTTAAGCAACGTATATAATACTAGGTTTAGAGAGATTAATGAAGCAATTCAAACTGGTAACTTTGATACAGCTAGAGAAATGTTAAAAAGATATACATTTATTCATAATGATAGACTAATAACATTGGCTAACGTTAATATGGAAGTGTTTGAAAGTTTACCTGAAAATACTCCTGAAGATATTAGACAAACTCTAGCACAGGTAATAAGTTATGAAGATGCTTTGGATGATCAATCTATGGTACTTGGAGAGCTGCTTAATGCAGCTACAGATAGTATCTAACTTACTGATTATCAGTGAGTTACATTGTCTGTCAACTCCGTGAAAACGGGAACACCCTTAGAGATTTAAATACTAAGCTATTGTAGTAATATAGTAGTGGCTAAGCTAACCACTTAGAGATAGTAATAAGTTTAAATATTGGGCAATCCGTTACTAAGCTTCCTAAATAGGAAGAAAGTTCAACGACTATCGAAATGCAGAAATGACAGAGTAGAGTAGAACTTAAGTAAGTTCGAAGTGCGGAGATCCTATATAGGATAAGATATAGTCTGAACTCATGGGAAACTATGAGAGAACTTATGGGAACGATAAGTTCGTAACAAAATTGAATGCTAAAGAATTAGTTCTTAAAAAGATTAATGCAGATACAAATTGGGTAGATATTTACACTATTTCTCTTATGTTAGGTGAATCATTAAATGAGGTGGGTAATCTAATGCTTGATGATGATATAACCGAACTAGTAAACGATTTTACCACTAGTATGTTTAGTGATGAACAGAACTATGATAAAGTTCGTTATGTTGCTGATAAAGCATATACCTCTGAAGGAAAGAAAAAAGAGAAATATCTACAATTGCTGGATAAAGTTATATCTGCGGATGAAGTACGTATCTTAGGAAAGATACTTAAAATTAATCAAGGTCTTCCTACTAATACTTCTGATTTATATAGTTATGTTAAATCTATTGAAAAATATATTGAAAGTAGATTTAATAGACAAATATTAGAAGAGCAAGAAGAGTACTTAAGAATTGAAAAAGAGTTAGAAAAAACCTGACTAACTCCTGAAAAGAAAGAAATATTAAAAGAGGAGAGAAGATTACAGAAAATATATCCAGAATTAGAAGAAGGGTCTCCATTATATAATTTCTATAATAAATATAATTTAATATATGAAGATATAAATGGTAATATTAGACATGGAGATTTAGAAGCTAAATTAGGTAAACCTAAAGAAGCTATAAAGGCTAGACAAGATTACTTTAAGTCTAGAAGAGAAATGGCTAATATCTGGCAATCTTTTGACTTAGTTAGATTTATTACTGACCCAATCTATAAACAGGAAAGTATTGAAAAATACGAACAAAATAAGGTTAATTTTAATATCTTGGAAGTAATCAGTACAGTTCCTCATTTTAGAGAAATGTTTAATGTTCTTGCAATTAACAAGAGTGTTCTTAATAGTTTATCATCTAGAAATAGATTGGAAGATATAATTCTAAATCAACTTAGTCGAAACTTTGCTGGTATTCGTATGGATGTAAGCAAACCACTAAATAAACTTGAAATTAGAGCTATAAAAGACCAAATAGATAAGTATCTTATTAGATCTTGGATTATTAGTAAAGGAATTGAAATAAATGTTCCTGCTAGTCCTAAGAATCCAGCTCCTTATATGTTAAGATTAGATAATGAAAATAATATTAACAAGTTTAGAAGTTATGTTGAAAACTACGCTATTCCTTTATTAAAGGATAAGTTGAAAGATAATAAGTTTGTTCAGCTATTAACTTTTGGACTAAGACAAGGAGTTCCATTCTATAAGCTACCACTTAATATGGTTCAAGTTGATAACACTCAGAAGACTAGAGCTTTATATGAAGAAGCATTATATGCTTTTAATAACCTTAATAAGATTAAAGTAAGTGGTATTGATATGAACTTAGTGGATATGTTTTATCTATACAACTTAATTGTTAATCAAGATAAGTTCGGTCCTAATTCTATGACTAGGATATTTGAAGACTTAGTATCATCTGGTAATGAAGATTTACTTATCTATGATTTTAATAGCTGAATTGATAGTCAAAATATTGAAGACTTAGTTAATAAATTTAGAACAGAAGAAAATAGTATTAGGTTTAATTTAGTAGAATCAACTCCTATTGTAGATGATATAGATTCTGATATTGGATTTAAAGAAGCTCCTTTAGAAGAGGATATTGAGGAAGCTCAATATGAGGAATTAGCTGATAATCAAGATTCCAATGAGAAGCAATTAGTTGCTTGAGCAAGAACATCGGATAATTCATATGAAGTTTCAACTAAAGGTGATAGTAGATTCTCTGCTCTTAATGCTACTTTTAAAGAAGGTACTATTATAGATGGTGTTGATGTTTCTGGAATGACTATTGAAGATGTATATCAAAAAGTTATTAAGAAAAGTAGTAAAGGCAAGGCTCCAGCTAGAGGTTCTATTGTTGATTTATATGAAAAAGACCCTGAGGGACTTCCTGTTTGGCTAGCTTGGAAACATAAATTTCCAAATGATTTTTGGAATAAGCTATATAATACTAAAGTTACAGAACTTACTAAGGAAGATATGGAGGATTTCAGTTATTATGTAGGTTATCTACCATTGTGGCAAGAATGGGCAAGACAGAATTCTGAGCTAATGGATGAGCTAAGGATAAAATCTTATAGCAAAACTCTTACTGACAAGTTCGCCACAACAAGAGTAAGTCAAGCTAGAGCATTAGCTGATATATTAAATAAAGAAACAAATAATACTGATAATAATTATTATTATCAAACTAATCCCTCAACTAAATCAAAACTTATAACAATAATTAAGGAAGCTAACCTAAGGGGACTTCATATAGTTACTGACTCTGATTTAGTTAATGAAGATTCTACTACCAGGAATGCTAGGGGATTTGTGAAGAACGGTGAAATTTACATTAATGTAGATAGAGCTGAAGATGATACAGTAGTCCATGAATTTAGCCATTTATATTTAGCAGATGCTAAAGTGAATAGTCCTAATGAATACTATTCAGTACTAAGTAGAGTTAGAAATACAGGTACTTGGAAATATATGAGAGAGATGCCTGAATATCAAAATAAAAGAGGATCTGATTTTGATGAAGAGGTTCTAGCAACTTTAATTGAGCGGGCATATAATGAGGGATTAGGAGGAGTAGATTATGATGTTGTAATAGATGCTCTGAATCTTGTATCTCCAGAATTTAAATCATTTATAAAATCTGATATTCTACCATCATTAGGAGAGACATTAATAGAGAATTATAAGGTATCTCAAAAGATAGCTACGCTTAAAAATAAGCTCATCAAAGATAATATTATTAAAGAGGATTGTAAATAATGGAATGTACATATGAAACTACAATAAACGGTAAGAAGATAAAGTTCAGCTCCGAAATGGAGCTGGACAACTTCTTATCAAGTAAATTAGCAGATTATCAAATAAACGAATCAGATTTAACTTTTCAAATTAATCCTATGGATAGTACCATAGAAAAGGTAAATGTTATTACAAGTAAAGTTAAAAATGCTTCCATAGAATCTGTAATTATAAATGATGATGGAGATTCAGAAACTATACTTAAGATTCCTGACTCAATAGGTACTACTAGATTTATTACATCTAATGGAGACCCTTCTAATATGCAAAAGGAATTAGTTCCTCCTTTTAACTTAAATGATTTCTTAAAAAAAGAAAGAGAAAGATTAAGTGTAGAAGGAATGACTAAACCTCAAATTGATTCATATTTAGAAAAGTTACAAAAGTCTTGAGCTCAATTAACTGATTATGGTACCGAAATACATTCCTTATTTGAAAGTATTATTAATAATACTACATTTAAACCAATTAATTTGAGTGAAGAACAAGTATTACGTTTAACTGAAGAATTTAAATCTTTTATTGAAGACATTAAATCTAAATATGGTAAAAATGCTAAAATCTTAACAGAAGTTCCTATAATATCAGATAAAATTCATGAAGCATATCAATCAGAAGGGATTAAAAGTATTAATGGTAGAATTGATATGTTAGTTATTGACCAGAGGGGATTCGCTCATATTTATGATTTTAAAGTTTCCAGAAAAGAAGTGGGAATATGAGAGGATACTAGGAACATACAAGGATCAACTACATGGCACTCTACTAAAAAACGTTCTGCGGGATATCAGTTAGGAATATATAAGAATATTCTAGCACAATATGGCATTACTGTTGGAGAAACAAACATTGTCCCCATTAAGATAGATCCAGAATATAATGAAGACGGAACTATCAATAAGCTAGATGATGCTTATATTGATTTTACTAAAATAAAAGTAAATCCCAATGCTCCATATACAGAAACTATAAATACTATTCTTCCAGTAAAAACTTTACTTGATGATATTGATCTTATAAACTCAATTCAGGAACCAATGACTAGATTTGTTCCTAATTATGCAGTAGAAACTCAGGTACAGAGAAATACAGTTACTGTGGATAAATATATTAATAATCCTAGAATTGTGCATTATATTGATGATACTGATCCAGAACGAAAGTTTGGAAAATACTGAATTTGAAATAAGTATAAGAAGAATCGTAAAGTATATGCTAAAACAGAGGAGGAACTCAGAGAAAAAGTACAAGAATTAGTAAATGAAGAAAATAAGCATATTCACTCTGAAATGTCTACCCTAGCAGATACCATTCAACAAATTATTGAAGGATATGGATCCATTGATGACTTAGCTGCTGATAACCAATTTAAGTCTGATTATTGTAAAAAGATATTTAGAAAATATTTAGTAAAAAAGAGTGAAACTGACTATGGATGAACTTTCCAGAATAATCCTAAGTTTGTAGCTGCAGGTATATTTGTATTTACTAAAGATGGTAAAATGGAAATAATATCAGTAACTCATAATGATATTCATTCTGTTGTTAATTTAGGTCTTGGTAAATCTATTCAAGGAGCAACTAAAAAGGACAGTGATATTGATAGTCATGTGGTAATGCAAGCGTCTAATGGTAATATTGACCTTATTAAAGTTATGTGCTTGTTAAACAATATGCCTGAGGTACTTAAAGGGTATAAAGTTAATAAAATAGAATCACATAATATCTGAATGCAAAAAGGAACAGAAACTTATTCTGAAACTCTTCTAGATAACTTTTCTGAATTATGTAGAATACACGGTATTACTAATAGTCTTACATCTCAAAATTTTGCAACGACATTAGAGGCTGCTGTAAATATAATAAGAGACACTGCTGGTGAAGAATTACTATCTCACATGGGTAATTGAGAATTTAATTTTAGTCCTGATGATATTGTAAATGGAGCTCCATTTATCTTACAGAAAATGGAACAATTAAGGAAGTTAAAGTCAGCAGATGGTTTACGTACAGCTTTACGAGAGGGTAAATGAAATTTTGATGATCCTATTCAGTTAGCATATATGTTATTAGGTAGAGCATTAAATAAGCTAAATGGATATTCTATTTATATTGAACAAGATCCTAAATTGTGAGTAAACTTTTCTAGAGAAGGATGGTATACTGGTTCATATGTAAACAGTGCAGGTAATTCTTCCTCTAAAAATATTCAAACATTGAGTAAAATATTTTCAGTAGCAGAAGCACATGTTAGAAGAAAGGAATTATCATATAAACCCAGAATTAGTAAAGTAGTTAAAGCTTTCTATGAGTATAATCACAGAAATAGACTTATTGGAGGTGAGGTTAAGTTTTTTGATAACTTATTTGTTAAGGATGCAAATGGTAATATAGATAAATCATTTAGACTAAAAAACCCTTCAGATAGTAGTTTGGCTAAAGAAGAATCTGACTTTATTAAGATGTTTCTAGAGATAGTAAACGATTTTAGATTTGATGGTAATCAAAGTAAAATAGCCAAAGCTATTGAAGACGGGTCTTACTATGAAGTTCCTGTTTCTATGGGAAGTACATCTACTCAAATCCACAATAAAGGATATAAACAAGCCTTTACATCTAAATATAATGAAGCTTTAAACTTTCTGAAACTTCTTCCTGAGCAAGAGCAACAGTTTAGAGAATCAAAAGGGGAGCCAAAGGTATACAATAAGTATAGATTAAATGGACTTAGTAGATCTGATTTAATTGAAAATTATGGTATAGATGGTCTAGAAACTCAACTTGAAGATTTACTATTAAATGTCATCCATACATACACAATGGAAGAAGTAATGAATGAATATCTTCCCAGACTTCAAGGTATTAAGATTGCCTTACAATATCAGACTGGGATGTTTGGAGTAGTTACTGATCATGTTTTAGAATATATAGATAAATTTATTGATGCCAACGTTTATAGTAAGCCTATTATGGCTAAAGAGTTGCAAGGTGCATATAAGATGTTATCTGTAGTTAAATCAATAACAACAGCTACCGCTCTTGGCTTAAATCTTAGATCAGGTATTCGAGAGATGATGCAGGGAATGTGAATACATCTAAGTAGAACTATGGCAGAAGCTTATGGAAAAGATCAGTTTACTAAAAAGGATGTTGCTAAAGCATGAGCTATTATATTTAAACAAAGTGTTAAAGATGTTAATACTTTAACATTAATTGATGCCTTAAATGTGGATTATGGAATGGCTAACGCTGATCCCCATCAAGTTCAAGAGAGACTAAGTTCATCTAAAACGGGTGTTAAAAATTTAGATTCTGATGCGTTATACTTCTTTAATAGAGTTCCTGATTCGTATCATAGAATGGGATTATTAATTGCTAAGATGTTACATGATGGATGTTATGAAGCTTATAGTATTGTTAATGACCAACTTGTCTATGATTTCAAAAAGGATAAAAGATTTAATTTATTGTCTGATTCTAAAGCTGATAAGAATTCTTTAGAGTATAAAAAGCAACATGCTTTATATACTGCTATGAGAGAACAGTTTAATAGAGAAGGATGAAATATCCAAGATGGAGATGATTTACCACGGGCTTATACTATTCAAGAGGGAACTAGTATTAAATCGTTTGCAGAATTATGCTTTGGCCACTATGATAAAAGTACGCAAATGCTTATGAAACAAATGTTTCTAGGCGCTATGATTCTACAATTCAGAACATTCTTATCAGCTAAGTTTGAACAGTGGATATTAAAGCCAGATACTTATAATCAAGGACAATATACTGAAAAATTTGATGAAAATGGAGTAAGATATGTTCGTATATTTACATTTGATGAAAAAGGAATTCCATCTGTTAGGATCGGTCTTGAAACAGAATTAAAACCTGATGACGTTTGGGAACCTTATATTGAATGGCAAGGTAGATTTATGGAGGGAATTGCATATTCAATAATTAGTTTTGGAAAAACACTATACAAGTTAGATTTTAATGGTTTTAAAGAACTATGAAAAAATCCAACTAAAAGAGCTAATTTCTATTTATTCTTACATGATATGATTTGAATGTCTATACTTATGTGAATTGTTAAAGCTCTATTTTTATCTGGAGAAGAAGATCTTGGACCTGTAGGTCATTTAGTAGGTACTTCGTTATATACATCTTTTTCTGATGGGCCAATTACTGGTATTATGTCTTCAATGTTTGGAGATCTAAATCCACCTATGCATAGTATAGTTGTGAACTTATACAAACAAACTTCTGGAATAATTACAGGAGATGTTAACTTATTTGATGCTGGTGTTAATTCATTTGGAGCATTAAATAGTTTAAAATATATTGGTGATCAGTTAGAATAAAAAAAAGAACCCCTTTGTCGTACACATAGTACAACAAAGGGGTATTTTATAAATTTATAGTTAATAGATTATTTAGGAATTAATACCATGTTCATTCTTTTACCTTCCAACTTTGGTTTAGATTCAACTTTAGCAATATCTTCAAGATCCATGACTAAACGTAATAAAAGAGCTTCTCCCTGATCTTTAAACATAATTTCTCTACCTTTAAACGTTATGTATGCTTTTACCTTAGCTTTTGATTTAATAAATTCTCTGGCATGTTTTAGTTTAAATTGATAATCATGTTCATCTGTCTGTGGGCCAAATCTTAGTTCTTTAATTACAACTTTTGCTTGACCTGCTTTTAAAACTTTCTCTCGTTTTTTCTGTTGGTATATAAATTTCTGATAATCTTGAAAGATACATACTGATACTTGGTTTTTATTGTTATCAATATATGATGATAGTTCAATTAAATCAGTATTAGTATCTACAGCTTTCCTTAAAGCGTCAGAAAGAGAAATTAACTCTTCGCTATCTTTTATTCTGATAATCTGAGAGTTAATTTCATAATTTATAGAGTAATTTTTCATTTACTTCTTTACTTTCTTATCATTATTACATACGGTACATACACCCATTCCAGTTTTTTCATTTATATTGAAGACTCTCTTAAATTTACCGTAAGTAGTATCTTGAAACTCGTGAACAATATTATATTGTGCACAGATGTTACAGTATTTTATTTCTGTACTTGCCATTTTTATATATTTTAAAATTAATTATTTAAGTATTTTAGAAGCTAAACATGAAACTTTATTAAATAGATCCTCGATACTTCCATCATTATTAATAATATAATCAAATTTGTTCTCATTAAGTAACTCTATTACTTCACTTTCACTACGATGAGAGCCTGGAGTTTGATTTCTATCTATATAAATCACTATTCCATTATTATTTTTTACTTGTTCATATTCATTAATAAATCGTAGATCTGATATAATAATATTGTCTTTATCTAATAAAGTTCTTGATACTCAGAAGTTATTTCCAAAGTATTCTCTTATGATTTCGGTTCCAAATATTTGTAAAAGTTGTCTAATACTAATATAATAATCTGATATAGTATTTAACTTCTTTGATTTTATTATTCTACTTAATTGCTTATCTGTAATCATTAGATTTTCATTTGGAAAAGCTGTAACATGAATATTCTGTAAATTAATATATCAATTTTCTTTAAAGTCTCTATCATTAAACTTTTCAACAGGAATATTAATTAAAACAGATAAAGCTTCTTTCATTGAAGATGCAAAGCTTGTAATTTCATATTTAGATACAATAAAATCATATACTATACAATATAACCAATATTGTCTCATTCATTTCGGAACAGAAAGACAATATTTCATCATGTGGGCAGTTAAATCTTTTCCAGAATTCTTAAGCCCAGAAATTGCTATAATAGTTTTCATTAATTATTCAATTATAAATTTAGCAGTAAAGTTCATACTAGGATATTTATGACTAAAGGATCTATTATATATTGAATATATGTGTTTTGTAATACGATCCTTAATAATACTTCTTGATAATTCCTTGTCTTTACTGTTAGTACTCCTTGAGTATAATCGAGTTACTATATCATCAATAGTCCAACCTCGAACATCCTTCTTTTCTATACCTAAGATAGATAATATATAGTTGAATGCTTTAGAATTAAAACTGTTTAATCTTTTGATAGTTTCCCAATTATAAAGCAAATAGATACTAATTGAACATGGGTATTCATTTATATTATATGAAGATAGTAGTTTAATACCGAGATTTACATTATCAGGATCGTTAGATGATATAAGATTACCTAAACTTATAATATCATCTTCTGTTACTTTAAGCTGCTTATTAGAAACAAGTTTTTCTAAGTCAGAATCGTAAATAATATTTGAGTATCTTGTTAGTAAATTTTCTACAAATGTTACTTCCCGTAAATTAGATAACAAAATTACCCTACCATAATACACTTGTTTGCAATCATTCGGTAAGATTGATCCGTTTATTAATACTGAAGCCCAACTATATAATCCATTAAGATTCGGATCTCTATACTTATTACATAGAGTATTAAACCTTGAAGATTTATCAGGATTTTCAATATTATCTATAATATAATCTATAAAATAGTAACAGTTCTCACTTACTGAATATAGGATTAAAACATCTTTAATATCACCTGATGAGACTAAAGATGTAAGTTCATAATTTCTTAAAGGTATATTATTGCTTATAATAGCAGTATCTGCTTTTTCTGGATTTAAACAACGTTTTATAGGAGTTAATGTACTAAGTTTATTCCTAGGATATTTACTAGTAGGATCAAAATACACTTTTTTCAAAGCCTCTTGATCTTTAATATTATATCTAGAATTAATTTTATCATTAATACTCTCAAGATCTCCTAGATATACCCCACTAGATGTTCCTGGTGTAGGAATAAGATTATCATCTATCCAACGTATTAAGTAGGGAGCCATATAAGACCCTTCTTGTAGGTAATAATCTTTACGAGTCCCAAAATCACACAACTTTACTAAATTTGTCAGATTACTACTATCTATATTACAGTGAATATAGTTGTAACATAAGTATTCATTACATAAAATATATTTAATTTTATCTTTGTTGGCTTGTAATATCATTTTAAATAAGTTTTTTAGCTACTTTAGGATTAAGTAAAAGCTTACTACATTTACCAGGATAGTATTTATTTAATGTCTTTATTAAACTAAAAATTAGGTCTTCTGTTAGTAATAATTTCTCGTTATCGACTATCTTAAGAATACGATCTATAATTATATCCATTTTAGATCCAGATTGACTAAGATATAACAAACTATAATTTATAAATCTTGTAGTAATTACAGAGGCTACATCTGCACGATACTTATCCTTATCATATAATTGACTTTCAAGTGTTTTCTTAATATCATTCCAGTCCTTATTAATTAAATCTTCGGGTGAAGGGAGTTTATCAAGTTTATTTGCAATAAATGTAGTAAACAACCCTCCTACAATATCGTCTTCATCTAGAAAACACCCAGATGCAATCTGAAGAATGAAAGCTAAATTTTCAGGTTTAGACCAGTCATCAATACTAGAAATAGTATTAATAAACATAGTATAATTTCGAGCATTAATTTTAAACTGTCTAGCTTTTGAGCGATCTATTAATTCATCTCCATAAAGAAGCATAAAATTGATAGCCTGATTATTATATCCTTTTTCTTCTGCATATTTAGCCCAATCGTATTTATCAAACTTAATATTAAAGTTTAACATACGAGTTTTAATAGCCTCATCAATTTCTGTTACATTAAAATCCCCCCCTTCAGGATTAGCTGTTAAAACAACAGTACTATTAGGAGGTAATTTCCAAGAAAAATATTCTTGTCTTGATATAAGCTCCATAACTGCAGCTAAGACAGTAGTAGAGCTACGATTAATATCATCAAGGTTCAAAATAGTAGGTTTATTTGGATCAATACTTTTTATCCATTCTGGGATTGCATAACTCATTCTAGTTTCTTCTGATATTTCCCAACCTGCTTTACTATAACTTTCTATAAGTTCAGCTGTTATCCACCTACACTCATCATTTTTGCAAACATAATGCTCTTTAATAGGCCACCCACAAAGTTCGCCTGGATCTGACATCTGACTTAGATTTTTCTTAATATAATTTGCTCCAATTTCACTAGCTATTTGTTCTACTAGGCTAGTTTTACCTATACCAGGAAGTGAAGTAAGTTGAACACTTACTGGAAATTCTCCTCTTTCATGAAGAGATTTATTATTATTTATAATATATTTTAAAATAGGTTTTATTTCTCCTAACGTTAATTCCATATTTATTACGGTATTAATACAGTTATTCCTGGAAACTTCTGAGATTTATTCCCATCAGATGTAATAATCCAGATTAAATTTTTATAAGTTGAAAATGTAAATTTAGATAAGTAACCATCAGTAAATATCACACAGGAACTAAATTCTTTATGTTCTTTATAATAACTTATAGCATCAGTCACGTCTGTACCTCCGCGACCTACAAATTCAAATTTAGACTTCTTATCAAACTTACATATTTTAGTGATTTTAGTATCACATTCTACAATTGTTATCTCTACGCCTGTTTTATATATATGATTAATCTCTGACATAAAATCAGAGAAATTATTCATATTAATGGAACCTGAAGTATCAATAACAACACATATATTTGGCTTTCTTTTTAAACGAGTCCCTCTAGCATCAGGTAATCTCTTTGACGGCCTCATTCTAGTTAATTGTAAATCACTACTAATAGAATCTCCAACCACTCTCCTAAGATAATTTCTCCAGTTAAAAACAGGAGGATTATTTTTTATTTTTTCAAGTATTTCTTTTAATTCTCCAGGTATGTGACCTGCTTGTTTATTAATAAATGCTTCTGTTTCTTTTAACTTAGACTTTACTTGATTTTCATATAATTTACGTTCGGCTTCTGATATATCTGATGGCCACATTGTGTGATCATCAATTTGCTTGAAATCACCAACACCAACACCAAGCATACACTTATCAGGATGTTTCTTGGCGAAATCCTCAATTTCTCTATAATAATACCATGATCCTCTATTAGGTTCAAGCTTCTTACCAAGTATCTTTGAAAGAGATTGAAGTGTGACACAGCCACCAGGTAATCCTGTAATTAGCTGATTTATAGACACGTCTTCAGCAATATTCATATTATAAGGATTATCAGCTTTGAATTCATCAGTGAGATGAAAGAAGCATATGTGCATAACCTCGTGTGTAAGTACAGCTATTTGCTCATTATCAGTAAGTCCTTCCCAGAATGTTTTATTTACATATAACGTAAAATTAACGCCATTAGGACCAACTGCTGCTGTCTTTACAGAATGATTATTATCTACTATCTCCTTACGTAAATTCAGCATAAAAAGGCCGTAAAAAGGTTGCTGAATAAGTAACTCTTTACATGCTTTAATTAATTGCATATTCTATTTTATCTTTATCAAGCCAACGCTTAAATGTTAATTTTACAATGCCTTTTATAGGAACATCTAACATTTCATAATTAGCTCCACATTCATAAAAAATCCTAGGATTGTGAGCATCATAAGCCCAACAAATCCCAGGATACTCATTAGTTAAACAATATTTCTTCATTAATGTTGTTTACAATATATTACTCCTTGATAACGGCTGTTAAAACAAAGACTACATTTTCTGCAATCTCCTTTACATTTTACAGCATTATCTGGTAAATTATTAAATTGAAACTTATCTACACAGAAAAACCAACGGTGCGCTTTAATATTTGGAGAAGAAGAATTTACTATAAAGTGAACTCCGCTAAAATTTAAGTCCTCTCTACAAGTATAACAATATGTTTTAATTCCAAAAACTTTATGTAATCATCGTCCAATACTAGATCATCTATCAACGGACTGTTGATCTGGAAAATCGCCTGCTTCATTAAGTCTAACGTATTTAATCTTAACAGGAGCATTTAATATATAATACATTAACATGTCTTTAAGATCTTTATCATCCCACAAATACATGTATGACTCAATCAATGTGTTCTTGTGTAAATATGCTTTATATATACGTTCACATTTTTTAGCATAACATACTTTATTACATCTACAGAATCCTAATTTTTCCGAAGGACAATGTACCGCAGATGTAATATTTACTATGAGTGTTTCTTTTGGCAATTTAGCATTCCCATATGAAAATACTTGCATATTACCTAAACCTCATCGTTCTTGAAATTTAATAATATTTTTACTTAACATGACCTTAATAATCAATACTAATTATATACTCCCCTTCTTTTAAAATTCCTTTGCTTTCAAGATCTTTAATAATCAGGCTAACATGAGGATAAAAGTTTCTATACAAAAACAACTCATGCCTATATTCTTCTAAATAGATTCTTCCATAAGTAGATGTAACCAGGTCATCACACTCATCTACTTCAAACATAGTTACATTTCTAGGCATATTAATCGTATCTTCCTCCTGATAAAATCCAAGCACTATTACCTTGTCTGTCCGTGTATAAAGTGTAATAATGACAATCCCTCCATCCAGCTATACTATCAATATCATCAACTGTTACCTCCTTAAAGTGGTCTGATTTTCCCGCACGTCCATAATAAAAAGTATCTTGATATACTGGAGATCCCTGCTGTAAAATTTTAATAAGAAGTGCTTTCTTTTCTCCAAAAATTGCACTTCTTCTGGAACCATCTACAGCGTAGGGATACATTTCTGAAAATTCTAATCTAGTCATTATTCATATTTATTTAACCATCCCATTTGCCAACATCTAAATAGAAAATTATCAAGTACTTTCATCTCATCTTCAGATGATTTAATATTAGTGCTTGATATTATATCCTCTTTAGCTTTAGCAATTATTTCAAACCTATTATCTCCACAAACTTCTCCCATATTTTATCTTTTGCTAAGTTTAAATTCACCACAACATAAAGAACCACTAAGCTCTAAACCTAAACTATTATAGACATAAGATTTATAAAAACCTCCATATGTATTAACCTCAAGACTCCAATCCTCCAAAGCTCCAATCTGATACATAATACTATCTATATCATCAATAGGAATCATTGGTAAGTCTAATTCCTTATTACTAGAATTGAGAAATTCTTCTATTAGTTGTTTAATCGTTTCCATCTAGTAAGTTTCTTTTAATAAATTCTTCTTTAAGAGAAATAGCTAGCTCTCTGATTTGTGGATGGGCTGTAATACTAGTTCTAAGTTTAAAGAACTTTTTCCATTGTTCAACAGTTTTAGTCATAATTAACTCTGTTTTTGTACACAATGGAAG
>ENA-OROX01001102-OROX01001102.1-human-gut-metagenome-genome-assembly--contig:-NODE-1102-length-23860-cov-16.370678_pt1 | contig 23860 bp, 23 predicted proteins | sample MGYA00242133_ERZ509058 | MGnify/ENA primary metagenome ERZ509058 (study PRJEB26280, sample SAMEA2338751) | human gut metagenome | biome: human gut; feature: human-associated habitat; material: faeces...
TGAGCACTTGGCTCTCTTTTTTTATCAATTTACACCATTATACGGGCATAACCAAATCTAACTCAAATTTACGGACAAAGTGCCTTTTTTTGATGATTTGTCCGTAAGCAAAACGCATTTTACGGACAAACCGGCCATTTCCAGCGATTTGTCCGTAAATTTTTGACCATTATGATGAGGATTTACGGACAAATCCGGCTTTTTGGAGCATTTGTCCGTAAAACCGGGTCCGAAACGGCTGAATTCTTACGGACAAACGGCCATTTTTGACCATTTTGTCCGTAATCGCTATTTTTAGAGCAGGCCGTTTACGGACAGAAGACTCATTTTCATCTATGTGTCCGTAAACGGCAGTGATTTTGACAAATGCAGCGCTCGCTAAATCAGCGCGCCAAGCTCTCATTCAAATTTGACGCCAGCCTCTTTTCGGCGATTGTCATGCATACGCAAAAAACCGGATTAGATTTGCAATTGCTTGCAAATCATCCGGTTTTTTTATTTGAAGCATAATTTTTCACAGCTTCTAACACTCCGCAAGCTTCTCTTTGAGATACTTCTTCAGATCGCCGTACTTGCGGTACCCGACGACCTTCTCCTTGGCCACGCCGTTTTCAAAAATCATCAAAGTCGGCAGATTCATCACGTTGCGATCTTCGGCAAGCTTTCTGTGATGCTCGACGTCAACGCTCAAAAACTTGACCCGCCCGCGATATTCCTTAACCGAAAAATCGCGCTCAAGCTGTTCAAGCACCGGTGCCATCATCTTGCAGGGACCGCACCAATCCGCAAAGAAGTCAACGACCACGAGCGGTGCCTGTTTGATGTCTTCTGCAAATGCGTGCTCATTCGTTTTTTTGGCCATCTAATCACCTCATCTAAAATGAGTATAACACATCAGCCCCTAATCAATAAACTTTTCGATCACTTCAGCCACAGGATCGTGATTGTTGTCTGCTTCCGTCACGTAGTCTGCGATTTCTTTGACAAATTCACGGCCGTTGGCCACTGATACGCCCAAACCAGCTGCCTTGATCATCGGAACATCGTTGCCGTTGTCACCGATTGCGATGATTTCTTCCGGCTTGATTCCTAAAAGCTCACCAAGATGCAAAGCTGCCTGACCCTTGTCTGCTTCCTTTGAGTTGAACTCGATATAGCGATCAGACGAAAAAGTAATGTTCATTTCTTCAAAGTTTTCCTGAACGTATTTTTGCAGTGCAAGGCGTTCACCTTCAGACGGCACGCTGAAGATGATCTTTGTAATCTGCTTTTCCTTCAAAAATTCGATGCTTTCGTCTTTTGGCTGTTCATAATCGTTAAGCCGCCCGTCAATATAAGCAAATTCTTCATCGGTCAAATTCCAGATGTATAACTCGTCGGGCGTATAGATATGAACGCAATACTCAGGATGTTCAATCCCGAGCTTGAACAACTCATTTACGGTTTCAAACTTCATCGTTTCCGTTTTAACGATTCTGTTGTTCTTATTTTCAACGATTACGGCCCCATTATTCGAGATGACGTACTGTCCCGAAACATCCTTCAATCCCAGTTTCTCAAGATCATCCTGCACGGATAAGAAGCCGCGCCCGGTATTCGGTGAAAAACGGACGCCTTTTTTAACGGCACGCTTGATTGCTTCAACGGTTTTCGGAGTAATCGTCTTGTTGTCGGCAAGCAGAGTTTCATCCATGTCACATACGATAAGCTTATACATAACGGTACCTCCATTTAATTTAAACGCTTTCATAAGATTATCGTATATCATTTGTACCAATAAGTCAACAAAAATAACGATAATCACATAAACAGCCTTATAAAGACATAGAAATCATTATAAACACTTCTACTTGATTACATTCAAATCAACAGTCCTCAGTTTTCCGACAATTTCGCATCCGTCTTCTCGAACACCCATCGGCATTTCTTCCCCCGTTAAAAAACCGTGCGCATCAAAGAAAGAGCCGACATCAGATTCTATTGGAACAAGCGTGCACAACTGTTTGAAACGTTCGCGCATCAGTGCTTGTTTCAGCATTTCGATGATTTTTCCTCCGATTCCCTGACCGACGACATCATAATCGACCATGATCAGCCCCAGCCATGCGGTTTTGGATGTTGGAAAATTCAGTACGACGTCAGCAATCGCAACGAGATTGTCGACATCATACATTCCGAGATAAAACTTGTTTTCCGGCAAAACACCTTCCGGAATGCTCGTCAGATCGCTTAGCACGTCTGCTTTTTTAACTTTATGATTCAAAAACAGCGCATGATATTCGGGATGTCTTCTTTGCAAAGCAAAAATTTCATCACCGTCTTCTTCTGTCAAGCGTCTCACTTGGTAAGGCAATAAAATATTCAGTCTTTCGATCAGCATCTTGATTCCTCCTTGATTTCAAAAAAAAGCCGGGAAAAAAGTCCCATTTTCCTCTTGAATTAAATGAAAACAAACTTTTTTGTCAAATACAGAACTGCGCAGCGCCTGCTCAATCAATGAGTCAGGCCTGGCTTACGGGCAAAATGCCAATTCTTGAGATTTGACCGTAATCTGAGACCACACTGCTTTGGCGAAGGCAAACGAGTAGAACATTTTCTCAATTTTTTGGATTTTTGTTCTACTTTCAAGGCCGCGCGCTCCGATTTTGGTGGCGTCGGTAGAACATTTTCCCAATTTTTTGAATTTTTGTTCTACTTTCGAGGCCGCGCGCCCCGTTTTTGGTGGCGTCGGTAGAATATTTTCCCAATTTTTTGGATTTTTGTTCTACTTTCGAGGCCGCACGCCCCGTTTTTGAAAAGTCAGGCATACAAAAATCAGACTTCCCCCTCTGCCTCTGTCCCTTTTTGGACGTTTTGACACACGGAAATGAAAACAGACTTTTTTTGCTTATTTCAAGCATAACAGGGAACCGGACCTGCATACGCAAAAACCCGGATTAGATTTGCAATTAATTGCAAGTCATCCGGGTTTTCAATTTGAGGCAGAGTTTTTCCCAGCCTTCAAAGCTGCTTATTAATTTCTTATCTTATGCACGACAACCGTTACCGCTAATGAAGCCAACACGATTCCGCCAAACAGCGCAGCCGGAATTTCGATATCGATCATCGGAATCGTCAGGAACAGCTTGACCGCAATCAATGCGATCAAAATATATGCCGTAACCTCAAGTTCAGGCAGGATTTCCATCAGTCTCATGACGACTTCCGCAATTCCTCGCATACACAAAATACCGATCAGACCACCGATCAAAACGATGACTGGATTTGGCGAAATTGCAAGCGAAGCCAAAATCGAATCAATCGAAAAGACCATATCCATCAATTCGATCGACACGACTACGGACCAGAAAAGCGGCAAAATTTGAAAACGCCCTTTTTTCTCCCGGTGGTGCACCGATTCCGGATGACGCATCTTCCAAAAGTGATTCAAAGACAGATACATCAGATACAACGCGCCAAAAACTTTGACTTCCCAAAAATTGATCAAATATGCGCCGAGTCCGATCATGATGAAGCGAAAGACATACGCTCCCCACAACCCGTAAAACAGGGATTTTTCCTGTTGGACCTTATCCGGAAGCTTTTGCGTCTGTGCAGCGAGCACGATCGCATTGTCAACCGACAGCAAACATTCAATCAAAACAAGCGAGAGGATAATCATCCAGTCCTCGCCAGACGTAATCACCGTCTTCCAATTTTCCAAATCAAAAAACGGACCATACAATTTTTCAATTAGTGACAATCACGGTTCTCCCTTACTATTTATTCAAATTAATTTTACCATGAACGAGCAGTGTAATGAATATTCCGAATTGTAAATTTTTCGTAAATTACAGAATCCTCAACAAGTCTTTGCCATACGTACTTCTGACCTCTTCCATCACGACGAATGCTTTCGGATCAAGCTCAGTAATCAAGTTCATTAATTTCACCAGATCCTTCGTGTCGCAAACGCAATAAAGCAGCTGCTTTTTTTGTCCGCTGACGTACCCGTGACCGTCGATGATCGTCACACCCTGCTTTGTCGCATCGGACAATGCCGAAGCCAGCTCTTCGAAACGTTCCGAGATGATCGTCAAGGATCGTTTTTCCACGAATTGTGCAAGCAGTTTGTTCAATATTACCGCTGACAAATACAGTTCAACGATCGTCAGCAGCATGTTTTCAAAGCCGATAATCACCGCTGACGGGATTGCCACCATCAGATCAAAACAAAGCATGGCAGAACCTGTTTTGATGCCGAAGAACTTGTTGACGATTCTGGCAAGAATCGTGGAACCTGCTAAAGTTCCCTCGCCTTTCATGATGAATCCCATTGCGACTCCCATCAATGCTCCGCCGATCAGTGCTGCCACCAGCGGATCGTGCAGCGGAAAACGCATTGATCCGATCAGCTTCAAAAAGACCGAAATCATCGTAATCGTATATAACGTATAAAAAACGGTCTGCTTATTCAGCAATTTCCAACCGATCAGAAGCAGCAGTCCGTTCAACACGATGTTCGTCACGCTCGGCGCAATTTTCAGCAAGTAGTAGAAAATCGTCATGAGACCGGTCACGCCGCCTTCGCCCAGATGATTCGAAATCAAAAAACCGTTGATTGCAACGGTGTACAAGAACGCTCCCACAGTATTCAGCAGTAAATTAACAACGATCGTCTTCTTCATCAAAATTCTCCAGATTCAGCTGCATGTCACCGTTTTCCTCAGCAATTCCATGCAGTCCCCGTTCCTTTCTTCCTTTCAGAAAACCTTTGATCAGCTCATAAAGCTCGCCTTTTTCTTTCGTATCAAGCTTTTGTACCCCAAAACAAACGTCTGCGCTTGAAGCCAGGGTTTCAACCAAATCAACCTTTTTGATTGCCCGACCGCACAAATAGTCGGTCGAAACGTCAAAAAACTCTGCAAGCTGCCTGATATCAAGATAGGTCGGAGTATTGACGCCGCATTCCCACTTGCTGAGCTGCGACCCGGTATTTTTCTTTTGATTGTATGAAACATCCATCTGATTCAGCTCTTGAGCCAGCTGTTCAAGCGTCAGTCCGCGCCCCATGCGCAAGGCTCGCATTCTTTCGGGAAACATGGGCAACTCCTCGCTTTCTGTCATGAACTATTTTTATTATAACATTGGAAATGCTTTATAGCTCAATTTACTTAAAAAGTACAACGGACAACATTCTAATTGATAACCATTTTCATTTGGCGTTTTTTAAGTCTCTCTGTCAAATCCCCGTGAAATCAACGTTTCAGCGCCCCAATTGAGAATGATTTTTATTTAGAATCATTTTAGTTTACATTATTTTCATCTCGTGTTACCTTTGAGACGTAATAAGGATCAGCGTACGGGATTCCACTCGAAGGAGGAAAAAACAATGAAACACTCAACAAAATTGTGGATCATTTTGGGGATCGGCCTTGTTGCGCTTATCTTGGAGTTCGGCTTTAAACAGCAGCTCTTTGCACAAGCGCTGATTACGATCGTCGGATCCATCATCTCGCTTTCAATGCTATATGAAATGATCAAATCACTTAAATCAGGAGACTACGGGGTTGACCTCTTGGCAATCATGGCGATTGTCTCAACGCTTGCGGTAAGTCAATACTGGGCTTCCATGATTGTTTTGATCATGCTTGTCGGAGGCGATTCGCTTGAAGATTACGCTTCGAAAAAAGCACACACGGAACTTAAGGCGCTGCTTGACAATTCACCGCATGTCGCCCATCGTTTGAACGGGGATGAAACTGAAGACATTTCCGTTGATGAAGCAAACATCGGCGATAAGCTTGTCGTGCGTCCAGGGGAACTCGTTCCGGTCGATGGTCACGTTATTCTTGGTCAAAGCAGTCTGGACGAATCTTCTTTGACCGGAGAATCGGTTCCGGTAAGCAAAAAAGTCGGCGATGACATCTATTCCGGATCAGTCAACGGGGATGCTTCTTTAACGATGGTCGTTGATAAAATGGCTAAAGACAGTCAATACCAACGCTTGGTTCAATTGGTCAAAGAAGCCGACAGCAAACCCGGCAAATTCGTCAGAATGGCAGATCGATATGCGGTTCCGTTCACGGCGATTGCCGTAATTATCGCAGGTCTTGCATGGTTCATCTCAAAAGATCCGGTCAGATTTGCAGAAGTTCTGGTCGTTGCTTCGCCTTGCCCGCTTATTTTGGCGGCACCGGTTGCCATCGTTTCCGGGATGAGTCGCTCATCAAGAAACGGCATCGTCATCAAAACGGGAGACGTCTTAGAAAAACTCGCAACGGCTAAAACCGCTGCATTTGACAAAACAGGCACCATTACCAGCGGGAAACTGACGGTTGATTCGGTCGTTGCGCTAGACGGCATTGATAAAAACAAGCTGCTCGAACTTGCGGCAAGTTCAGAACAGGCATCAAACCACATTCTTGCGCGTTCTCTCGTTTCGTACGCAAACGAACAAGGAATCGACCTCGATTCGCCGGAAGAGCTGCAAGAAGAAACCGGCAAGGGCATCAAAGCTCAAATCAACGGTCACAAAGTCATGGTCGGAAAACTCAAGTACGTCGCTCCAACGGACAAAATGGAGTCATTGCCTGAAACTGCCATTTACGTCTCCGTCGATGACAAGCTTTGGGGATACGTGATCTTCCTTGATCATATCCGTAAGGAAGCTCCGGAAACCATGAAGTCACTGAAAGAACACGGCGTTGAACATCTCGTCATGCTGACGGGCGATCAAAAAGTAATCGCTGAAAAAATTGCTCCGCAAGTCGGAATTACTGACGTTAAAGCCGACTTGCTTCCAACAGACAAAATCAGTGCTTTGAAGAACGTTTCAGAAGACAAGCGTCCGGTCATCATGGTCGGAGACGGCGTTAATGATGCTCCTTCGCTTGCAACGGCCGACGTCGGAATCGCCATGGGTGCCAACGGATCAACGGCTGCGAGCGAATCGGCCGACGTCGTTATTTTGAAAGACGATCTGTCAAAGGTTTCCAAAGCCGTCATAATTGCGCAAGATACCATGCGCATTGCTCGTCAGGCAGTTTTGATCGGTATCTTCATCTGCATCGGTTTGATGCTGATCGCAAGTACGGGTGTCATTCCGGCACTTGTCGGCGCAATGTTCCAGGAAGTCGTTGATACCGTTTCGATTTTGTGGGGATTGCGCGCAAGATATTCTAAAGAAAAATATCATCAGGACAACAACGATCATCATAAAAAGCCGCATGGCAAGATTAACGGTCACGTGGCAATGAATTAACAGTTTATCTGTTATATATTATTACGCTCCAAACGTCGATTCAACGTTTGGAGTTTTTATTTTTGATTAAAATCATTTATACCATGCGGATTAACTGCTATCAATTCATTTTCCTTGAATACTGAACCTATTAAGTATATTATTTACTTGTAGCAACAAATTACACTTTAAATGTAATTTGTTGCAAAAGGAGGTTGCATTAATGTCGATAACAAAATTAATTGGTTTTAAAATATACAATCATTACCTGTTCAAGGATGGAAGCTATTTTGGAATAGACATTTCGGGACAAGATACTCAAAAAACAAGAAAATCAATATTCTCATTTTCTGACACGGTAAAGTTAAACAAAGTTACCAGCGTAGTCGGTATTAACGCAGTCGGCAAGACAATGTTGATTAATATTTTCAGCGGCTTGAGCGATTTTTATTTAAAAGAGAAATCAATTGACCAAACATTATTAGAAAGTACGCTAAAGCTCAGAAAAAATACTGACTACATCAAAGTCGAAGCCAGAATTGCAAGCGATGACAACAAAAGGTATGTCATTCAAACAATTTTTAAACAAAAAAAACAAGAAATAGATGAAACCAGCAGCAGCTGGTATGTAGAAGAAGAGGCAATTTACTCAGACTCTCAAAGGAATTGTTCTAGAAAAAATCTTTTTAACCCGCAAAAAATGGGTCAGCCAAGATACAGAAGCAAATTGGCGAAAAATTCAATGCTAAGTCCAAAAGACTCTTACTTCAGAAGCGTAGGTATCGATTACGCTCCAAGAGTCATGTCAACATCTTCCTTCACGAACCTCAATATTCCCTATCATTTTTCGGATAAAACACCTGAATCTTTGCTTGGATACCTGGATAACTCCATAGATTATCTTCGCTACAATCGAGATTCTAATAATGATGCCGTCGTAAGCTATTCTTTGAAGTTTAAAGGTTCTGATGAAGTAATCACTTCCAATGATTTCTCAAGTTTCTCTAACGTCCTTTCTTCAGGCACGATCAAAGGAATCAGTTTGTTCTTTTGGATCCTTGGAGCTTTACGAAGCGGTTCAACCATCATTGTCGATGAAATTGAAATCCATATAAATAAACAAATTGCGAGAGATTTTATCGGCTTGTTCATGGATCCTAAGACCAACAAAAATAATGCTTCCATAATCTACACGACGCATTATATGGAACTTACAAATGATCTTCAGCGCAAAGATCAAGAATATGTAATTTCCAGAGACAATGATACTCTTCAGTCATCAATTTTGAGACTGAGTGATTCAAATGCACGTTCAGAGCTTAAAAATAGCGAACTATTCGAAAGTGGCAGTATTACAAACACACAACCAGATTATGAGAAATATATCGAATTAAAATCAGATGTTTCAAAGCACGTAAAGGAGTTGAAGCGATGAGCAAACTTCCAAAAGAATATAACGGAATAATGGTTGAGGGAGCTTCCGAAAAAGCGATAATGGATTTGCTCATCAATAATAACAAGCTGATTTTTCCGTTTAGCTCAATCATACAATCATCAGACGGAACCACAGTTCAAGATTATCTTAATGAACTGGACTATGCCAATAATTTCTTATCACACGGATTCAACAAACCTGTCAATATCCATGTTGTTTTAGATTCTACCAATAGAAAATTCAAAAAATTGGAGTCCAATCGTTTGATTTCTACAGTAAGGTATTACATTACACGTGAAGAAATTGAAGCCATTCACTTATACAAACATACTGAATGGCTTGAAGGATATATGACCTTTAAAAATAACAAATCAAACAGAAAGGGAGGATCAAAACAAATAAAGCCAAGTACTTTTTTCAAGCAGGAACTTGGAATTAAAAACATCAAAACATATGATTATATTTACAAACTGTGGGAAGACTATATTGACGGATTGATCAAAGCAATTGACAATGTTAAAACGGACATGGCCAAACGACAAAAGCTAAAATCTGGTCAAAATTACCTGGCTGACATCATTAAACACGATTATCAATAACATCGCACAAACGACAAAAATCCTCCAAAAACTTCGAAGTGTTTTTGGAGGATTTTGCTAATTATTCATGATTTTTTTTCTATACTGCAGCCAACAGAAACGATACACCGGATACCCCAGTTTCAAAAGCAAAAAAGCCAATTTATCTCTCTTGGGAGTGCGCGGATTCTTCGCGACTTCTTTTGAATTTTGATTAACGTAATTGATAATTTCACGACGTTTTTGCTCAAACTCAGGACCCTTTGCATATAACATCTGATTCAGCGTACTTAGCCTTGCATACACCTGTCGCCTCTTGGTGGCAGATTCCAGCTCAGGGTAAATCTCATTGACTTCTTTAGCCAAATTATCGGCCATCTCAATCATATCAAGTTTATGTTCATTAAATTGGCTATTAACAATTGAAGAATCATGGAAGTTATATGTGTACTTTGATTTTCCATTAACAGCAATCTGATCGCATCTAAGCATCAGCTTATAAGTTACTCCAAGATCCTCAAAGAGTTTTCCAACGGGATACTCAATTCCTTGGAAAAGTTCCCTTTCATACAGTTTTCCCCACACTGACGTATCGATCACTTCATGATAAAGCATTCTTTCAATGCATTCTTTGCTTGAAAGGACCTTATCATCATCAAACTCAAGTCCATCCGCCAAATCGGCAACATCTCCGTTTTCATAGTGAACACGATGCGGACAAATCGACATTTTGCAATTATACTTAACTAAGAGATTATACAAAGTTTCAACATAATCTTCATCAACACAGTCATCCGGATCAACATAAGTCACATATTTACCTTTAGCATGCGCGATGCCATAATTTCTGGCATCCGAAATACCGCCGTTTTCTTTATGATAGACCACAACCCTCGTATCTTTTTTTGAATATTCATCAAATAATTGGCGACATTTTTCATTTGAACCATCGTCAACGACTACAAATTCCAAATTTTCATAAGTCTGCACAAACAAAGATTCCATACACTCCGGAAAATATGCTTCCACATTGTAAACCGGCAAAATCACCGAAATTAAAGGCTTGTCCATTCTTACCTCCAAATAGCATAAAAACAAGGAGTCAAGTTCAACTTGACTCCTGAAACATCTTACTTGGAACCCTCACCGCTGAAGACTTCCTTCACCGTCAGTCCCAAAATTTTAAGGTCCTCAAAAATCGACCAGTTATCGATATACTTCATATCAAGTTCAATAACTTTTTCAAAATCCGTAATGTCGGAACGACCGCTGACCTGCCACATGCCGGTAATTCCAGGGCGAACAGCAAGACGGGCACGATGATGTTTTTCGTAATTTTTCCATTCATCAATCAACGGCGGTCGCGTTCCGACAAGACTCATTTCGCCCTTAAGAACGTTCCAAAATTGCGGAAACTCATCCAATGACGTTTTACGAATAAACCAACCAATGCCATGTTTCGAGCCATCCTTGCCCGAACCGATGATTCGAGGATCATTGTCTGCCTTAAACATGAACCCTTTCATCGTGTTCATCGACATAAGTTCTTTCTTGCGTTCCTCTGCATCCTGATACATGCTGCGGAACTTGTAAATTTTGAAAATTCGCCCGTTTTGGCCGACACGTTTTTGTGAAAAGAAGATTGGTCCGGGATCCGAAAAATAAATGATCGGTCCGATGACGATTAACAAAATCCCCGTAATCAACAAACCGACAAGTGCTCCGACGATATCCATCAAACGTTTCAGTGCCAACTGAAAGCTGGATGCGATTTTTAAACTTTCAGTCATAACTGTATAGCCGCCGACCTTTTCAATCGTCTTCATGCCGCGTTCGTTGTCATAAAGCTCACTGATTGACACGTGAGAAGTAATCCCCATGTTAAGCAGATCCTGCAGCAGGCTTTCCGGAACTACCCCGCCCTTAGGCAAAACGAACATGACTTCATCAACCAAATCAGTGACGATATTATCCGTAAAATCGTTAAGACTGCCTACGACCGGAACATTATCATATTTTTCACCAACTTCAGCTGTTGAATCATCGAAAAGGACCGCTCCGGAAATCTCAATATCGCCCAATGATTTTTGTTCGATTCTTTCCTTAACGCTAGCAAAATCACTTTTTGAAGAAACCAAAATCATTCTCTTCTTGGAATATCCGTTTTTCTTTCGATATGCCAAAACAATCTTCTTCCATATCAATCGGCCAAAATACACTGCCGGAACACCCAGTATCGCCAACAAAACAAATACCGTTCTCGAATACCAAAATGTTGTCTGACTCAAAAGAAGATATAAGGCCAAAACAATAACCAAAGCTGAAACGTATATGATTGATGCCTTTAATTCCTTCAACCAGCTACGCTTAAGAATATTGCGATAATTATCTGAAAGCGTGGCAAACACAATGCCAGTAACCAAAATAACCAATGCACCGACTTGGTAGTACGTCCTATCATAAGGGTTTTCGAGTCCATGGCGGATAACATATGAAACAATGTAGACGATTTGCATAACAATCAAATCGACCAAAACAAAATCAAGGTGTTTCAACCACCCATTGCTTTTTTTACTGTACAAATTATTCACCCTCAATCCAAGCAGACATCGTTAACTATGGTTGTTTAACAAAGCCGAACTTTCTAGCAACAAACATCCAAATCTTCTTGACCATGTTTTGATTGCCCATGAACATCACAGGCAACTCAACGTAGTCTATCTGGTTTTGCTCAATCCAAACATCCATCAAAAGTTCGCTGATATAGCCAAATATCCTGGCTTCGCTGACCGAATACCCCGAAATGTCAACACGCTTCTCAACTTCGCCCAAAACATCAAAAAGCCATTCTGAATACGCTGAAAAAACCTTGTCTTTGGCAATAATCATATTGAACATATGCGCACTGCGACGCTTCATTACCTCATCAAATTTCATCAAATAAGTAGGGTATTTTTCCGCAATAACCTTGCGTGTTTCTTCAAGACCTTCAATTTTGTGAGAATGTTCATAGTGAGACCATAAAGTTTCGATATAGTAATTACGCTTTTTTGGAAGAATAGCGTCATGTTTCTTCATGACATCAGCAAGAGTTTTTTCATCTAAAACATTTTCATACTTTTTTTCAAGTGACGCACCAATCATTCTTTTTCCTTTTGAAAACAACCGTCGGTAGTGTACCAAACCCTTAACATCTGCTTTACGATTTTTCCAGGCCCAGTACTGTGCCGTCAGCTCGCAATAATTAGGGTTCTTTTCTGCAATATTCTCTCCGGTATTATCGCGCACGAATCCAGAAAAATCATCTTTTGCCGGTCCAACCTGAACCGGAATATAAATGTTTCCTTCAGGCATCCGATTATCTTTATGGCTTACAACATAAATTTCATATGACAAACCAAAATTCCTCGCTTCATCTCAAATTAATCAGCAAATTCTTCTTTAACTGTTTCCAGCGCAGCGGCGATAACCTGATCCATATTGTAGTAACGATACTGACCCAATCGGCCGCCAAAAATAACGTTTCCTGCTTCTCTTGAAGCCAAATTTTGATATTCCTTATAAAGACTGTTATTGCGCTCGTTATTGACAGGATAATACGGTTCATCGCCACGCTTCCAATCGGCAGGATATTCACGCGTAATAACCGTCTTATCTTTGTCGCCTTTGCCGAATTCAAAGTGCTTGTGTTCAATGATGCGCGTATAAGGAGTTTTTGCATCAGTATAGTTGACAACGGCATTCCCCTGATAGTTATCAACGTCAAGCTCTTCAGTTTCAAAACGCAAGCTGCGATATTCAAGTTCTCCGAGCTTGTAATCGAAGAACTGATCAATCATCCCAGTGAAAAGAACCTTGTCGTAGTTCTTCAAATATTCGTCCTTTTTATCAAAGAAATCGACACCGGTTTCGACAGTGATTTTATCATCTGCAAGCATCTTTTCAACGATTTGAGTGTATCCGCCAACCGGGATTCCTTGATAATCATCGTTGAAATAGTTGTTGTCATAAGTCAAACGAACCGGGAGACGACGAATGATGAATGCAGGAAGCTCCGTGGCCTTTCTGCCCCACTGCTTTTCCGTGTATCCTTTGACAAGTTTTTGATAAATATCCGTTCCGACAAGCGAAATTGCTTGTTCTTCAAGGTTTTCTGGTTCCTTGCCGTTAAGCATCGCACGCTGTTCATTGATTTTGTCTAAAGCTTCCTTGGGCGTAACTACTCCCCAGAGCTTGTTGAACGTATTCATGTTAAACGGCATATTGTAAATTTCGCCATTGTAATTAGCAATCGGACTGTTCGTATAGCGGTTGAATTCAGCAAATTGATTGACATAGTTCCAAACCTCTTTGTTGGAAGTATGGAAAATATGTGCACCATATTGATGAACCTGAATTCCGTGAACTTCTTTCGTATAAATATTCCCGGCAATGTGGTCGCGTTTTTCAATCACATGCACTTCGTTCCCGCGTTTTGCTGCTTCGTATGCAAATGTTGCACCGAACAGCCCAGCTCCTACAACTAAATACTTTGTCATCTTTTTTATCCTCCGAAACTGATAAAAGCACTTTTTATTCATTATACACTATTTACATTTGAAATAATTTACCACTAAAGATATGTTACCTAAATTTAAAATAGTTTGTTTAAACTCAACTGATTTATAGTGTATAATATGGTATTAGTGGTTTTGAATCCACTTTTGCACAGTCGATTATATTATATTACCATAAATCACTACAAGCAATCATAATAATTGGCGCCTATAAGTAATCGATAATGTTAAATAAGCAAAAACAGGTAAGGAATCATATGAAAGTAATTAAAAATTATCTCTATAATGCCGGATACCAGCTTTTGGCCGTTTTATTGCCGTTAATAACTGCTCCCTACGTTTCGCGCGTAATCGGAGCACACGGTGTCGGAATCAATACTGCAACCAGTTCTACGATGCAATATTTTATTTTGCTGGGTTCAATCGGTATCGGCTTATACGGCAACCGCGAAATTGCGTATCTGAGATCAAATAAGCAAGCGATGAGCGAAGCTTTTTGGGAAATCCAGGTTTTGAAAATGGTCATGGTTACATTATCTTATGGAGCATTTCTCGTATACTTGGCTTTTTGCCCTGTATATAAAGAATACATGTTGATTCAATCGCTTAACCTTATCGCTACGGCTGTTGATATCTCATGGCTTTACATGGGGCTTGAAGATTTCAAGAAGACGGTTTTGCGAAATACCATGGTTAAGCTTGCATCAGCAGCCATGATTTTTATGTTTGTCAAGGATGCAAACGATACATGGGTCTATATATTCGTACTTTCAATTTCCGTTCTCGGCGGAAATCTTACATTGTGGCCATACATCAGAAAAACACTTGTCAAAGTTGATTTTAGAAAACTTCATCCGTTCAGACACTTTAAACCAACGATTGCACTCTTTATTCCGCAGATTGCGACCCAGGTTTACCTTGTTTTGAACAAGACCATGCTATGGGCAATGGTTAACAGTGACGTTGCCGGATTTTATGATCGTTCAGATACAATTGTTAAATTAGCGTTGACGATCGTTACGGCCACAGGAACCGTTATGCTTCCCCATGTTGCCAATGCTTTCCACGACGGTAATGAAGAAACCGTCAACAATCTCACTGCCGATTCGTTTGACTTCGTTTCTTGCATCGCCATTCCGATGTTCGCTGGGTTAGCAGCCATCGGACAAAAATTGGCACCTCTATTCTTTGGGTCGCAATTCAAACCAGTTGGCATGGCCGTCTGTTTAGAAGCCATAGTTATTGTCTTAATTGGTTGGAGCAACGTTATAGGTCAACAATACCTGTTGCCAACAGATAAAATTAAGATTTACACCGGTTCAGTCGTTTCAGGTGCAATTGTCAATCTGATACTCAACCTTCCATTTATTTACCTTTGGGGATTGCACGGAGCAGTACTCGCAACGGTATGTTCCGAAGCGGTCGTTACTGGATATCAAATGTGGCACGTCAGAGGTATCCTAAGCTTGAAAAAGATGTTTATCAACGTTCCAAAATACGCTTTTGCAAGCTTGATAATGTTCGTTATCGTCAATCGACTCTGCGTAACGTTTTATTTTACTTCAACGATTAAGAACGTATTTGCAATTGCAGCTGAAATCGTTTTGGGAATTATTGTATATGGAGGAATATTGTTGCTGTTAAAGCCTACAATTTTAAACAAATTGGGAAGCATTATCGATAAAATTAGGAGTAAGAAAAATGGATAATATCTTAAAAAATAAGATCTATAGTTCAACGATTGGAATGAAAATAAAGGAAAGAGTCCCAAAGCTACCTGAATGGACATACTTTTTCGCTCTATTCATGTACCTTCTCTCTCAATTTGCGCAAGGAACTCTAGCAATCAAACGTCTTGTCCCCGTTTTCTTACCGTATTGGGTGCAAATGTTTGTTGCACTAATCATCGTTTTAAAGGTAATTGCGTTTGATGAATACTATCTTAAAGACTGGTTTATCTTGTTGTTTTTAGGCATAGTTTTGTGGCAAAGCGGGATGAATGCAGGTGAGTTAAACTTATTCTATTACTACATCGCTATTATTGGAGCAAAAAATATTGACTTTAAAAAGATATTGCGTTTCTTTCTCGTAACGATCTCATCATTATTAGTACTGACATTTATAATCACTAAACTAAGAATAATACCTGGTTTGGTATTTAATCGTGGTGATGGTGCCCTTAGATATGCATTAGGAACGGTTTACCCATCAGATTTATCCGCAAGGTGTTTCTACTTGATGATAACCTACGCTTTGCTTCGTGATTACAAATTGAAGCTGCCTGAATACATCGGATTGATTTCAATTACAATTTGGGCATACGTAGTTACCGACACAAAAGTCGATTTGATTTTGATGGTATTTTTCTTGTTGATTGCCATCTTCTATAAACAAGCTGTTGCTCTTCTGGAAAAAATAAAATCAATAGGCGTTGCCATAATTTTGGGATCTGCCGTTTCATTTATGATTTTGATGACATATTTTTACAATCCATCAAATCATTTTATGAAATTAATCGACCATGCTTTGTCAGGCAGATTCTACTTCTCGCATATTGCTTTCGAAAGATACAACGTTACGTTTCTAGGACAATATTTACCTCAAAATGGTTTTGGTGGAAACACCAATAGGGTTTTCGACTACTTCTATATCGACTGTTCTTATATAAGGATTTTGATGATGTTGGGTGCATTCGTATTCCTGCTAGTGGTTGGATATTTATTATATCTCTCTCACACGTTTATCTCCCAAAAGTATTATTCTTTAGAACTTACCTTGATTCTAATCGCGATAAGTTCGTTGATTGATCAACATATGTGGGAGATATCATACAACATTATCTTCTTAGCAACATTCGCTAATCTAAATAGTTTTAAACATTCATCAAAAAGACTATCAATATAATAAGACTACAATGCCTTTTAAGTATACAGATAAAACAGAAAATCCATCTTATGCTTGAATGGCATTTTTATATTGAAAGAAAATCTAAATTCTAATCAGGAAAATTCGTATCGATGGAGAAATAATAGCTTATATCAAGGGTGGTTTAAAAATGTATGATTTGGGCGGTTTAAGAACTGACCGATGCTAAACGGTATGACTTCCCCTTGATCTTAATCACGTGTGAGTGATAGACAAGGCGGTCTAAAATGGCCTCTGCGGTCGCCGTGCTATTAAGGACGGTTCCCCCAACTTGATGTTATGATCGTTGATTTGCGTTCATAACGGCCATTTATTAGTTGAAACAGCAGCTTGGCTTTATTGCCGATATCAGCAGATACCCAAGCTCATCAATGATTAATAAATCATATCTTTCGTATCGATGCATTACTCGTTCCAGATGTTGTTTTTCTTGAGCTGCCTTCAATCTAAGAATTAATTCGTGACAATTTATGAATAATGTTCGCACGACTTGCCGGCATGCTTCGATGACAAGTTCGATGGATAGGTGTGTTTTGCCCGCGCCAGGACTACCGATAAAGATAATGTTCTCTTGATTATCCAGAAATGACATGGTCGCAAACTCGTCGATTTGCTGCTGGTTAACCGAAGGCTGAAATTGATAATTAAAATCACTGAGCCGTTTGACAATCGGGAAACGGGCCCGATTTATTCTTCGCTTTAAGCTTTACTGTCGCTGATCTAGGGTTAGTTTTAAAAACTTGAACTTGGAATAAGGCAAGACATATAAGAAAATGCTTAAGGTATGTGGAACACCGTTCCGGTCAGTCATTTTGACCTGTTCTTTCCAATCAACTTGAGCACTTAATCCAATTGTATGCTCAACTCTAATCGTTGCTTTTTTGTTTGTGCTTTACGAAAACGACGACAATAATCTTTAACGATTGTGTACTTGCCAGTAAAGTCTTTTTCAACGATAAAGTCATAAATCAATCTGGCAGAACAACCTGCAGCGTATTTGTCTTTAATGATGTCTTGATATCCGTCCAGCTTACTGCGACGGCTACGACGCTGCCTAACAACTGCTGTTTTATCACTCTGAGCTCTTAAATATGCCGCTTTGACGGTTCTTGGATCAACGTCATATTGTCGTGCAATAGCGGGGTAATTTGGTTTTATCTTCAAAATATCTCATCCTTTCGTAAACGTCTTTTCGCATACTCATCACTTCCTCAAAAGATTAATAAAGTGAGTATACAAAAAATGTAGGAAAACCGACAATTTTAAACCGCCGATTTCCTACATTTTACAACCGCCCTTTACAAGTAAAACGAAACTTTTCCCAGTCTTGCTTTTTATGTTCGGTAAATGTATCATGGTGTGTTTATAAATAAGTTCACTATTTTTAGTATATCATTTAAAAGATTTGATAAAGATATAATAATCAACAACAACATGGAAATCACCGAAATAAATCTAGACTTGCTTATAGAGTTTTCATTATATTCTATCCATTTTGAAACATCACATACGATTTTAACTATGAATCGATAAACTCGACTACATAAATTGCATATAATATAGCTTACCATGTATCCAAGACAAATTAACAATATAATCGTTATAATCGTTTCTAACGGTTGCTTGCTTGAATCATTCATAAAAATACGAATTAATAAACTAATCACAAACAACATAAACAAACAAAATATACAATGACGGTCATTTTCAGATTCAATTATTGAAGCGAACAATAATAAGATAATTGGAATAAGAAATAAAGCAAATAGAATTGGATTCATACTAATTATTTCATTGATTTTATCCGAGTATAATATCAGCATGTGACTAATAGGAGCTCCTAAAAATAGTGTAGGAATATAACGATTTATCGTTTCTTTAAATTTTTTAACCATAAACAGTTATAACATTCCCTTCTTTCATATTAATATGGAAAATAATCATTAACAATAATAATTATATAAATTAATGAGAATTATCATCTATAAAAATCATTATATTTAACGTTATACATTCATAAGAATGATAATATATATGTATTTTTAATCAGATTTCTGTTGTTTTATTGCCGTCAGATAGTTAAATTTTGAATCCCTTTCCAATATAATCAATAGGTTCAAAGTATTGACGCTTCCTGAATCTAATCATGGAATCTCTGGATGATTTTAGTGTTTGGATGTGTGTAAAGTATTCAGAAAGAGACGAATTCAAAGGCTAAAATGCCCTTTTTCTTTTTGCCATAATAATTCTTCCAAATCTGATTGTTCAACTGCAACTTCTACTGATTGAGACTATCATGAATCTCACGAACGATTTGGGAAAGATCCCTGACGGTTGAAAATTTACTTACCATCATCGACTAATCGTCCTTGACAGAGCTTCAACTCATCCCTTGTTGCAATCTGAACGGTCGGAAGGCAGTCTGTTTGAAATAGCATCATTTACAAAAGAAAGTAAACGTTCGTTGTCCTTTGAATAATATTCGACACGCTTATTGTTGAACCATATTTTGGGGGGAACACTGCGCATATATTAGAACTCCTTGTATAAATATTCAAACAGAGTATCTAGTTCATCTTCAGCCTCAGATGCTTTCTCTTGAAATATAGAAGAACACACAAAAAAATACTTAACTGATGAGATATTTTTGTCGTACAAAATTACCTTTTCTTTCCAGGCGTTCTGAACACTCAGTCTTATCGTATGATTGCCCCTGGTTGTTGCTTTCTTTTTTGAAATTGCTATAGAATTCACGATCATGTGTTTTTCCGGTTAACCCTTTTCCGTATATGAAATCATAAATTATGATCTTCGGTACACCCTTGTTATATTTCATTTTGATGTTTTCTTCATATCCGTCAAACTTTTTTGATAGTTAGCTTTTACAATTCGAAGATTCACTTCGTACCGTCTGGCAATCACGATGTAATTTGATTTTATATCTTCCATTGCGAACCTCCGTATTGTTCTTCTCTCAATGTACTCACCCCTCAAATTATCAATTAATGAGTATACAAAAAATGTAAGAAATCCAACAATTCTATTCAGCCGGTTTCTTACATTAACTCCGTCTTTGCAGCTTAAGTCAAAAAATCTTGACTGCAAAAATAAACCATATAGCCGTGAAATAATTTTAAATTTAAACTTTATATTTGATAAAAACCGGTGCAATGACAATCGATATTCATTATTTGTTGTTTTTTGACTGTTTTCGATACCAGATAAGCGCATTTCGCAAACTTGACGTTCGTCTTGTGTCTGCCAAGCCCAAAATGAAGTGAAGTTGGCGCTGACGTTCGGGCAGTTCGGAAAGTTTCTTGCCGAAACACGTTTTTGCAAGCTCTTCTTGCTTTATTTCCTGAATTTTGCACATTTTCGTTGCTTCGTCAATGGTCATTTCATTAAGAACTATCTGTGATATTTCGATTGAATCGGCAAGCTTTTTGACCAAATCGATGACTATTTTCTCTTCAATTTCAGAATTGCCCGCAAGTCGTTCATTCATGTACAGAGATTTTGCTACTTTAAGAGGTGCGCCGTTGCGTTCAATAAAGTTCATGAAAATTTTTATGTTCAGCGTTTCTTTAACGGTTTGAATATCTTTTTTCCATTCGGGAGGCTGATTGTCGATAATCTCTTGAACGTCCTTGAAATCAAACGGAATTTCGTTGACGGCATCATATAAATAAAGCATTCCGTTTCGATTGTCGTTTGCAATCGCATTATAAAAATACGGTTGGGCTTTGCCCGTGCGGAGAGCAATCTTTTTTCTGTTTTCGCCGATGAAACGTTCTTTGCAATAAGCGTTCAGTTTTTCGTTCGTCCAAGGCTCATATTTGGCAACGCGCTTTTTCAAGCATGGATAAATCTGTTGTTCCAAATCAAACTGGCTTTTGTCAAGAATATAATTATCCGCTATGAGTCTTGAAATGAGCGAATGATTGGAAACTCCGATGAAAAAGCATTGTTTTTCGAACGTTATTCTCGGATCGATTGCCGAAATTTCGCGCATCTGCGCAACGGCTTTTCTGTTTTCTTCAACGGTAACTTTGGGATTAAGCATTTTTTCTCCTTTCTTATTTTCGACGTTTCAGCGTTTCAATGTCGTATGCGGGCATCTTGACGGTCAAAAGGTCATATGCGTTGAGATAGCGGTCACGGGTTCGGCAAAGCTTCTCGGGATGTTTCAAATCTTCAAGCGAGATTCCCGTTTTTTCAGCAACCTGTTCAAGCGTCAGGAAATTCAGTCCGTCGCCGATGATGTTGCGCATTATCAGCATTTTGAGCGTCTGATAGCTTTCGACCGAATTGAACATTGTCTGAGGATTTCTCGGGTCGGGGACGAGTCCCAGCGTAATCATTTCATAAATCGAAACGGTATATTTCGAACGGCTTTTCAGCGCATTGTCAAAAACGGTGCGGGTAACACCGTAATGCGATGCCAAGCTCTGCGGTGCAATCTTGACTGTTGAAGAAACGTTCCATTGTTTCATCATTTCTTTCACCATCACATGCGATACGCTCGAATAGTCACTTATGAAATTCGAATAAGTTTCAAACATTTTGTCGACAGCTCTTTTAATGTCCTGATTTAAAAAATTGCGACTGCCCGCAAGAATAAGATAAAAGCCCATTTCTGAATACATTTCATAGAGATTGAAAGTACGATAGAAATCAAGATATGTTCGTCGGGGATCTTTGTCGGCAAGCTCGGATATCTTTGCCGTATAAACAGTCACGTTCTTTTTCTTGTATGCTCGTATAGGTTTTTTTTCAAATTTATCCATATGTCTTTCCTCCCAGAAAGTTATTTAGCTTACTCGTTTATCTTAAGATAAAATTCCAAAAAAGTCAAGAAATTAATTTGTTTTTCTTAATCACTTGTTAACTAATCTTTTTTATAATTTTTCCATATCCTCCTAAAACAATGGACAACTATCTAAAAAAACGGCTTGACTGCGGAACACTTCCGCAATCAAGCCGCATAAACACAGAATAATATTCTTTTATTCATATCACATCCCCAAGGGATGAGGTACATTATATCAATTTTAAATTACAAATAAATTTATCGCTGTTTAATATCTATTTTCTTCTTTTTTCCCGATGAATGTGATATTTTTAAAAATTGCCAACAGTATCAGTAACAATATAGCCAAAATAGATATTACTTTAGTGGCTTTTTCGGAATTGCACTGTTTATATTTGATGACGATATTATGTTTTCCCTTGGATATATTTGAAACACCTATCGTGTTGCGCGATGTTTCATAATAGCCAGTTTCCTTACCATCAACATAAACTTTATAATGATTACCATAGTTCAGAAATGGCAAATCTAAGTGACTAGTTTTCCTTATTTCATTTATATTATAACTAATTCCATCAGGCAAACTATTGTATTTAACTTCAAATTCGTCTTTACCCAAAATTGCATGATGAGTTCTTATTTTTTCTTCAGTATTCCAGTCCTTCACAGCTTTCTTTGGCCAATAATCCAAAGAACCAACACCTGTATTGTATCCCTTAACCAAGTACATAAATCCATCCTTAGAATTGATTTGGTAGTTAGTAAACGGAGCCGGTTTAGCAGTAGAAGGTTTATAGTTGACATATGTTTGACCGCTGCTCTGGTTTAAGAATGTATATGACAACCCTAAGCATATAAATGTTACTGCTGAAATAAACGCAGCACTCTTAGCATATTCATTTTTGTCGTTTATTATAACGGACACAGTTTCTGTAGCAAACACAGCAAAAAAGAAGTTAGAAACCATCCTAAGCCTTCCGGTCCATTGAATCATAACAATTGGCGTATGATTGAGAAAATTCCACACTAAATCAAAAACCGTTGTTGTTCCAAGAAAATACAGCAAACCTATTGCCACTGTTATCTTTGCAAACTTACTTTGTTTATTCCACAATATCAGTCCAACTATTACTAATATCGTAATCAATGGACCAAAAGTGCCATTATTCCCATTAAGGGATCCTACTATTGCATCACCTAATCCAAGTTTTGCCGATGCAATACTTCCACCGGAAGTAGTTGATATATCCGCAGAGTATAACTCTTTAATATTATTCCAATAGAATAGTGTCGCTAATAATGAAGTTACACATGCATAAATGAAATATTTAAAATTCTTCCAGAATCCATCAGCCATAAAAATAATAATTATCAAAGTAATCAATATTGCTGATGAATATATCAGCGTACTCAATATGTGCGTATATATAACACCCGTCATACCAAGTGCCAAAAAATACCATTCTTTATTTTTTAAGAAGAAAATACTATATACTCCATAGAAAATAAATGGAACAAAAATATAGCCTATGGCTTGTCCCAAACCAAATGTACCGAACAGCCAACTGAAATTATATGCTGATAAAACATATAAGAAAGAGAATGCGAGTGCTTTTTTCTTGCTACTCCATACCTTTATCCCCATTGCGTATGCAATAACCATGGACACAAAGATAAAAAATATCATTGTTGCATAGACAGCATTTATTGGATTATTAATCAAAAGCATAGCTATTGCCATAGGATACAGAGGCAGCGCTCCGTATGCCATATTTATTGCTGCCCCTGCCTGATTAAAGCTATACGTACTAATATGTGGAAAAAAATTACCATTACGTATGTTTTCACATAAATCATACGCCCTGTTTAAATGGAATGACATATCAACACCACAATGCAACGCACCGTTATGTATATAAGGTAAAATAACAATAATACTTACTATTGCACATACCAATATTGCGATTATATTTTTCGCAAAGTTTGATATATTACGTATCTTAGTTTCAATCAATGAAATATCCTCCAATAATAAAGTTATTTTATTAATAACAATGCAAATTATAAAGCAAAATCAATACAAATGTAAAGCAAGCGACATTAACAATGCAAGGAAGCATAAATGATTATAATAAGCTAGTAGTCTTGAAATAGTTAATCAAATTTTCTGTTTTTAGTTCATGTAATGCCACTGATTTTATAAAACTGTTCGACATCAATCGAAAATGGATGTCTTTACTAAAAAAATTGGTTATGCCCGTATAATGGTGTAAATTGATAAAAAAGAGAGCCAAGTGCTCATCTCCCAGGTATAATTTAAATTAACCAAAAAAA
>ENA-OROX01001103-OROX01001103.1-human-gut-metagenome-genome-assembly--contig:-NODE-1103-length-23853-cov-3.254265_pt1 | contig 23853 bp, 20 predicted proteins | sample MGYA00242133_ERZ509058 | MGnify/ENA primary metagenome ERZ509058 (study PRJEB26280, sample SAMEA2338751) | human gut metagenome | biome: human gut; feature: human-associated habitat; material: faeces...
GTTGCTGTTACCGTTGGTGTCAGCGTTGCTGTTATCGTTGGTATCGGCGTTGCCGTTATCGTTGGTTCTACATCTGTCTTATTAAATACTTCTACTTCATTTCTCAAACTAACACTATGTAATGTCTGTACCTCTTTACTTCCAACCTGTGTTGTCAACTGAAATCTCACAATGTTATCTGTTAACACCTTCGTTATATCAGAACGAAAATCCAACACACCTGTTGCCAAAATTTGCCCTTGTTCTACAGAATCATCTTCTTTCCACCCAGTGCTTCCATATTTATATTGATAATACTTTATTTCGGCACCTGTAGCATCCCAGTACATCAAAGACATTATATCTTCCGCTTGAGGTTGATAATTTGTTTGATTACCAGATGATATATTGATATTTGAACTAAAAGTCTGAATATCATTTGTATCATCGTTTGTCTGCAACTCTTCATCATCTATACTTTGTATATCCAAATTATCCTTTTGTGACTCATAAACAGCAAAAATTTTATCCTGTGTACTATTTACTTTATTATTAGATTTAATATCATCATAAGTAATAGGATTGTTTCGACCATAGCCATAGTAAATACCTCTATTGGCATTAATAATCATATCCTCGATTTTATCAAATGTTTCCTGCGTCTCCATCTGAACTTTAGAGTTACTTGATGTATTTCTGTAAAAATTTGAACTTGATGTTATATAAGTCAGCACAACACCGGAAAAAATAGCTATAATAGCAATCGCAACAATCAATTCAATTAATGTCAGCCCACTGTTATTCAATCTGTGCTTCCTGCTGTGGTTTCTCATAAACGTTTCTCCCTCAAAATTTTATACTCTCGTTTTATCAGACATATTTCATATACAAATAAAATCTGTCATCCTGCGATAATTTCATATTTGCCAGTATCTTTCAAAAGATTAATTATTCTCGTTCTTCCTCCACCACTGACAATAATCTGATTACAATAGACTTCACCAGTAAAGATACTTTTACCATCTCGCAATTCCTGAAAAATATCTTTATCCCAATATGTCTCATTCTGACTCTGCAAAGGCAAAAATGCACCGGTTGCTCGATCATAAGTAATAATAAGACTCTCACCCACTGTCATTTCCTTCGCCTCATTGCCCCCTTCCACTTTATAGCTTATACTTGTTTTTGAGGGAGCAATTTTTTCTTCATCCTCATTCCATTTTATATTTTCTTTTCCATTTACCTTCCCACGATCAATAATGTAACTGATATAATAACCATCTTCACGTCTCTCTAACATCATTTCTCCTACAAGACGGTTAGATGCCTCTATTTTGGTTTTGTCCAGAGCGGATGCAATAGAATTAGCAGCTCTCTGCACCCTGAAGCCTAATATTGAGTTTAGAGATGGAACCATGATTCCAAGAAGTATCACAAAAATTGAGATTATGACAACCATTTCCACAAGAGTAAATCCCCTGTTTCTCTTTTTCATCTGTTTCCACCCCTTTTCTTCGTTTTGTGGTTTACACATAAAATCATTCTTTTTTCCAGTTTCTGTAGGTTACGCAATCTGCCAGATCATATGTGGTATAATTTTTGTTTGCATTCTGAGAGGTATCCGTTGTATTTCCTAATACATATTGATCCCCCATCCAGAAGAAATCCTGAGCCTTAATATTTCCGGCTCCGTCATCTATCTGCTGCTGGAATATCTTTGCTGCTTCTACAGGTGCTGCTTCCAGACATGCTTTCGGCTGTAGGGTAATTTTTCCATCTGTCATAATAATTCCCTGGAAATTGACTCCTCCTTCAATTTGTACATCACCAGTACATACAACCAAACGTAAATTTTTAGTCATATCAGAAGTAATAACAAGTGTCTTTCCTGTACCAGTCATACCATACTTTGAATTTGAAGCATTATTAGCCATTATGATACTTGGTGAACTACTGCCTTCAGGATATTGATATATTTTATCTGACTTATGCTCAACATATGTCCGTAATTTCTTTTCATTAACAAGGTTATCAAACACACTCTGATTAATTGAATCTTCATCATGTCCCGAAGCAGGATTATCCGGGTCTTTCACATTTTGTTCCAGATCGCCCATGTCCTCTACCATTTTTCTGTTAAGTGCATACCATTCATTTTGATAACGAATCTGGTCATTCAGTAATTTTGCCGACATCTGAGAATGTGTTGCTTCGTGCAGATTACCTTCTGCTTTCTCTCCGCCTTCATAGGAAAGAATATTTCCATTTGTAACATACATCAGATAAGCCTGACTGTCTTTCACATAAATTCCAGAATTTTCTCCCTGAAAATAGAAAGAAAGATATTGATCCATCTTTTTTTTCATTTCAGGATTTTTCTGATAGTACATACTCATAAATGAAACGGCATTTTCATCATTTTCAAAATTCAGATAAAAATAAACGACCTGTTCCTTCTGATCATATATTTTCTGAATTGGTTTTGTTTCTGATACGCCTATCTGACTCAGGGTTCTGTTATCCCAGCTTTCAACCGGTGCATTCCACTTTACAGGAACAGAATCCGAATCCAGATTGTTTTGTTCACATGCTTCATATGTCATAGGATTTGTAAAATTACTGCTGTCCGTCTCATCGCTTCCCAGTATTTCTGCAGGTGCGAGATATGCCAACTGCGTTCCCTTTACAGTAATACTTTCTCCTGTCTTAACATCACTTGACTGAGAAATATAATTTTTTCCTGCCAGCATCAGTTTCTGCACATCGGATAAATCCAATCTTGCAGACTTTCCATTAATTGCAATTGCACTGCTTAAATCTTTATCTTTGTAAGAATCATATACTCCTGTTTTTGTAAATTCACATTTAGAATCTTTTGCAGACTCTACAGAACCATACCCATAATAATTCCCTGCAATTGTAACATCACTTGCAGTGCCTCCTGATGCGACTGTTAAATCATCTGAAAAATATGTATTTCCAAGCAGATTAACAGTTGCAGCCTTTAAAGTCAGTCCTCTTGCCCAGAGAGAAACTCCTGACTGGCTGGTAAAGGAACTATTTGCCCCAACATTGACCTCATCTGAACAAACAAGATATTTTCCGGATAAGACAGAAAGTTTTCCGTTTGGTTTCACCAGAATGCTGACATCTTTTTGATTAGCAGATTTGTTCTCTAAGTTTTCATTATCTATTTTTCCGGCATAAATACTTCCGGATAATTTATTTCCTTCTGTACTAACATCAGGATCTGATTCACACACAATTCCGCCATTAGCAACAACAACCATACTCATCAGATCAGGAAGTGTAGATGGTGTTGCAAATTTCACCTCGGGAATCCCTATCCATATGTCCGTTTTTATAATAGAGGCTCTGCCTTTTGGATCAACATAGATTGCCTTCATATTATTTAATTTTATTTTACTTTTTTTAGTAATCTTATCAGATTGTGTTGCCGGATCTGGATTTACCACCAGTGCCGGATCTACAATTTGGAGTGTTTCATTCTCTCCAACCTTTAAATCCACATATTTATCCTGTAATATACTGTCTGTAACAGGATGAGAACTATTTAATATCTCCTGTAATTTGTCATTTAATTTCGTGTAAAATAATTTACAGAACATCAACTGGCGTTCCTCATCCTGAGGAGTATCACTATCAGCTTTGCCCTCATATTCTTCAAGAACCTGTATGTAAGCCTCAGACATGGCATCACCAGCCACTTCCTGAAGACCTACCCGGATTTCTTCAATAGCCTGCTCCGCAGTATAAAAACTGTCTTTTCCCTTCCAATCAGTAATTTTCATATAGAAGTTTGACATTGCTATATATACTACAAGCATTCCAAGAATACCTGTAAAGGCAATTGCAACGATTACAGCAAACAATGAAAAACCTTTATTATTTTTTTTGTAATTCCAGTTGTCATTTTTCATTCTTTTCTCCAGAAACATCAATCTTCTTTTGCTCCGTCTAATGATACAATTAAATCCTCTTTGGGAAAATTCTTTTCAGCAGCTCCTGCTTTATACACGCTGACCTTAACGGTATATATTCTGTCTGCTTCCTCTTTATCATCCAGTCCATTAAAACTCAGAATATTTTTTGCTCCGGTACCGGAAACATTTCTTTCTCTTCCTGAACCAGCATCAACTCCCTGATAAGTTAATTTCATCTGGCTGATCTTGGGACGATCCAATACCTCATAAGAAATATTATAATCAAGATTTGTACGCAACTTTGTCTGTGATCTGAACAGACTGGAATTGGTGTTCCAGTTTGTATCTTTTTTCTCATTTATATATGGGTTCTCCTTAATTGTCAGAGACATACGATACATATTCTCTTTTCTGGCCAGCGAATTATCCTTTTTGCTTTCTTCGTCCTGTTGTTTGCTGACATAAAGATTAACAGGATAGTTATTCAGATTTTCAAAGGTAATTGTATCCAATGCTTTTGTTGCATTTGTAGAATTATAATTGGGATAATAGAAAATATAAATATTCTTTAATTCATTTTCCGGATCCTGTGTATAATCCTTTTCCGTATTTATCGTACAGAAGTACTCATCGGAATCTCCCTCATTATCTGTATCACCGCCACACCTACATAAATCCATACGACCGTAAACCGGATCATTTTCCGAAACATAATCATGCGCGTCAATTTTGTATTTAAATTTCACCTTGACTTCACCGATTTCTTCTTCATAATCTAGCATAACAACCAGAGTTTTTTTTGCGCTGTTAAAAACATCCTCCGCAGATAACAGATCTGGTTTATTATACTTACTTGTAAAATCATTCAACCGATCATTATATCCTTCTGAATCAACAGGACCACAATAGTTGTCTCTGTCTTTTTCCCATTTAGCGTATGCCACTTGATATTGCTTTTTAACCATATCTTTAAATTTATCCAGATATTTTCCTTTAGGCACAATAAAAAGAATATTAGATTTCGTATCCAGATTTGAGATATTTGGTGACAGATAATCATTCTTACCTTGTTCATTATTTGTAACTGTTTTCTTCTTATATCCAGAATCTGAACTTCCATCAAACTCAATCAGGGCATCAAATGACTCATGATTATTAGTCACATTTGTCAGTTCGAAAAAATATTTCGAAGCATTCTCTCCAGACTTCCTTGCGTTAAATTCATAAGTTTTGCCATTATCCTTAGAAATCACAGATGCTGTTATATTTTTTTCATCTACACCCTCTCTGTATTTACTGACGTCTTTATATACTGCATTCTCACTCTCATCTTTAGACTGTAAAACTTCTTTAATTCCTAATGTACCATTCAGCACTTTATCAACCTGAGTATTCAGAAAATTAAGTCTCGTATAACCGGTACTATCCACCGGATAATTAAAGGCCAGCGAAACTTCTTCAAATTTCTTCGCCTTAATTTCCTCCATAATATTCTGTGCCACAGTAGTTGCTTCCATATAAATATTAGACTTCTTATTTATCCTGCCTGACGTCACGAAGCTCTGCAGGAGCACGATCGCAGTTATAGAGAAGATGCTTACTGCCACGATAACCTCCAGCAGTGTCATACCTGCGTTTGAGTTATTATATTTTTTTCTGTCCAACTGTCTATGCTCCCTTCTCTTCTGTCACAAAAACACAGTTAGAGGGGCTCTGATTTCTCTCCCCTCTAACATACTTTCCCTATTGCGCCTGTCCAGTCGTTTCAGCAGCGGCTGCGTCCTGCGTGTTTGCTCCTTCCTGACTGTCTGTTGTCTGGCCGTCAGCGCCAGTGTCGGAAGCCGCCTGTTCTGTGTTTGTCTCTGCGGCTTTCGTTTTGTTCTTCTTGCTTTTTTTGCTCTTTTTGCCTGACTCTATTGTTCCGAAAATATTATCTGTTCCGTATGCTACGCTTCCTGCATCCGGTTCTGTATAAGTCTGGCCTGTTCCTGCCATGAAAAACAGGTTTACTGTAATGCTGCCCGAAAGATTTCCTGTTGAGGAGTCAAAGGAGGCATTCACATTGTCAAGTGTCATCCTGCCTGTCTGGTCAGCCAGATAATCAACCATATCCTTCAGGCTGGCATAGGTTCCTGTAAACTGCATGGTGTCCTGTGTCCGGTAGAGTACAGGACTGGTGAACACACTGTTCAGATTCTCCACTTCTGCATCGGAGGCAGCCTGACGCTCATTCTCTCCGACTACATCTGTGCCCTCGATCTCATCAAGCTGAGACTGGGTCTGCTCATTTGCCTGCTCTGAGAGAGTCTGGTCAGGCAGACCTGCCAGAGGATCTTCTGTACTTCCGTCCAGGGAAGCCACAAACTCTCTTGTACCCAGACCTACATTGGATATCTGCATATCCAGGGAATTCTCCATATTCATGGAAAGTACGATTCCGTCTTCAGGACGGATGTCTGCCGGAAATGCAGATGTATATTCGCTGACCTTTGCATTGATATCTTCTGTTTCTTTCAGATAAAAATCCCTGTCTGCAGCCAGCTTCAGCAGGTCATCCAGCCTTGTCTTCAAAGGTTCGGTTGATGCCTGGATGCTCTGCGCCTCTTCCATCTGCGGTCTGTATCCGAAGAAATATCCTGCTGCAAAAACACCTACTCCAAGAAACATCAGCAGTATTTTTTTATCACGCATAGAAATATTCATGTCCATAATTAATCCTGTCTCCTATTACTCTCCTGAGCTGTCCAGCGGTGCCGGATCTGAATATGTACAGAGTACACTTAAGGATACGGTTCCATCCTCAGCCTCGTCAATTCCTGTAGTGGTTACAGTAGACAGGCTCTCAAAGGTACGAAGCTGCATGATCGTGTTCGCTGCTGCCGATTTGCTGCCTACACGCATGGAAAAGCTGACCTGCGTTCCTGTAGAGCTGAAGTTCTCCACTGTAATATCCGAAGGCATTTTCTCTTCCAGCTCTTCAATAAAATTCTTAAGTCCCTCATTTGGGGTATTTGTATACTGATACATATTCTGATAATTGTCATACTGTGCCTTTGCACTGGTATAAGCACTGTAAATCTCCTCAATGGAGCTCTCTTCTGAGATTCTCTGATTCAGCCGCTCCTGCTCATGCTGCTGATAAATACGGTTTGCATATCCTGCAACTGTCAGCACAACTCCTGCCACTGTTCCGACCACACAGATAATGATGGCACCGCTCAAAGTCTCTTTCTTTTCTTTCTTCTTCCTGTTGACCTTGTCCATCAGGTTTACGCCTGAAGTACCCGATGAAAGAACTGCAGCGTAAAGGCAGGCTTCCTGTGCATCTCCGCCGGCAGGCAGGGCAAAATTCTTAAACTCCTGTAATACGTCTACCTGCTGTCCCAGCTCATTGGTAAGAAGGAGCATCAGCCCCTTTACCCGCGCACCAAGACCGCAACATGCGATAGAATCAAAGTTTGTATCCGTATGGCGGGAAATATAATAGTCCATAATACGGGAAATATTTCCGATCAGGTATCTGAGGCTCTCTGTCACCTCAGCCCTGGCAGTTTCCAGCTTTCTCTCCTCATCAGAGATTTCTTCGTCAAAAGACTCCATGTCAAGGAAAGGATTGATACATTTTCTGCTGCAAAGCACATCCAGAGCCTCATTCGCATCCAGCCTGTCCCCAAACTCCGGGAAAGCCCTTACTGTCTCCGCCGCACTGTCCACACCATAATTGATATTACGCTGGAGGGTCAGTTCACCGTCCTGGATGATCGTAATGCTGGTTCCCGTATATTCCACCTTAACCAGAATATGAGTTCCTTTTGCATACTCATCCTTTACCGAATGATAAATACTGTCACCTGTGCAGGTGATCCCTGTCATTGTCAGCCCTGCATTCTCCGCAAACTCACTGTAAGCTGCTGAGATTGCTTTCGGAGCGGCATAAACCATCAGATGGTACTGCTTTGTCTCTTCCTTCCCGTCTTCAGATTTCTGGCTCTCCACATCGACCACACTGTAGGACAGCACATACTTGCTCACATCAATGGGAAAATAATCTGTGGCATTTGCCTCTATAATACTCTGTATCCTGTTTGCTTTCACAAAAGGGATACGGACTTCCCTGCTTGCGATCCTGGTAGAACCTGTGGCAAAATATACTTTCTTTGTCTTAATCTTTCTCTGGGAAAGCTCTGCCTTAAGATTCTCTCCGAGAGTTTTTGTATCACGGATCTGTCCATCCTCCACAGCCCCCTGGGGTGCCGGTATACAGAAACAATTATAAATCCTTCCCTTTTTTCCACGTACTTCAACTTCCGCAACTCTGATCTGAGATGCCTCTGCCTCTATACTCAAAATTCTCGCCATTTGTATTTCCTCCGTATAAGCCGCTGCCCTCTGCAGACAACCGCCCTTTTTCAATTACAAAAATGAATTTTAACAGATAAAACATTTTAAAACTCATTTTTCTAACTGAAAAATTCTATGATTTTCAGTTAAAAATTAATGACAGGTACCAGCTAATCCACCTGTTTCCCCACAAAGCAGCCAGCAAAATCCCGGCTGACAAATAAGGACCCATGGCAAGCATACGCCCTGCCTTCTTCCTCACCATGCGGATAATATGGACCACAGAGCCAATAATACATCCCAGCACAAAAGCCAGCAAAATCAGCTTCCATCCAAGAATCAGACCACAGGCAAACATCAGCTTAATGTCACCCCCGCCGATCGCTCCGCCGCCACTCACCAGATAAAGAATCTCCAGCACACCGCTGACACAGACCATCCCAATCAGATGCTCTGCCAGATTCCCCCTGTCAAGCACAACCATTGCAACTCCAAGGACAAACAGAAACACATTGATTCCAAAGGGAATCTCATACGTCCGCCAGTCAATCACACTCAAAACCAGAAGAACCGACGCCATCAGGCAATAGATCAGGCTGAAACTGTTCAGACCATTAACTGCACAAATCATTATATAGATAAATCCGTTCACTGCTTCGATCGCAGGATACTGCGGCGAAATCGAAGAGCCACAGTTACGACACTTTCCTCCAAGCACCAGCCAGCTAAACACCGGAACCATATCATACCATTTAAGCCTCTTCCCACAGGTCATGCAATGAGACGGCGCCGTCACAATGGACTCATGTAACGGAATCCGGTAAATACAGACATTCAGGAAACTTCCAATGGTAATTCCGAATATAAAAATAACTATGTAAGGGAGTAAATCTAAAAAAAGGAGCATAGGAAAATCCTTTCGTTTTTGCTTTAACTAAATCCGACTAGAACTTTTATTCTATCAATTTTTTCAAGTGCATTACTTCATATCAATATTTCGAGAATTATGTGGCATTTTACCACATAATTCTCGAAATTATTAATTTAACTCTGTTCATATATAAAATTAAAATTGATACATATGGTGCATTTTTTTATATTTATTCAATTCCATCAGTACCAGTTGACATATAATTTGCAAATGGATCTGGAGCAGTATTTGTTGCCGTATACCCATCTACATTATATACTACACTTGTACCACCGTCTTCTTTAACACTTACTTTAGCAATAATGCTTGCAGATTCACCATTTTTCCATTTTTTTGATTTAGTTGTAGTGCTCTCCCAATTAGGAATAGATTTACCCATTTCAGTTTTAAGAGCTTCTAAACCTTTCTTAACTTCCTGGTTATTAACTGTTGTAGCAGTTTCAGTACTAGTAATAGAAGTACCAGTGCTATTCGTACTTCCATCACCTATTTTGATTGTATAATCAGCTACTGGAAGTTCATTTGCCGGATCAGCTGCAAACACTTTTACTACCTTTACCATTTCATCCATATTACTAGCATCTGCTGCTTTTCTGGACTTCTCTACATATTTGGTATACTGTGGCGCCAGTAATCCTACTAAAATTGCAAGAATCGCAATAACTATTACCAATTCTACTAAAGTAAAACCTTTATTATCTTTCTTTTTACTCTTTTTTATTAAATTAAACATTCTTTTTCCCTCTTAGCTTTGCCTAATATTAAACTAGCAATTATTTTGTTTCAGATCCATTAGCCATATAATCAGCAAATTTTGTTGAATCACCATTACCATTTGTATAAGTTACAGATGTTCCACCATCTTTACCCACCTTTACAGTAGCAATAATCGAATCAACTTTTCCATCTTTACCCCATTTTTGAGATTTTGTTTTTGTATCATACCAAGATGGAATAGACTCCCCAAATTCCTTTGCCAATCCTGAATCGCCCTTATTGTCTTTATTGTATTTAGTCTCATCTTTACCAGTTGGTTTAGTAACCAATTCTGTTCCTGTAGCAGAAATAGTTATCGCATAATCTCCTACTTCCAACTCATTCGCCGGATCAGCCGCATAAACCTTAATTACCTTAACCATCTCGTCCATATTACTTGCATCTGCTGCTTTTCTGGATTTTTCTACATATTTGGTGTACTGTGGTGCCAGCAGACCTACGAGGATTGCCAGAATTGCGATTACGATAACAAGTTCAACAAGTGTGAAACCTTTGTTATCTTTCTTTTTGTTCTTGAACCATTTGAACATTTTACATCTCTCCTTTTCATGCTTAGTGTGTGTATATGTGATGAATGCAGTCTCCTATGCCAGACTACAGCACATCCTGTTTCTTCGGAAACTTTTATTGCGGTTCCCAATCGCAATCCAGGACTTTTATTACAGATTATCCAATCCACTGTACATAGCCCCAATCGGTGAAACCACCGCCACAACCAGCGTACCAACCACAACAGCCATAAACACAATGATCAGCGGCTCCATAGCCGCCAGTACACTCTGGGTAGTCATCTCCACCTCTTCATCATAGTAATCCGCCAGCTTCTCCAGCATATCCTCAATATTACCAGTCTCCTCACCGATTCCAGTCATATGGCACACCATAGGCGGGAATATCTTTGAGGCAGTCAGCGGTTCTGACAGCGGAATACCTTTCATAACTTCCTCACGTGCTTTCAGCAACGCATTTGTGTAATGAATGTTATTGACAATCTTGGACACTGTCTCCAGTGCATCAATAGTAGAGATACCCGACGACAGCAATGTACTCATTGTCCTTGCAAACTGTGCGCAGGCAGTCTTCACTGTCAGCTTGCCAAACAACGGCATCTTCATCTTGACCCTGTCGATGGCAAGTCTGCCCTGTTCTGTCCTGTAGATCATCTTATATGCCACGATCACCAGAATGATCAGTCCCAGGATCATATACCAGTGTTCTGTCATCCACTCACTGGTATTCATAACCCACATGGTAATTCCCGGCATCTCCACATCCAGATCTGCAAACATATCAATAAAGATCGGAATAACGAACAGAAGCATAACAGCCACAACTCCAATCGCAGCAATAATCAGAATGATCGGATAGATGGTTGCCTTTCTGATAGTTGCCTTCAGCTTGGCTTCCTTCTCAAACTGTACTGCCATTCGTGAGAAAGCCATCTCAAGGCTTCCGGAGTTCTCACCTGCCTCTACCATATTGATAAGCATTGGCGGGAAGATATCTGACTGGCCTCTCATGGAGTCTGCCAGTGTATTTCCTTTCTCCACACTGAGAAGTACCTCTGAGATGGCACGCTTCAGCCATTTGTTCTCTGTCTGTTCTGAGAGCATCTGCAGGGCTTCTTTCATTGGAACACCTGCCTGGGTGATGCTGACGAACTGACGGCAGAATACACTGAGATCTCTTGGCTTTACTTTCTTTCCTATGGAGAAATCTATCTCTTTGTTCAGGGCGCCCTGTTCTTTTACAGAGACTGGAATCAGCCCGTCGTTTTTCAGGATATCTATAACTTTCTCTTTGTTGTCAGCCTCAATACTTCCTCTTTTCTCTTTTCCTCTTTTATCTACTGCCACGTAGGTAAAACCCGGCATCTTATCACTTCTTTCTGTCAGTCAGGCTCAGGGTGTCTGCCAGATCGGGTTTCTGTCAGAAGTCAAAGCTGACTTTTTTGTTCATGCTGACCGGATCCTGGGCATATGTCACTGCATTGTCAGCATCGATCAGTTTTCTCATATATAAGTCATACAGTGCATCATCCATTGTCTGCATTCCTGCACGTTTGCTGGTCTGCATCACAGATGAGATCTGATAGGTCTTGCTCTCTCTGATCAGGTTTCGCACTGCATTATTTGCAAAAAGTATTTCAAGTGCAGCTACACGGCCGCTTCCGTCTGCTTTCTTGAGAAGCTGCTGGGATACAACGCACTCTAATACAGAGGCAAGCTGGATCCTTATCTGCTGCTGCTGATTTGGCGGAAATACATCGATGATTCTGTCGATAGTCTTGTCCGCACCGATAGTATGAAGGGTGGAAAATACCAGATGACCGGTTTCCGCCGCTGTGATGGCAGTGGAAATGGTTTCCAGGTCTCGCATCTCTCCTACCAGGATCACATCCGGGTCTTCTCGGAGTGCAGCCCTCAGTGCCTGTGCATAATTCGTTGAATCACTGCCGATCTCCCTCTGGTTTACCACAGATTTATCATGTCTGTGCAGATATTCGATGGGATCCTCCAATGTAATAATATGGTAAGGATAATTCCTGTTGATTACATGAATCAATGAAGCCAGTGTAGTTGATTTCCCGCTTCCTGTCGGTCCTGTTACCAAAATGAGACCTCTTTTCCGCGTGGTCATCTCCACTACCTCTGCAGGAATACCAAGCTCCTCAGGTTCCGGGATATTGAAAGGAAGGCTTCGCATAACGGAAGCAAGTGTTCCTCTCTGCTTAAACACATTTACGCGAAAACGTCCCACACCTGAGATGGCATATGCGAAGTCCGTCTGTCCATTGTTCTGTAATTCTTCTCTGTGACGGACATCCATCAGGGGCATGAGAATGTCTTCAAGCATCTGCGGGGTAAGGCGTTCTCCCTCTATGGGGGTCAGTACACCATCGATCCGGTAGCTGGGTGGCCGACCGGTTGTCAGGTGGATATCGGAAGCATTTACCTTCACTGACTGTATCAGTATTTCATCTAAATCATACATATTTCCTAATCTGCCTCGTAACTCCCTGAGAATCTCCGGAGAACTCCGGTTCCGCAGGAATTCCTTCTATATTAATAGTCGTAAAATTAATAATCTATAAGTCTCAATCATTCATAAGATGCCTTAAGCATCTCTTCCACAGAGGTGGTGCCGTTCAACACATAGCTGATACCATTCTCTCTCAGTGTTCGCATACCGCTGTTTCTGGCTGCACGTTCCAGTTCCTCTGTTGTGCCATTCTCTGCGATCAGGTCGCGGATCTCGTCATTGACCTCCATGATCTCGAACACACCGATACGCCCGTAATATCCTGTATGGCTGCAGAAATCACAGCCACAGGGTTCATAGACATTTACATCCTCCTGTGTGTTCATCCTCAGCACTCTCTTCTCCTCAGAGGTGGCAGGACGCATTTTTTTACAGTGGCTGCACAGCTTACGCACAAGGCGCTGTGCGATAACTCCTACAACAGAATCTGCGATCAGATATCTCTCCACTCCCATGTCCGCCATACGGTTCAGAGTACCTACTGCGTTGTTGGTATGTAATGTAGATACAACCAGATGTCCTGTTATGGAGGCCTGTACTGCAATAGCAGCAGTCTCCCTGTCTCGGATCTCACCGATCATAATAATGTCCGGGTCCTGACGGAGAATAGAACGAAGGGCTGACGCAAAATTCAGGTCTACTTTGTTGTTGACCTGTACCTGATTGATGCCCTCAATATCTGCCTCCACAGGATCCTCTACTGTTACGATATTGACTGCTTCTTTATTTAATTCACTTAATGCTGTATACAGGGTAGTGGATTTACCGCTTCCTGTAGGTCCTGTTACAAGAATGATCCCGAAAGGACTGGCCAGCATATGGTTGAAACGTTCCATCTCATCGGGTGGAAGTCCCAGATCTTTCTTGTTACGTGTAAGGTTCAGTTTTGAAGAGAGTCGCATTACGATCTTCTCTCCGTGTACAGTAGGCAGAGAGGAAATTCGGATATCATAGTCCTGTCTGTCTACCATAATGGACATACGTCCGTCCTGAGGTTTCCTTTTCTCTGAGATATCCATACCTCCAAGGATCTTGATACGGGTGGAGATTGCAGGGAGAAGGCTGTTGTCATATACCATACGCTCATAGAGTGCACCGTCGATCCTGTAACGGACGCGTACTTTGTTCTCCAGAGCTTCGATATGGATATCACTGGCCCTCTGGCGGATTGCCTGTTCAATAAGGGAACGCACCAGCTGTACAATAGGTGCATCACTTACATCTGTATCTGTATCGTCGTCTGCTGCTCCTCCACGAAGCTGTGCCCTCTCCTGAGTAAATCGTCTGGCTGCATCCAGTGTCTCCGATGCGCCGTAGCATCTGTCGATTGCCGCAAGAATATCTCTGGTTGTAGCAATGTAAGGCTCTATCTGCAGGTTTGTCACGATAGAGATGTCGTCGATCGCAGCCATATCCATCGGATCTGCCATTGCAAGATGAAGGATATTGGCATTGTAGGGATCCAGTTCAAAGGGAATGCAGGTATATTTCTTAAGAATGTCCACACTGACCAGATTTCGGACCTCTTTCGGGATCGTCACGCCTGTCAGCTGAACGACTTTAAGCCCCAGCTGCATCTGGAGGGCACGAACGATCATATCCTCAGTGATAAAGCCATTATCTACCAGAACTTCACCGATTTTCTTGCCGCTTCCCTTCTGCAATTCCAGGGCTTTCTTTAATTCATCTTCAGTCAGTACATTCTGCTTGATGAGCATGTCACCAAGCCTCATTCTCTCACGTCTTAATGCCATCTGTGTATCTCTTTTCCGAACACAACAGTGTGTTCACTGTTTACAGAACAAATCATCTGTTGGTGTCTCATCTTCAGATTTTACTGTAATATCAGCAACAAAAAAAGAAGGAATTTCTCCTTTTTTTATCTGACATTATATTATTGGTTTAAAGTTAACATATTTCGTACACTTTGTCAATTTTTGTTTCCATATTTTCGAATATTTTTTTCGTTTTTGAAGCATATTCCGCAGACCAATAAGCAAATTCGTCAGTTTTTACTTGATCGTTTAAGTTAACAGATAAAAAAGTTTACACACGAAAAAAGAAGGGAAAGCCAGACTTTTTTGTATGACTTTCTCCCTTCTTTTATCCATTTTATTTTGCCTTAAATACAGCGACTTTCTCTTTTGACAGATCAATCTTATCCGGAAGGATGGAAGTCTTCTCAGTGGATTCCGATGTTGTGAATCCTGTTGAGTCGGAAGTATTTGACTTCATCGCATCCTGCAGAGTATTGCTTACTGTCACATTTGCAGAAAAGATATCTGTTCCTGTGGAAGCTGCTGCATCACCTGTTGTTATGCTTACCGTACTGCTGCTCTGCATTTCCTGAATCTGTTCCTGTGTCGGGTAGAAGGATGGCTGGCGGATGTAACGGAAGCTTGCACTGTATGCTTCGCCTACTGTTACTCCATTCTTGCCGGAGGAGCAGTGTACTGCGATCCAGTCACCTGCGTCTGTTTTACCGCAGAGAATACCTACATGATTATCGCTTCCTGCTTCCGGTCCTTTCTGGAACACCAGATCTCCGGGCTGTGCATCTGCCTCAGTTACCACGTTTGCTTTCTCCCATTGATCGGAAGTTCCGTCGCCTACAGCTTCCTGCATTGCTTTATCCTGATATCCGTTGATCACTGCCCAGGTGACAAAACCACTACAGTCCAGTCCGTATGCGCGGATGGTTCCGGTGCTCTTGCTTCCCTCGGCTGATACCTTCTCGCTGGTTCCCCAGCCTGGATCTTCACCGATCACTGTGGATTTGCCGCCCCAGAAGTAACCGACTTTACCAACCAGTGAATAGGCTGCGGAGATAACATTTACTCTTTCCTCGGAAACATCATCTCCTACGCTCTCGCGGACAAAACCGTTGGCAGCTGTTACTACCGCGCAGAGGAGTTTGCAGTCTGTTTCCACATATTTCTTAAGAATCGTACGATCCTTCTTTGCGATTTTATTTTTCTTAATATAGTAGTTGATTTTACGATTAGCGTATGTAACGTGAGTGATATCCTGCTTGTCCCTTACGATCGGGTTCATCTCTGCAAAGATTTTCGCAAGGTCTTTCTTGCAGGAGGAATCCAGAGTAAATTCTGTTTTTCCGTCCTGGCTCTGCTGATATACATAGACTGCAAGGATATCCTGCCAGTTTCTTACCAGAAGACTGTCTGCAGATGTGGTGGTCTTGCTGCCGTTTACATCGCTGGCATCTGCTACTTTGTTCTTCTCTTTATATTCCTTCTCGATCTCATCCATAACAGAAGCGAAATCATCTGAGAAGGTCAGATTGTAGTTATTCTTCAGGCTGTCCAGATAGAAATCCTTACCTGCGTGGATATTGGACGCATAATATACCGGAGTTCCGGTCTGTGCAGCACTGGTATTACTCGTAAATGGATTATTCGTATTCGCATTGTTCTTCTGCGCTTCCAGCTGAGCAATAGTCGCTTCTGCCTGAACCAGCAGATTATAATTAGAAACCTGTGCCTTCTCTGTATCAGACAGGGCATTATATGCAGTGCGGATGCTCTGAACAGTGGCTTTCTTCTCCAGCGTGATGGTCTGTGCGTTCAACTCATTGATTCTGTCGATCACATCCTGGGCTGCCTTCGTAATCTGTGAAGACGGTGTTGGTGTAGGATTCGCAGGTGTCGGAGTCGGATCTGTTGGTGTCGGAGTCGGATCTGCCGGTGCAGGTGTTGGCTCTGCAGGTGTTGGTGTCGGATCTGTTGGTGTCGGATCTACCGGTGCAGGTGTCGGGTCTGCAGGTGTCGGATCTACCGGCGCAGGTGTTGGCTCTGCAGGAGTCGGATCTGCCGGCGCCGGATCCTCTGATCCTGAATCAAAATCACCGGAATCGCTGAAATCAGAACCGTCTGCTGTATACGCAGCAGTATCCTCTGCTGCAAGTACGGACGCAGGACCGGATAATACCATTCCTGACATCAATGTCAGACATAAGAATCTGGTAAGATACTTGTTTTTCATATATCTAAATTGCTCCCTTCTTACTGTGAGCATGTCCTTACCCCCTGTTTATAAGGGCATACTGTCTAAATTACTTTTCACATTATTATGTTATTTCATAAGTAAATTATCCCAAAATATTAACCTGTTTTATTCTAGCATAATCATTTTTTGAAATCAACAGCTCAAGGCAGGTAAATTCCAGATTTGACCAAAATTCATTTTTTTGTCACATTTTAACCGAATCAAGCAGTGAGAAAGATATATTTCAGAATGCAGGAAGGCTGTGCGGATATGATTTCCACACAGCCTTCCTGTATTCTTAGCGTATCTCTGTCAGGCTGCCTGAATGGCTCCTGCAAAGTTCTTATTACCAATGCAGATCTGTATCAGTCCCTGCACTACCTGAAAACACATATTCAGGATAAAGCGGATATCCTCTTCCACGCTGCGGAGCTTGTTGAGGTATTTCTCATGAGTAGCTTCGATATAATCGATCAGGGTGGGGAAATCTGCGAAGCGGATGGCCGGTTCCAGATATGCATGTGCTTCTCCCTGCTGTATACATTCTTTCAGTCTGTTCTTAAGTACTTTCTCATAATGATTATGCTGGCTGAAGCTTCCTGTATATGTTTTGTTATGAGGAAAGGTAAAATAATCCGCCATATAGTGGATCACTTCGCCGAACCGCCGCCAGTAAACTCTCTGGTTACTCTCGTCCGGTCTGATATCTGCCAGTTCTTTCATCCGGTTCTTGACATCTTCAAATGTTCCGTAGAACTCGTGTCTTCTGGTGATAAAGGACGGTTTGATATCCGGCAGAATGCTGCCCAGGCAGAAAGCCTTTCTGTGAGACTGCAGGCTTGCTGTGGTCTGCATCTGATCCGCAAGGTATCTTGCTAATAAAATATGTGATTTTTTACGCAATTTTCTTCCTCTTCTTTCTTTTGAGAACCTATCATTCTTATATATGGGAACGAATAATAATCAACTTAACCAACATAGAATACTATAGCAGATTTATACCTGTTATTCAAATAAAATTTTTGTAAACTTTTTCACATTTTCAGTTCAGACAACTGTTTCAGTAATTCCAGGTCACTGTCCTTTACTTTCAGGTTTGTCTCAATCTTCTCTCCCTCAGGAGTGGTGATCGCAATTTCAATAATGCTTCCTTCTTTAAGTCCTTTGCGTGAAACTGCCTGACAGAATGCCGGGAACTTGGGATGATTGCTCTTAAAGGTGTTCCATGCGCCTGTGATCTTCATGATATTTCCTATATTGTTTCCTATGTTCATATGATTGTTGTGTCCTTTCTTATCTCAACTGAATATTCCTGATTCTGAGAACTGATGCATATAATAACATACTTCGCCGGATTTGGCTATACCAAAAGCCCCCCAGGATTAACTCCCGAGGGCTTTCATGCCGCTCATATTATTCTACATTCTCAAACATCTCTGCTAATGTCATGGGAATTTTGAAAAAAATTTTAACGTTATAATCTACTGACAAAAGCCATCCGGGACACAAAAAGTGCCACAAACACCGTCCCCATTCATTGACTTTTTCCTTTTTTCAGATCTTCTACGATTTCGTTATAGCGTTTTTTGTTTAATCGATAAAAGAATAAAACAATTGCCGTAACGATCCACAGAATTCCCGGAATTGTCGAGAATGCATGCTTCATGATTGCAATTACTTCCGGATTCTGTGCCTGGTTTGCTATATAACCATATTTTCCAAGCAATGCTGCGAGAAGCGCGGTGCCAATCGCCATTCCGATTTTATTTCCAAGAGAAACAAAAGCATACTGGAATCCATCATTTCTAAGTCCCGTCTTCCATTCGCCATATTCCACACAATCCGGAATAATTGCATAAATTGCTGTATTAAAACCAGAGAAAAAGAACTGTGTAATCCCGGCAAGCGCATAAAATGCAACTGGTGATTCTTTTACATTGAAGAAGTACATTGCCAACATTGCAATACCTGTGAGCAGCGCAAAGATCGATGCAGTTCTTCCTTTATTATTCAGCTTCCGAAATACTGGCTGAAAGCATGCTGCACCAATAATGGACGGAATGATAATACACATAGAATATGTTGTATAATAAGAAGCATTTCCCTCTACATAAGTAAAATAATATAAAATATCTGCATTTCTTCCATATAATGTAAATCCAAACAACACCTGTCCAACCAAAGCCAGAAGATATGGTTTGTTCTGCATAACTGCTTTCAACTGTACTTTTATTGAGATTTTTTCTTTCTCAGGAATTGCTACCTGTTCTTTTGTCTTTGCGAAACAGAAGAAATGACAGGCAGCAAAGATGCATCCATAAATGATTGCAACTAACAGATAACCACTCTTTGCGCTGTTGCTTCCCAGCTTACTGATCAGCGGCACTGTCACAATATTGATGATTCCTATCGCAATCATTGCTGACACAGAACGGGAAGTATTAATCTTGGCACGCTCATCAATATCCTGTGTCATAGCACCACAGAGTGTTCCATATGGAATATTTACACAGGTATAACCTAATACCAGGAGGCAATAGGTTATCACCATATAGATAATCTTCGCTGTATTTGACCAATCCGGGTGTGCCCAAAAAGAAAGCACCAGAAGAATCGCTGTAATAGGCGCAGCTACAAGAAGCCATGGGCGATATCTGCCCCATCTTGTATGAGTCTTATCTGTCAGACCGCCTACGATTGGATCATTGATCGCATCCCAGAATCTTGAAAAGAGCATCAGGGCTGACACTGCAGCCATACTGATTCCAAACACGTCTGTATAAAAGATCATCAGAAAATTACTGACAAACATCCAGCTGAAATTACAGCCTACATCTCCAAATCCATATGCGATCTTACTGATCAGCGGCACTTTCCCATTATTACTTTCGTTCCCCATATCTTCCTCCCTGTCAGAATGTTGTTGGAATTCTATTTTTCCTGAACGTTAATGATAACCTTCATGGTAGTCTCGCGGTTGTCATCAATATACTGATATGCCTTCAGATAATCCTTAAATGCAAATGTTTTGGAGATCAAAGGTCTTAAATGCACCTTCCCATCATTTACAAGTGTGATTCCGTCGATATAATCATCATGACGATACATCATAGTACTCTTGATATCCAGTTCATGATCATTTGCGACTGCAAGATCAATTGATGCCATGCCTGCAAATACAGCTACCAGAACAATCACGCTTCCTTTTCTTGCATATTTGATAGCCTGTCCCATTGTGATATTATTTCCTGCACAATCATAGATCACATCCGCTTTATCCGGTCCAAATGCTTCAACCATTGCCTCCCCGAAATCTTTCTCTTTTGTATTTACACATACATCAATGCCGCATTCCTTCGCTTTATCCAGGCGAAGATCACTGACATCAGTAATCATAACCTTTGCTGCTCCCATCCCTTTCGCAGCCTGTGCAACCAGATTTCCAATCGGACCAGCACCAAGAACTGCAATGTTCATTCCTTTTACATCGCCCATCTGCTTCACAGCATGTACAGCTACAGCAAGAGGCTCGATCATTGCACCTTCTTCATAAGACATCTCTTCCGGAATCGGTGTTACCTTGGATGCATCTACTGCAAAATACTCCGAAGCAGTTCCTGTTGTCTGGAATCCCATAACTTTCAATTCTTCGCAAAGATTGTATTTTCCGTGACGACATGGATAGCAGTGTCCGCAATAAACCTGCGGTTCAATTGTTACTTTCTGTCCCTCCCGAAAAACTGAAGCATCTTTTCCAACTTTTACGATTTCTCCTGATACTTCATGTCCCTGCGTAACCGGATATTTGGTAAATGGATGTTTTCCATGATATACATGAATATCCGATCCACAGATTCCAATGTTCATGATCTTGACTAATACCTGATCATCTTTTATTTCTGGAACCGGAACTTCTCTGAAAATAATTTCTCCTGGATTTGTCATTACCTGCTGTAGCATAATTAATTCCTCCTTTATTTATTATCTTTTATTAATCGTTTTATTAAAGTAATTACATTATTATTCACTTGCCAGTATTTGTCAATATCCTTTTATTCACTTCTGCCTATTGCACAAGTTTGTTCCGTTGATTTTATGCATTTTTACTACAATATTAAGGAGTAATTTCCTTCAAAGCAAAAAATCCAGAAAGAAAACACTCTTTTCTGTGTTTTCTCTCTGGATTTTAAATTTATGATGCTGACATCATAATTACATATTTTTTATAAATTCCTGCAGGAAATGCTTTGCCGCCCCCACTGCAGATGCCTCTCTCTTGTAAGAACACATTTTCAGATATCTCACATCATGGTCGAAACCATTATATTCCATTACTTTTTCTCCTAATGGAATCATATACTCTGTAAGATATCCTCCAACTTCACCTCCAAGAATAATATCCATATCATACGCCATTCGTAAATTTGATATCAAAATTGCCAGATTTTTCAAATATTCCTGCCAGAGGTCTTCTGCTTTGGTTTCCTTATTTTCCAAACTCTTCATAAACTGTTCCAGTGTCTGGCATGTTTCATCTGTCAATGCACTCGCTGCACAATAAGCATCCGCACATCCCAGCTTTCCGCAATAACATTGCTTTCCTTCCGGGACCAGAATCATATGCCCAAATTCACCGGCTTTCTGATTCTCTCCCTGTATTAATTTTCCATCAATACAAAATGCTCCACCAAGAGTATTATTCAGAGACAGATACAGTGCATTTTTATATCTGTCTAAATCTTCTGCCATCATTGCTGCATTTGCATCGTTCACAAAATATACAGGAAGCGAGAATGTCTGCTCAAGAAAACCAAGACTATAGTTTTCTAATTGAAGCGCATGTGATTTGATCAGTATTCCATCACCTGGCTTTATAATTCCCGGAACAGAAATACCAATTCCAAGAATTCTGTCCTGATTTTCTACATCTGCAAGAAAATGATGCAGTTCTTCTCTGAGCCGTGAATAATAAGAAGCTTCTGTTGAAAATTCCAGCCGGATTCTTTCATACTTTTCAATTTCGGATTTCAGATTTACAAGCACAAACCCTACATGTTTTGCAGTAATTCTAATTCCAACTGCATAACGATATGCAGGATTGATACTGATCATTTTTGCTTTTCGTCCGCCTGTAGATTCATACTCTCCCATTTCAACTACAATTCCACTGGCAAGCAGCTCATTTACATTAGACAAGACCGTTGGCATACTGAGATTCAGATTTCTGGACAATTCCACTTTAGACGTTGCCTTATGATTTATAATATAATTGATAATTTGAAATTTTGTACTGTTTTTCTTTTCCGTTCCAGCCATCTCAAAGTTTCCTTTTATAAAGTATTTTATAAAAGAATCTTACCTTTTCCGGATGGATTTGTAAAGTCACTTTTGTATAAAAAACATTATACTCCGCTTATTCTTCTCCTAGATAATATCTGCCATATGCGTCTGCTGCCTTGATCGCTGCAAATACACTCTCCGGTGTAACTGTAAATGGCATATTCTGGAGAGTATCACCTTCTGCACTTGCAGCCTTTTCACCATGATACATATGATGGCATTCTTCCAGTACTGTCAGACCATTGTGAATTGCATGAGCTCCTGCAAGTCCAGCACTTTCAAATCCAATTCCGGAAAGCAGAGTATTTGCCTCAATGATCTTTTCCACTGCCGGAGTACATACACCAGCCTCCAGCTTTCACGCTTTCTTCCATCAGGGTATCAAAGCACTCTTCACGCCCTTGCCGATCCTACAAGACGTGAAATACTTAACCTTCTCAAACAGTCTCGATTATCAGCCGGCGAGATCAGCAATCATTTTTCTATTTCCGGTGCCGCCATTTCTCGTCATCTGTCTGTTTTAAAAGATGCAGATCTGATTCGTAACGAACGAGAAGGAAAATTTATCTATTACGAACTCAATGCTACCGTACTTGAGGAAATCCTCTTATGGATCAACGAATTAAAAGGAGAGAAAAATTATGATCAGACAAAATAAAAAAATGCTTTTACTTACATCCATTATAACACTGCTTCCAGTCTTTATTGGTCTGTTTTTGTGGAATCAATTACCAGATTCTGTTGCAACACATTTTGGACTGGATAATCAGCCGGACGGATATTCATCCAAAGCCTTTGCAGTATTTGGCCTGCCTCTGATTCTGCTGGCAGTTCATTTAGTATGTGTGGTCGCAACAAACATTGATCCCAAATCAAAAGATATTAATAAAAAAATATTCAGGGTTCTATTATGGATCTGCCCGTTGGTTTCCTTGTTTGTCTCCACTGTAATCTACGGATACAGTTTAGGATATGATTTTGATATGTCTTATCTATGTGGGATCCTCATTGGAGTTCTTTATCTTGTTCTTGGAAATTTTCTCCCTACAGTAAAGCCAAACTATACGATTGGTTTTCGTATTCCATGGACATTAAATGATCCTGATAACTGGTATCACACTCATCGCTTCGGTGGAAAATGCATGGTAATCGGAGGAATCATTATGATCCTTACCTCACCACTGCAAAACATGTGGATACTGCTTGCCGCTGCAATCGTTCCCTACCTTTTGCCAGCGATCTATTCTTATCTGTATTACCGCAAATCCTGATTCTTTACCACTGTATATGAATATACTGATGCAGCCACAGGAACTGTGACACAGTGTGCATTCGGCGGCGGTATTTTCAATACAAGCTGGCAAGACATCCTCAGTGGTCTCGGATGGGGACTCGGATACTTTGGTATGCCACATATCCTGGTTCGTTTCATGTCCATCGAGAAACCTTCCATGAGTGACATGCTCCCACCACTTAAATCTCTGATTTTGAAGT
>ENA-OROX01001149-OROX01001149.1-human-gut-metagenome-genome-assembly--contig:-NODE-1149-length-23399-cov-2.631297_pt1 | contig 23399 bp, 31 predicted proteins | sample MGYA00242133_ERZ509058 | MGnify/ENA primary metagenome ERZ509058 (study PRJEB26280, sample SAMEA2338751) | human gut metagenome | biome: human gut; feature: human-associated habitat; material: faeces...
TTCTTTATGCTTTACTTTTGGAAGCGGATTATGGATAATAACTTTTTTCAAGTAAGTATCCAAATAATAATCATCATTTCCAACACCAGCATCCGTAAGTACAAGAACGGCTAAATCATAAAGTGTAATGCCATTTTCATAATACTGTCCTTTGTAATAGTCATCGTCAATGAATTTCAAGACATCTACCGCCCTAATAGTGGCTTTTTCATCAGATGCACTCCATTCATATACATATAAGGAACCCATCTGAAGCCATTCAATACTACCATTATCAAGTTGGTATCCAATTGTTACATTTAATCGCTGTCCACTTTCCAAGAAGTTGATTTCTGATGCAGGATTATCTACGTTGAATATCTGATTATCATTATGGAGCGTTACACTAAACTCTGATTCCGGTAAATCATCATTGATAGATGAAATGGTTGTCTTATTGCTTGCGTTAAGAATCCATTCATTGTCATATTCCAAACCAAGACCAAATTGAATATAATCAATTCTAACTCTATTGTTCGGGACACTCATTTCAGTAATAATAAGCTCAATGTATGCCGTATTATCAAACACGGTATCTGTCTTGAAAATCTGCTCATTATTTTTAAAATTAACAGATGCACCATTATCAGTTACTACAGAAAATTTTGTAGGATAGCATTCTCCAAATTTGATTGTCAGACCTTTAATATCTGATTTTCCGCAACCAAAATCAAATTTTATATGCATTTCACCAGAAAACAAATCATTGCACGTATATCCGTCAATCCAATATTCATCTGCATTCTCTGGCAAAAAGTACATTGATCCATCAGCCTTAAACATATCCTGTTCGTAGGTTGCATATCTCTTAACTGTATGTTGCCGAAAAAGCGATTTTGGATCAGAAAAAGTAGTGTAATCCGTATTTTCCAGTGCTGCTGATTGTTGCGCTTCTTGATTTATGAGTCCAAGCTGTATCTTCATATACGATTCGTTACGGATTGGACGCTTCATCGATTCTTTATATTCTTTAGAAGTCTGAAACATTTCTACCACCCCGAATCAATAATGTTGACTTTACAGTTTATGTATGCCACTGGTCTACCGGCTTTATCGTATTTAAACACATCTGCCGTTCTGTCACCCGGATACATCGTTAATGTAATCCAGTTGTTTTCAACCATATCCCAGAATTTTACTGTTACAAAGAATTTTTTGAACTCTTTAAGCATATCTGACCATGTTTCTGCATCTAAGTACGCCCATTCTAGGTTGTCAATCTTATAATTGTCTCTTCCAATCTTCTGACCGACAACCTTGTTATTTGCATTTCTGGCTGAATTTACTGCCGTAGTCACTACCATATTGGGATAACGCTTCGGTGCAGGAAACGGCTTGCCATTTACAATTATAAAATTTGATATATGTCTTGCTGCCATTTCCTACCTCCTACGTTGGCGAAAAAGAAAAGCCCGTATTTCTACGCGCCTTTGATATCTGCTTATCCATTCTTTTTCCATCCATATTTACGCTTGTATCCTTTTTAAGAATCAATTTTTGATATTCAATAACTGTTCTTAAAAGTGCATTTGTTTCATCATTCGCCTTTTCAACACCAGAGCTTACACTCTCTACAATCTGATTGTTATTCGCTACAACATGACGATTTCCAATGCTTCCAATATATTCAGAGCCGAATCCGTTTTCATTGGCAACATAGACTTCGCCATTCATTGGGAAGCCACCATTAGCATATCCATGTCCATTCCAGCCACGTGATAAGCTACCATATCTTGATACCGTGTATCGAATAGCAGCTATCATGTTTGACAGCGGATCATAAATATTTTTATTGTATGGTGCAAGTGCATAACTACGGAACGTAGGATCAATCACCTGCATAAGTCCCTTTGACGGAATACCGGCTTTTGCATTGCTATCCCAGTTGTTGATAGCATTCGGATTTCCGCTTGACTCGGACTGCATCTGCATCAACAGACGATTCAGATTTGATTCGCTGTACTGTCCAGTCAATTTCAATGCTTTCTTAGCAAGCTTTCTCCACTGCTCTACTCCGGCAGACGGATTATATTTAACATTCGTACCACCGAAATCGCTCAAAAGACCTTTAATGCTATTCACAGCCGCATCGAATACAGAGTTTACAGCACCTTTCGCCATAGACAGTCCAGGCTCTAGTACACCGGTCAAATCCGTGAATTTGTCAATTGCAATCTGCATAAGCTTTCTCGGATTTTCTACATAATCAAGAATATCTCCCGTGAAATCTTTGATCTTCGCCCAAGCATTACCAAAGAAATCTCCGATACCGCTCTTGAAATGAGGAATATTCTGCATCCGCATCAATGCTTTCGTCTGGTCTGCCGGGAGTACTTTTGTTCCTTTTGGCATTGGTAACATTACATTACGACCTCTAGGAATGATTGTTTTCCCGTTCGGAAACTGTACCAACTCACGGTATGTACTTCCGGTTTGGTCATTAACAACACCAAGTGTGTCATGCGCTACACCATCAGTACCAGTTGCAAAATTCACATACGGATATGTTTTTCCAGATCCTAGTTTTCCAAGTACCCAGTTTACGCCACCAATAACGCCATTTAAGGCATTTCGAATAGGTGATTTGATTTTGTCGCCAATTCCACGAAAATAAGACCCGATATTATCGAAAATGCCAGTTATTCCATTGTAAGCTTTCCGGAAAGTATCCCTAAACCATGTTGAAATAGAACCCATGTTATTCTGAATAGCTGTTCTTTTATCTCCAAACCATGAACCGATATTCTGAAACGCAGATGCAACATAACCTCTTGCGCCCTTGAACTTCGTATTAAACCAGTCAGAAATGTTATTCATATTGGTTTGAATATCAGTTTTCTTCTGACCGAACCAGCCACCGATATCCTGAAATGTATCAGCCACGCGTGTACGTGCATCTTCATATTTTTTTCCAAACCAATCAGCAATATCGCTCTGTGCATTTTTTACATCGGTTTTTCTATCTGCATACCAAGTGCCAATGTCCTGAAATGCATTTTCTGTTCCAGTTCTTGCATCTTGATATTTTTTTGCGAACCAATCAGCAATATCATCCTGTGCGTTTTCTATATCTTCTTTTCTTTTTTTGAACCAATCTCCGATATTACTAAAATTTTCTATTGCCGCTTTGTTTGCACTTTCAATATCCTTGTCAGATAATCCAGACAATTGACTAGGGGATTGATATATCACTCCGTAACCAGCTTCAAAAAACTTGTTATCTGTCTTTTTCCAAAGTTCATTCACCTTATCAAAAATTCCCAAAGAGTCTTTCAGTTCTTTATTCGAAAGTCCATCTCCAAAAATTGCTTCGAAAAGACCTTTCATTATTCCTGTTTTGAAATCTTTCGGAAAGTTAATAAGTGCTTTTTTTAGAGCCTTAAAGAATCCTCCCAAATCCCACGTAAGCCTCTTCCAATCAATGCCACAGATAAAATCAACTATCTTCTGTCCGATTTTCTCCCACGTTTTATCCTCTGCCAGACCATCTATGAAACCAGTAATTGCTTCAAGAAAACCTTCGCCAAAATGACTGAATGTTTCCGCTGTAAGCCCAGCATCCCAAGTCTCAAAGAATCCGGTAATACTAGCAGCCAGTGAATCTCCAAAATCTCTCCAATCAAAATTGACTGCAAATGAATTTTCAGCGTGCAGTGCCGTGTTAATTGAACTGGCGATTGTAGCCCCTAAATCATAAAAAAGACGTGGCGAAATCAATCCATTAAGGAATGTAGCCAAGTCTTTTCCAAAATTATCAGCTTTACGATAAACCGTTTTCCACGGAATACTCTCCATTGCAGAACTCAGCTTATCTCCGAGCATTTTACCGATATCGGTAAAATCGGAGTTTTTGATAGCTTCTTTAAACTTATCAGCCAGTTTATTCATAGAGTTTGGAACTTCTATCGTTTCAAACATATCTGAGATAGATGGACTTCCGCTAGAGCTTCCACCAGAGCCAGAACCACTACCAGAATTGCCGGAATTATCTGCCGGCTGAATGACATTTAATTCATCAATGCCGAGAGTATAATTCTGTAAATCCTTAATTGCTTTTGCAGTATCATTTGCTTTATCTTTTGTTGTATCAAGTCCAGCGCCGTAATCCTTCCATGCTTTTTTAGCTTGTACAACAAAACCTTTTCCGGTAAGCGCAGCCATAAACTGACCAACTGCATTTAGCGCACCGGCAAGCATATCAATGAAAGATTCTATATACGGTCCGACTACATTCACAACCGGTGCAAATGCTACCGCCCACGCATTTTTCAAATATAATAAGGATGAAACCATTCCAGAAATACTTTTGTTATATTCAGAGCTATACTGTACAAGGTTGTCCGAACCTTCCTTGATTGCCTGTTTTATCTGGCTGATAGCTCCAAAAATGGTTGAGAACATAATGGATGAACCTATCATTCTTCCAAATGGCATTCCGTTCCTTTTGTTGCCACCGTCAGAACCGCCAAGAAGCTCTTTCAATGTATGGAACGGATGAATCGCTTTGTTTGCAAGATTCTTCGCATTTTGAATTGATTTTCCAACTTTATCAAATGATTTTTTTACGGAATTTATGTTGTTGGCAGCACCTTTTATACCGTTGACCGCCCGTTTAAAGATATTCGCTTTTTTCGCAGCATCTTCAAATGAATTACCCGCTCTCTTCGCTTCGTCAGCTCCCATTTCAGCTTTGACTGATTTCTGCATTTCCTGATCGTACTGTTTTTTAGCAGCTTTAACTTCTGCGCGTTCTCTGTATACTTTGTCGTACTCCGGATCATATTCCGTTAATCCCTTTGATGCTAATTCAGCCAATTGTTTGTCAAGTTCTTTGATGCGTGCATCAAAAGTATTAACTTTTCCGACGTCAAAGCTTTCGTTCAAGCTATTGGCTAAATCTTTTGCAGAATCATCCAATCCATTAAAAGTTCTCCAAGCAGAATTCCCGAATTTGTCTACAGCATCATTCCAATTTTTAACCCCGTCTGCAACATTTCCGAAAACCGCTTTCATCGCAGACTCATCGTAATTCATTGAGTCCGCAGATGTACTGTCACTTTTAGGCAAACTGCTATCACCAGAATTTTTTATAACATTTCTGTCGACAACAGCTTGAGCCTCTTCATTAACTTCAATGTACCTGCCAAGAGCCTCTGTGGCAGAATCAAGAGCGTTTTCGTATTGATTCATTTGCATTATTTGCTTGTACCAATTTTTGCCACCTAAAGAGTCTGTCCCTTCGAGTTTTATTCTGTCAGAAATTCCTTGTTTTGTATTTTTGTATAATTTTTCAAAGTTTTTAACTTGCTTTCTGAGTTCGTTAGCGCCCATACCAGAAAAATCCAAGTCGAGTGTAGAATCTTTAAATCTATTCTGTAGTGTCTTAAATTCCTGAGCTGGATATTTCAAATCACTTCTATTCGCCCTACCAGAACCATTCTGGCTACGAACGCTACCAGTAAGCTCAACAATTCTTTCCAGACCAGAAGTATCCATACCGGCACCGAAGATATCAGAAAAAGATTTTCCAGTATCAGCAACCCCTTTCAGCGATCCGGTTAAATCACTGGATTCAGATTTTGCTTTTTTAATACCGGCAACAATCTCGTTAACACCAGATATAATGCTTTCATACGCAGCATCTTCCATCCATTCTGGTTTGTAGAAAGAATTGCTTGTCTCGTAGAACTTTTCCAATGCGCTGTTAAGCTGATAAAATTCATCTTCAACATTGTTCGCATCTTTAAGAAGTCCAGGAAACATATCTTTCGCTTCATTATAAAAAGAGTCCAGTTCTATTCCACTTTTGGTAGAAAGTTTCTGTTTCATTACCGGAACTCGGTTTTTGTAAGCATCACCAAGAGATTTAGCTGTTTCCGGCGTAATCTTGATTTTGCTTGTAGTCTTAATCCAGTTGTATAACTTCTGATATTCTTCAGAAGTGGATTTTGCTACAGAACCATTTTTAGCAGTAATCTTTCCAAGTGCTTCAAGATCAGTGCTTAATCCACTATAGGATTTTCCACCATTTGCAGACAAGCCACCAGCAATCTTCTGTGAAAGTTCCCGAACCTGTCTCTGTACTTCCGGAGTGGCTTTATTGAGGTTGAAACCACTGATAAGTTCATCTGCCAGTTTCTTACCCTGACTTCTGGCAGCTTTATCCATAGCATTTCCAGAGAACAATTTGTCTACGTCAACGTTCTTGAAAGAAATACCGCCCTGCGCCATTACCATGAACTTTTCCAGTGCTGTAGCTGCTCTATTTATTCTTCTTTCCAGACCAGACAAAGCTCTGTTCGCCCGGTTGGCTTCTGCCTCAACAACTATCTCTAATGAATCAATTTCGTTTTCAGACATCTTACTCTCACCTACCTCTTGCTTCGTTAAATGCTTTTGCGTATGCTGCGAAATTTACGGATGCAATCTGCGTATTTTCCTCAATCGCTTTCTCAATCTCTTCCTCTGTCATTTCCAACTCTTCCGTGAAGATAAAGTTCTTTGACGGATATTGAGCTTTGGAATCCAGAGCACAACCAATCGCCTTTCCAACATAGATTCCAACCATCCATGCGGAAATATCTGCCATTCTTGCTTTTTCACGTTCTTCCCTATCTTTTTCTTCCTTATAAATAAGAAGAGCTTTGGGAGTCATGTCCCAAAACTCTGCATAGGAAATACCGCAACGTGCAGCCATCGGCAACCAGTATTGGTAAATATAATCCGTGTAACTGGAAAAATGAATTATTCTTCCGCTGTTACTTCCTGTTTCTCGTCTGTTTTCTTCTTCTGGTTCTTCTTCGGTTCTTCCGTTTCCAGACCCAGCATCTTTTTGAAAAAATCAGACTGTTTAACTGCCTCCGCAAATGCATCGGTAATATCGAACATAGAACCACCACCGAGAATATGCTGTGTAACAACACGCTCTGCCTCGGCACGATCACATTTCAGTACTACACAAGTAAACGCCATAGCAATAAGAGTCATCTGACCTCTTGAAAATGCTTCTGTGATTGAAATTCCCTGACTTTCCATGTGTGTATAGTCACCGAACTGTAATTCCGGTACGTTGTATGTCTTGTTATTGATTTTCACTTTAACCATATCGGTATCTCCTTTTAACTAAAAAATAGGAAGCCTGTTACGACTTCCTATCCTGATTTTTACTGCATATTACCCGGCAAACTGAGTAGCAGCATCTTTATTGTAAACTTCTGTTGATGGCAGAATAGAAAGTGTCATTTCTCTTGCTCCGTTTACGGCACCCTCGTTTACGAAAATGTCATGCTGTCCTTTCCAAGAGAACTTTCCGTCTTTTCCATCTGCGCCAAAATCAAGCTCATAAATCTGATCTGTATTGGCTGTCTTTTTGATAGCGTCAAACTTTTCCTTGTCATAGTTACAAGTAAACTGCATTGCGCTTACGGACTGTACGCCCGGAACAAATGTCTGCGCATTGTCTTCCAGATCAGTAGTTTCAATTGTTTCTCTTTCTCCACCTAACTGCGGATAGCTTTTGATTTTGCATAACTGTGCAAGAGCTGATGCAGTAGCACCGGCTTTAAGTACAGTGTTAATTGTGCTCATTCCAGCTGACATATTATCTTCCTTTCTACCGCTAACTACCAGCGGTCAGCGAATACCTCCAATTGGTATCCGGTGCAAATTTAAAATTTCTCTATTTCATTCACTGATGATACAAGACGGTTGAATCTTGCCACCATTCGGTAAATATTCGTATCTGATGGATTTTCAATATGCTTTGGACCGTATGTCCGTATGTAACCCATCTGTCGCATAGCATCACAACATTGATTTATGATATTCTTCGCTTCTGTGATATTCTTGTTTGAATAACACTGAATCTCAATTACTGATTTCACAGCGTTCTCACTGTTTTCCAAATCCATGCAAGCATCTTGATTGTCAATCTGGACAACCGATACTGCTGGAAATGACGGAGGGGACTTGCTGGAATAGTTTGATACATTCTTACAAGTTTCTGCCACATAGGTTTTTATGTTGGTCAGAACTCTATTTGAAACGTCAATCATTTCCAAATACCTCCCTTGCTATTTTTACTATTTTATCTCGCATTTCTACGCTGGCTTTATACATTGGCATACAGGCTTCAATACCATGAGTGTGATACCACTTGCCACCCTCTTCTTTTTGATACCACCAGCCATTAGGGTCATTCCAGTGTCCTTTTCCTTTTTCTCCATCAGAATAAGTTCCTGGTCCATACCCCAATTCACTTGCTTTTGGATTTTTCTCACCAGAATTAGCAACCAATCCAGTTCCAAACTCAAGGAAAAGAATAGCGTTGCTTTCAACAACAACTGCAATCTTTGTAACTTTTCCATCCGAGTCATTCTCAATCCTCAAACTTCCTATGGTTTGTCCGGTTTCTATGTGTTCAATCAGTATTGATTTTGCTTTTTGCAGTCCTATCTCCGAAAGCCTGTAAACAAATTCCTCGCATTTATCATTCAGACTTAATCTGTACTTTCTCACCTTTTCAGCCAGCTCGCGGAAACTTCCTGGAGATAACTTAGCTGTGTATCTAGGCATTTTTCGCCCTCACTTTCAATGCGATAACCAGTCCATTTATTCCATCTGCAATACCGGCAACAGTATAATCAGCAGAATCCTTATCCACTGTACCATCTGCATTCAGAACCGGTTCAGATGTCCACACAATTGATTCCTCTTTAATAGGAAGCTTCTCGACCGTAGATGCCGTTCTGGTGTAGTCCAGATTTGTTCCAAACATATCAGCATAAGCGTTTCCTCTACTTGCAGACAAAGAGGCGTAAAAAAAAGCCGGGGGACTATAACCGTTGTCATAATCTCCCGTTTCATCCCCGTTTTCATCAAGAATTGGAATGTTTTCAGTGTAATTGGAATACCATAATTTCTTTGTGTTTCTTTTCAGATTTCTCAATATACGCCACCCTCCACCGTAAATGCGTACCCCTGCGACCAAAATGGTCACGCACAATCTTCTTTTGCAACTTAACCCAGTTGCCGGGAGATAATCGGATCACCTAACCTCTCTTAAATCAGTGCGCATATAGCAACAACTCCTTCAAGACACGTGTTCCGGTTCGCCCATGCTCGGCTGCCGGTATTATCGCTATGGGAAAGCTCTCCCTCAGCTCCAATCTGGTTGTAATCATACATTGCAAGGTTGCGGATATTGGAAAAATACTTCTCCATATCCTTATTAACAGTGTCATCTGTATAATTATCCGGGTAATTCCGTATTTTCTTTATTTCTCTATAGGCATTTTTGACTTTCACAAGGAGCATGGACAAATCAGCTTCTTCTGAAATACCAAGCTCTGTTGACAGTTCATCGTATATTTCGTTTACTAATTCATCCATGCGATCACCTATTTCTTCGGAGGCCTTCCGACCTTTGGTTTCGCAACCACCGGTTCGGATTCCTCTACTTTCTCTTCTAATTCAACTTCTTTCCATCCACACGCAAGAAATGCGCTTTTCTGGATTTCAGAAGCGACAGTTACACGCTGTCTATCTTCTTTTTCCAATGTATACATCAAGTATCACTCCTACTCTGTCGGATCTTCACATACACCGATAGCGTCTTTCTTCTTGTTAAGTACGAATGCATCATAGCGGACACGTCCCTCAACAAGGTATCCAGAAATACCAGGCGCATCATCGTGAATCTTGTACTCTGCAAGCTTGATTGGTGAAGGCATAACAATCGGATTAGTGATAATAAAATGTACTTTTTCCGGGAAGTAAGACTTCGGAGCTTTTACAAAGTAAACACCATCAACTTCTCCAACAAGACCATTAATAGCAATCTGTGTAGCCATATCGCCTTTTTTGGTGAATGCTTCATCCAATTTCAGCATATTGTAGTATCCTGGTGTACAAATGCAGATTCTTCCACCAGTCGGAACTTTCTTGTTGTCAAGAATTTCCTGAACTGCAAGGAATTTTTCATATGCATTGGCTTTTGTTACTGCTGTATCTTTTACGATGTTTCCAGCATCAGCACCGGCAACAAGCTTGGCAATACGGTATGTATCAATTTCCGGGATAACAACTTCATCAATCTGTCTACGGAGTGCGGCACCAGCTTCCATTGTTCCCATTGTGTCATCTTCACTCTTCTTATCGATTGTGAATGTGAATGCACGGTCTTTTGCAAGTGTCATTTCCTGCACTTCATTTCCGAGTTCTTCTGGTGTTCCATATCTGCTTGCGCCCTCTGTAGTGTAATCGCCCATTGCTGCTGTTGGCATAGAGTATACTTTTACAGTAGAGACTCCAAGCCATTCAAATGCGTAGTTTACCAGTGAAGAGGTAAGCGCACCGAGTTTAAATCTTTCATCCACCTGCTGTGAATATTTAGCTGCGTAATTTACTGCCATCTTAAATTCTCCTTTACTAACTTTTGGTAATCAGCGAACACTTCTTTACGTGTCCGGTATCTTTAAGGAAGATTAACCATTAAATCCTTTCAGGAATGGATCTTCTTTTCCATCTTCTCCCTGTCCGGCATTAACCGGCGGTCTGCTTTTCTGCCATTCTGCCTGTGCAGCCTTAATAGATGCATTATTGAATTTCTTATAAAGCTCTGTCACTTTATCGCTTTCTCCAGCAAGTTCAGCTGTAGCGGCTTCTTCTGCCATTTCCTCGGACATTCCAATCGCCATATAACGCTTCTGTGCATCAATCTTGGCAAGCTTTTCTTCAAGCTCTTTGGTGTGGCGTTCTTTTGCTTCTTCGGCTTCTCTCTTCGCTTCTGCTTCCTGTTCTTCGGCTGTCTGCTTAGCTTTCAGCTGTTTACGGTAATTAGCAGCTTCGGAAGAAGTTTTATTGTAGTCGTTCTGAAGCTTTGCGTTTTTGGCTCTTTCCTGTGCAAGTAATGTCTGCGCTTCTTCAAGAGTCATTTCATGATCTTCCGGCTTGTTTTCCGGTTCCTGATTCTGCTGTACCTGTCCCTCAAGGTTTTTGTTTTCTTCCATAGTTATCATGTTCCTTTCTTTCGCGTTTAGAGTTCTCTCTCATCAGTTACATTTCGCGATTATAGACTTCTCTGTCTTCCGCGTTTGGTAAGGCACTTCTCTGTGCCATATGAAAACAGTCATGGTTTTGACCGTAATTTCTATAAATAAATAATTGAGCACCGGCAATTGATAATCTGATTTGCACTCGCTCCAAGCGAGGTATCCTTTGGAAATTGCATCCACGAATTCCCAACATGAAAAGCCTGTCCAATCGGAATGTATTTCCCATTGATTTCTCTGTGGTCTTTCCTTGTTACCTCATCCATAATAGATTCCCACCGCTTCATGGTTTTGCCGGAATTAACAGCCTCCATATATCTTGCGTGGTTAATTGCCGTATTTACTTCATTTTCAGCCATAAACCTTGCTCTATCTAATGAATAGTAGTAAGGCTCATTCTTGTGGCTTTTCGTGCTGTCTATAACATCGTAAGAAAAGCTCTTTGCGTGTGTTTCCAAGTATTTATCTACGTCCGTGTACTTTCTAAGCGTTTCTAAATAAGAATCCTCAATTTGATTACGGATTGGCTCATAATCTGTTTTGTTCGATTGAGCCATTGTAAATAGCCACGCCATAGTAGCAATGAAGTTGTTTTCTAAATCTTCTGCCATATGGATTCTTTCTGCTTTGTCCTCTTCTGGAATATTCATTTCACCGAAATACTGTTCAAATGACATACTCCGTTCATTCGTAACCAGAGCATTCAATTCATCAAAACTAAGATTCGTGAACATCTTCATCACCGCCATTATCGGTATTCATTCCATCAAGAATCGGGGAATTTCCAGTCTGATCAGATAAGTCAGAGATCGTTCTCTTCTGTGTCTGCTGTTGCGTATCATCTTTCTTAATCAATGATTTCTGATATTTTTCAATCATATCTCGGCTATCAGCCCATGCCTGAGCGACATCCGGGAACAAGTCAACCTGTTCCATAGCAACACGACCATTCACGCCACAATTTATCATTGCAACCATCGAATTAACCTTTGTAGCAAGGTCATATGTCTTATTTCTGATGAATTTTGGTTTCACGTCCGAATATTTCAGCTTTAGAAGCGGACTATCATACGGCGTATCTGTAGATGCCTTGATAGCAGCTAATTCAAGCTTTACGATTTCCGCTTTTCCACGGCGCAAAATCTGTTCTTCCTTGCAAGCACTGTTTTCCGCAGCGCTCCAACCAGAAGACATATTCATAGCAGAGCCGGTAGAACCACCGCAGGGGTCTGTTTGAATCGGTACATAAGCTCGCTGTAAAATCGTGTTTCTCTTGCTTACGATATTTTCCTGCACACCGGAATAATCAAATGTACTGGAAATAGCTTTCAGTAGTGGCGTACCGCCGTTTCCGGTATTGTTAGCAATAATCCACTGCCCTCCAACCGGAGCTTGTGTTTTACCGTTATCATCTTTCGGCAATTCAAATCCAACGCCGAAGAATACTTCCTGCGTAGTCTGTGCTACCGCATTGGCAAAATCAGATACTTCTACGTTCAGAGCATTCATGTCTGAAATCTGACGTTCAAAGCATCCTGTTCTATCTGTAGCTCGATTAAATTCCACAATCGGAATCATTTTCAGTGGATTGATTTCTCCACTGTGTTGCATGAATGACCAAGGATTCTTAGGCTTCTTTCCATTGGTGATTTCACGCATGTCTTTAATTTCGTATCTTGTGTCCGGAGTGAACACGGTATAATAAACTGTTCCGTTCTTTGTTCTGCAGAAAGTAACACCGGCAAGTTTCTCTTGCAGTGCCGAATTACGGTAAATGCAGAAAGTAAATAACGGATTCAGCGTTACCAAATCAAACGGGCAAAGTCCGTCAAAGTTGCGCTTGATATCGACAAACTGATAGCCAACGCCGGTAATCTCAACAAATCTTCCAAGCTCCTGATCTTTGGAGAATGCATATTCCGCATCGTTAAGCTCATTCAACATAGAAATCGAATCATCCTGGAAATCATTTTCCTTTTCAGTTGATTTCTTTAAATCCTTATTTCCACGCTGAACATATGTAATTGGCTGTCCCCACACATAGCCGAGTTTAAACTCTGCAATCTGGTTTGCTAAGTTATCAGATACCTTGATATTTACTTCCTTACGGATAATTTTCTTTCTAACAAGTGGCTGAATACCTTTTTCGTATCGCATCAGAAGCACCATATCATCTACATTTTTCATGTGAATCATCATCGCTTCTTCCAACACCTGAAAGATATTCTCGCTTGTAATCTTTGCAACATCCGTATAAATCCGGCATCTGCCAGTCAGTTCCGGATACGCAAACACTTCATTGTCCTCAGACACCGAATTTCACCTACCTTTGCATAAAAAAAGAAAGAGCTTCACGTGATAGCGGCACGCAAAACTCTTTATTCATGAACGAATTACAATTTCTTCGATTATAATTATATAGTATTTTTTTATGCTTTTTATGCAAGTTACTCTGAAACATACTTTTTTATTCTTCTGGACACTACAGACTGATCGAGTCCAATTTCCATAGCAATTTGCTGTTGAGACTTTCCGTCTTTTACACATTCCAGAATCATCTTATCTTCTAAATCGGCACAATCAGCAATCAGACGGTCAATTCCAATCGTAAGATTTTTCAATCGGTCAATATCCTCTTGCACTTTAATTTCCATTTCACGGCATTTCTGTTCCCACTCTTTCATCCGTGCTATTTCATATTCATTGCATCCGCTGACACTGAATCCCCGTGGCTCATACGGGAACTGAGGATTGGATCCGTAAACTTTCCCGGCATAGCAAGACGGACGTTTTTCTATGTAATCAGCAAGCTTCTGTTTGTCCTTGTCAAGGAGGACTCCAAGCAATTTGTAATTTGCAATATCTTTTCTGGTGATTTTCATTTCTGTGTATCCTCCTTAAACTGGGCTCTGGATAATCTGCGCTGCTCTTACAAATCCAGTAGTAACAAACAATGCGAAACTTGCTAGCCCGTCCGGCACGTCATCATGCGGATTTTTACCGCGTACTGAATAGCTGAGCAAGAATCCCATCATCTTTCCGTAGTCCTCTTTTGGTTTGTAATTCTCTCGGTCACGGAATAGTACGTGTTTCTTTACCCAATCTGCATTTACAATAATTTTCGTCTCTTTGTTGGATTCCGTATATTTCGTAGTAATGTTGCAATGACCGCCCTTTTGCTCAACCAGTTTGCTTACTTCCAGTGCTACACGATCACCACCATTGTTGCTTTCAAACTGGCATTGTTGCATACCAGTATTTACAATCAAATCAGACGTTCGCTCATACTGAATTCCATAATTGGAATTATCATCACATACACATTCTGTAAGGTAGAAATCATTTCCATACTGTAGCATACATGGTAAAAACAAAAAGTCTGTACCTTTATTTTTCGTATCGCATATGCCCCATACGGCATCCGGTTCCGTAATAGGAAGCGTGATGAATCGTCTAAGTTCTTCGTCCGTATACAGAAGTCCTTCACGTTCGATAGGCTCATTCTTGTACAGGCACTTGTAGGAGATTTCATCCATTGTTCTTTCCTGATCGTGGAAGAACTCAACACTGAATCCATTGTATTTGTAATCAAAGTTTGATTTTCCTGTTACCGGATCAATGTCTGGAACAGCAATGAATTTCGCTCTATCATCTCCGTCATAAATATCTTTCAGCCGACCAATAACATCATGCACGGACCATCTGGTAGCAATATGGATCTCCTTACAGCCGTCCATTTTTCGCTGTTTAGCATCAGTACCGTAGATTCTCCATAACTTGTCCAGAATATTTTTATTCAGTGCTTCTTCGATACCACCAATCAAATCATCACAATACAGGTATCTGTTGGCGCGGACCTTACCGGCATTCTTACTTCCTACAGATGTGCATTGGATATTTGAGAATGGTTTGTATTTGTTGAAGTTGATGGTTTCTCGCTTAGCATTGGTGCTATGAAATTTCACATCTGGAAAAATCTCTTGCCAGCAATATTCATCTGAATTCGTTGTGATATCCATTACTCCGTCATAGAACATTCTGGTAATATCTCCACTGTGCGAGAAAAACAAACTGAAATCGTCCGGGTGTCTTCCGATTATCCATGAACAGAAAAACTTTTCAAGAGTAGTTTTCTGCGTACCCGGTGGCATGGAAATTGAAAGAATATCCAATTTATCATCTTCCATGTCCTGTAGAGATTGAATCAATCCATGCTTATTCAATTGCTTTCTTTTTGGAGAATAAAAACGATCCTGTTCTAATCGCTTTCGCTCAAGATAGAGCAGATAGCTGTCAAATAAATGTGGCGCTTCAAATTTTAACGCCTGCCAATACAAATCCTCAAAACGTATATCTTGATTCTGTATAAGGAGCCTTTGGGCTGATAATTTGACCGCTTTCGAGAGCTTCAGACAGTATTTCAGATAATCATGGCTATCCTCATACATATTAAGACATAACTGCATGATGTTATCCCAAGTGCTATATTTAGTTGAATCCTGCATCTTTAGCGCATTGGCTAATCTTTTATACTCTCTTAACTCCATGTTTCTCCTTAAATCAAAAAAAGAGCCAATATCTGCGATTTCTCACAAATATCAGCTCTGGCTCTTAGGCTCTGGCACTAATTATTTTTAAATTCAACAATTCCATTCTGATCAATGATTTTAATTTCAGCTCCCCAATAAGACTTCACATATGATTGCATTCCTGAAATAATATTTCTTAGTTTTTCATTTTCAATCAATAAAGAACTCATATCATCTTCAAGATTGGCAATTTTTCTTTCCCATGAATCTTCCCATTCTTAATCACTGGATAATACGCTTTCTTACAGTGCTTACACCAAATCGGCGTATTTTCAATATTGGAATTTTTCTCTATCCGCTGTCCAGTCTTGTGACCGGCCGGACAGTAATACCAACCATTAACAATCATATTATTCCTCTGTATAACAGGTGTTTGTAATCTTTCCGTACACATCTTCATACAACTCCTGTTTGTCACCATTGTATGTGTACTCTGCATAGATGCCATCACCACTGACGGTAGTAGATGCAAGGCACTTGTAATTCTGCAAAGTCTTACATGACCAAACCACAAACACATTGCTTAAATCAATAGGTGTCTCTGGTCTGTTCTTCTGATACCATTCAACAAGTTTCTTTTTACATACACTCTGAAAGTGATTCATTCCTGTGATAATCATGATTAATCCTCCTGTTCCCATCCATCTTGAATCATTTTAGGTTTATACGCATGTTTCGTATATCCTTGTCCATTGCAAAGGTCGCATTCCACATCGTAATACTCGTAATCATCGCAACATTCCCAGTATTGAGCTTTATTGCGCTTCTTTGTGATTTTTCCAGTCCCACTACACTTTGGACATTTATGGATTTTATTTCCCTGTATTTCTTTTTGCAATTCTGCTAAAGTTGTATTCTCTCCATAGGTCTTACACAATCTTACAGCATCACATATCTTCATCGTATTCTCCTCGTTCTTCCATAAGTAAACAATCGAAAGTGGTATATAACAACACGGTTGCCATTCTTCAACAGTTTCCTTTGCATCCTCGATTGTTTTGCATATCCAAATTGGCGTACCGTTCAATGCATTCACTATCGCATACTGATAATCCTTGTATTTATTCCTTGCATCTTCAATCGTCAATATATCAGCATTACACGAAATATTATTTCGACTGCATCTCAGTAAATCGAAGATTTTTGCTAAACTCATAAATCGCCTCCGCTGCTATCGGTTCTCTGCCAATGAAAGAACCATCACCACAATAAGCACTGAATGCAATATTGCCAACAGTTACATTTGAGAAAAGAGAAAATGGTATCACTCCAAGTTGTATTACTTCAAATTTCGGGATAAATTCATCCATTCCACATCGGCATACTGAATGAAATTCTAGGAATCCAGTTACTTTCTGTCCTGTTTTCTCAACATAAACCGTTAAAGGTTTGCACACTTTAATCATCATTTTTTGCTACTCCACAAACACCCAATCTTCCGCAAGCATATCTGTCTGAGACGGTGTCCATGGCACTTTATTTTTAGGCGCATAAGGATTTTCTGTCTGTAATCCAGTAGTGTTGATATATATGAACGAATGCGTCATATAATTGAATGCTTCAATAGTTGTTCTTGCTGTAACTCTGTCGTATTCTTTCACTTCTTCACTTAGTTCAGAATACGGAATCATATCCGGGTGATCTGTAACTCCCTGTTTTTTCTTTTCTTCCCACCATGCGTTATGCACTGCTTCTGCAATAGTTTCAAGATTGACTTCTGGCGAATACATTTCCAGATAGATTCCTTTACCATTCCAACCTTTACGAGCTACCTTAAGTCCTCTTTTCAGATAACGGATAGCATCATCAAAGCCAAATGTTGACTGACCGCCGAGAACACCGCAATTCTCTTCATCAGCAATCATCCAATCGTCTCTCTGTGTGTGCATGAAAGTATATTCCACTCTCTGCGTTTCACGGATATCAAGGACTTCTCCCTGTCCTGCATCAGAATCTTTAGGTCTACAATGAATCATAATCGTCTGTTTTTCGTCATCCCAACACCAGTAACCGTTCCATCACGGAAGTTTTACCTTTGCTCCATGTTTCATTGCTTCAAATGCTTCTTTAAATGTCATCGTTCATTCTCCTTTCTACAAGCCCTCTCGCTCCGCTTTCCATTTTGCTACTCTATCTTTCATGATTTTTCTTGCTTTTTCTTGAGGCATATCTTTTGGAAATGTAGCAACTATCAGAATTCCGTACCCATGTCCCAAAAGTTCTCTTTTAATTTCATTTCTGGCAAATGAATAAAACGGCTCGCCCCAATAGATGTTTCCCAATGTTTTGTAATTAAACTCCGCCTCATAACATAAAACAACATCCTCATTGACACCACATTGAATTTCGTCTGTGTCGTATTCCTCAATTATAGCTGCGTCACTACAATCTCTTTTCTGACTATTCAGCATTGCACATATCTGTTCAGCTTTCTCTCTGCTTAATGCAACTGTTCGAATGCAATAATCAGAATACTCACCAGATGTAATTACATACACTTTCATTTCATCACGCTCCTTTTTCTCGAAACTGACATAGCCGGACTTGAACCGGCAACCCTCCGGTTAACAGCCGGACGCTCTACCATTGAGCTATATGCCAAAATGCAGAGAACGGTCAAGTAAACTCTGCATTTACTGAATTGAAGTATTGTTTTAAACATGATTAAGGCTTCCCTTTATTCATCATGGTAGAAATCATATTCAGCCAGTGTGACGATAAGTCTGAGCGTCCAGGAGCGACCCTTGGCTTCTTATCGCTATCAAAGCACACACGGGATTGATACCCATAAATTTCACGGTTCTTTCAGATTATGTTTTCGCCTATTTGCATTTCCTTATTCTCTTATGCTCATATCGAAAGATTGCTTTTCAAAACTGCCATACCGCTACTTTAACGAATTTCTTGTGTTATACTCCGATTTCTCAGATTCAAGGCAAATCAGCTTATTGAGAATTTCCAGTTAGTCCGTAGTCTCTCACACCACTCACATCACTGGATTATTTCTGCACCGCAGACGTCTATTTTACGCTGACCACAAGGATTCTGCATTTGATTTCTCTATGATGATACACTGCACGGCGTTGTTGATGGTTTCCATCTTCTCCAACAGAATCGCTTCTACCGGAAAAAATCAGTTGATCCAGTATCCCGAACCAACCTATCTCATCACCAATGCATCTCAGCAGGACTGAAAAATCCATCTTCACTGAGTTAATCGTGTTTAAAAGCTACCGCCCGGAATCGAACCGGGAACCTGTTGATTCGTAATCAACTGCTCTATCCAATTGAGCTATGGTAGCAGATAGTAAATGCGGTTTTTATGTGATTTACTACCAGAGATGCGATGGTTGTTAATAGTTCCTTGTTTCCAAGAACCGCAAAACTTGAAAAATAGCGGATGTCGGGGTTGAACCGACTTTTCAAGATCATGAGTCTTGCGTGGAGCCGTTCCACTAATCCGCAGCGCCGTATGAAGGAGTCGAACCTCCAAGTCGAATATCGACCGAATGCTTAGCAAGCATCTCCAATACCATTATGGGAATACGGCATACTGGCTGGATGAATCGTCATTCAATTACGCCTCTGACACAGAAGAACACCAGCCATATACAATCAAAACAAGGGGGATTAAATCATTCTTCAAGGCAACACGCTTGAAGAAATTGGTGGAGATGGAGTCGAACCATCCGAATCCGAAGACATCTGATTTACAGTCAGAACCGCTACCACTACGGGATATCCACCAATGTCGAAAGTGCGTTTTTACTGAACTGTCACTTTCCATAAAACAGGTTCCGTGATTTTTCATGTACGCGTCCATTACTATGCTCACGTTCGGCTACAGCCTGTGACTGTCAATATCTCCGCAAAGATACTGGGTTGAATTCCAACTCGCTAGAAATGCCATGCGAAAACTAGCCAAGCATACTCTAAAAGTCAGGCTATCAGCTGTTGCCTATAACTTCACCCTCTGCTCTTCATCGCTGATTATTATGACCTCCACGGCTTTTTTACATAAATTACTTGCAAAATTCGTCAATCTTAAAAGCAATTCATGCTGAATGCCAAAGAATGGAATCGAACCATTTCCTGTCAGTCTTGTTGTCGCGCGCTTCTGACCGCTCTTTCCAATGAGCTACATTGACTTAACCGCCATCTGACGGTTAGCAATAATATTTATCGTGCCATGCAATGCACTATGCGGTTATTTAAGGTTCATATCGTTTTACCGCCAATCTACACGCAGCTCTTTTATTCCTCAAGCAGTAGTTGGAGATTTTAGAGTCTTTACTGACTATTTTCCATCAGTTACTACCGTGTCTGCACCTTGAACAGTTACCCAGCCAAATTTGTTTCTTGCCTCAGCTTCTTTCATCCGAATCAGCTCATCCGTAATCGAAGCACTGATGATTTTATTTGACTCAGCTTCAGCCTGAGCTTTCGTAATCTGAATCTGTGCATCCGTTTCAGCCTGAATCTTCTCAGTCTCTTTCTGAACCTTGATTTTTTCCTGTTCAGCTTCTGCTTGCTGCTTTTCTTGTAATGCAGTCACGCGATTATCAATAGCTTCTTTCAGTTTCTTGTCTGGGTGAACATCAATGATTGATGCATCCAGAACTTCAATTCCGTACTTATCGGAAAATTCGCTATTCAGGTAATCAGTCAGCTCAGAATTGAGTTTTGATCTGTTTCCAGAGTAAATATCCATCATGGAGTAATTCGTTGTAATCTCTGAAATTTTCGATTTCAGAACAGGCTTCACACGGCTTTCGATGATATCGTCACCGTCCATACCTTTGAACTTCTTGTATGTATCTACAAGCGTATCCGGGTTGTATCGATATGACATCTGAAAACTGATTGCAATACTTGCATCATCAGAAGTAGCAACCTTAAAAGAGTCATCTCCCTTGCTGCCCTCTCTCTTGTCTTTCGACATTACCAAGATTTCATTACTTGTTGAGAACTCTTTTACTTTTTTCATCGGACCTACAAAATTCAATCCCGGTGAAAGCGTTTCTTTCTGTACTCCATCCCTATACGTGTAGACTATACCAGTCTGTCCAGTCTTAATCAATTTGCACGAACTGACCGTGAACGCTGCACCGATAACAGCTGCAACCACTACTACCGCGACTATTCCTTTTTTCTTCATTCGTCCATTTTCCTCTCTTTAATTTCTTTTTCTGCTTTCGCATTATCTTTAAGGATTGAAAGTAAGATTTTATTTCCTACCCAAGCCAAAAGCATTCCAATAATCAAAAATACGGTTAAGGCACCTACAAATACTACAAACATCTTAACTCACCGCCTGTGCTACAAAATATAATAAATTTCCAATAGATATTAACAACAATCCTACCGTGATTCCAATGTTGATTCCATCTCTACGAGCTTTCACCATGAAGTACAGCATAGAAGTAAACATTGCTGCCATTATCAAATTTGCAATCAAGAAAATTAAGTTGATTATCATTTCCGGTATCTCCTTCTCATTGGCAATCCGTGAAGTTTTCTCCAGTTATTATCAGCTTGCCGCCCTAAAATCATCCGTCTGATTTCTGGCGGTATCTTACGTATATTAACTGTAATGCTCAACGCTTTTCCATCGAACGGAAGAAGATCCTCTACGGAAATATCCGGCGATATATCATCAACGAATATTTGATTTCTTTCTACCGGAATATAGCTGTTTTTATGTTCATCAAAAATAAATAGTGAATCATTTCTTTCATCTTCGCCCATCAAGGAAACCTCCTAAATTGCATTCACGCTTTGAAACGCCTTAATCATCTTCGGAAACTGAATGGCTATCCAGTCAATAATTGTCTCTTCGTGTCCGAACTGCTTATAATGCTCATAGTTTGCTTGCAATCCACTTTCAGCAAGGAAAGCATGTATAATCTCATGCCGTAGCTGCTTTCGCATCAGTTCATCAAAATCTCCAACTTCATTTACATTGTCGTCCCTGATTCTAATTTCTCTCGATGTATAGTCACAATAACCATCAATATCTTTATCTTTGAATGGTTCCCTAATCACTTTATATTCAGTTCCAAGAATATTTACTGTTGTCATTTTCAAAGCATCTCCTACAGGTATTTGAGAATCAAACTGATAACTGCTATAACCGCAATCACAAATGTAATCATGTAAGTGAATCCAATAATCATAAACAATATCTTCTCACCTGTTTTGTAATTAGTCGTACAAGTAAGCCTTAATTTATTACTGGCACTTAATGTGTTGAAATACACTCTTGTAATAATATAAAGTGCTATGCTGATAACTAATAAAATTAAGGTGATTTTGATTAGCATATTATTATATAACTCCTTTTTATTTTTGGTCGTTATTTTTGGAGGTCAGAGACACCCGGGGCTGCGCCCCTCACAAACCCCCCGCCGGGACCATTCCAATGTCCAACAGTTTCACGCCACAGCTATCGAACATATGTATCTATACGACAAACACCTATTTGTTTAATACATCATACACAATATCTTGTGCCTACGCATTTTAGACCACGATATCTTGATTTCTGTATCATTTTTTGATTTAAATGTTAAAATACATCAAAAATCAAATGAAGATTCATCCGCGTCCTGATCTTCCAGCTGATCCGCTCCAATGTCCTGTGCTATCTGTTCAACCGTCTTTCTAGCTCCGGTGATCTGCTCCTGCTCTACTGCTTTCGTTTCTGCCATGCCGTAAGCAGCTTTAGCAATGAATATCTTGTTGGCATCCGTGCCCTTGGAGTTGCTCAAATTTGACGCTAATCTACCGGCGCAATATTGCTTCCATTTTTTTGCCGTCTTGGAGTGTGGCGAGGTTGGTCCGCCTCTATAATCTCCATTGATCCATGATGTGATGGTACTAGGATCTATATTGATCATCATGCTAAAATCATACAATGTTGGTAATACTCTATACTTACTGCATAATCTCTTGTATGTATTAAATAGATTATCTAATACCGTAATATCATTGTAATTATTAAGAGGTGTCATATTGTCTGAGATACTCAATAACATATCTGTAAACACTGTATAATCATATATACTTTCTTTATCTTCCAGATCAGATATATATCTATCTGCTATCTCTGTTATTTGACTTGTATATACTTCTATTCCATCTGCTGTAGTTATTGTATTATCTTTCATTCTGTATCACCTCCATAAGCATTGCACATATAATAGCGGTATATTACGTACATTGTCAATCAAAAATATCCCAGTGATATTAACTATATCTATCTGGAATACTATTTACTAACGCTATATATTGTATTTATAAACTTGTGATCTGCTCTTGCTTTTTCTGCATCGTCAGGCTCAGACTGACAAAGAGTCAATCTATTGACTCTCTTATATATTCTTATTCTTTCTCTTATTCTTCTTCTAGGGAGCTAACATTAGCATTACTGTTAGTTTTACACAAAAAAGACAGCCGTTATTGACTGCCTTTTTCTTGATCTTTTTTATTATCTTTATTTTTATATTCTTTTTCATACACTTTTTCTCCAAAAATTTCCGATATCCTGTCCATTGTCCCATTTCCTCCCTTCTCATATACCACTTTCGCCATAGTTAGACAGTGCTCTTGCACTCGGATCATCCACGTCGCATCCTTCCCACTGCCTGTTTGGCATCCAGAAATCCTTTATCATCTCTGCCTGACCGGGATACTGCTCCTCGAACAACTCCCGATACAG
>ENA-OROX01001153-OROX01001153.1-human-gut-metagenome-genome-assembly--contig:-NODE-1153-length-23367-cov-9.830216_pt1 | contig 23367 bp, 21 predicted proteins | sample MGYA00242133_ERZ509058 | MGnify/ENA primary metagenome ERZ509058 (study PRJEB26280, sample SAMEA2338751) | human gut metagenome | biome: human gut; feature: human-associated habitat; material: faeces...
TTTTTATCTTTGTTTAATTTATCCTCTTTCTCTTTATCTAATTTTACCATAGGCAATGTTATTGATATGATAAATATCATTATAGCAATTATAGTTGTTAGTCTATTTACTGGAATTCTTGTAACGGCATAAAAGCTTGCTAGTATTGCTTGTGGTGCGACTATTGATATTGCCATTTCATACGCAACTCTTAAAACTCCTAGTTTTCTGAATGCAATCATTGCAAATACTATAGTAATTATACTTACAATTGATAGAGGTAAAATATAAGGTTTTATTATATTTCTTAGTCTAACATTTGGTATATGAACTACTTTTATATCTGTTAGTTGATTTTCTATTTTATATTTTTCATTTATTTTATCTTTAAGTGTTGTAATTTGTTCTTCTGTTGCTTCTTTTACAGTTATTTGAACCATATCTTTATATAATTCTACTTGTTGTACTAACACATTGGAATTTCCAAATACCTCTTTTGCAGTTGCTTTTATATCTGCAACATTAAATTTAGAACCAACATTTATACTAATTTCGTCATGTTCTGAATATTTTAACCCAACATTAAAACCTACTGTTGCTGTTACTATTGTTCCTGCTATTATTAAGCATATTAATAATATTTGAATTACTTTTTTCATTGTTGTTTCCTTTCTATAAAACATTATTTTATTTGTTGTCTGCTTTCTTGCTATCATGATTGCTTTCTTTTTTGTTTTTTTCATTTTCATTATTACTTTCAAAAATTTTTAATACCAACATCAATGTATTATAAATTATCATTATTATTATAGCCCAGAATAGTATCATTCCAATACTTGCAATTTCTTCCCAACTAATTAATGCAAATGTAACAGCCATTACTACAAATGGAACTAAACAAATTGCAATTCTTCCCATCAAATGTTTTATGTTTTTTATTAAAATCTCTTTTTCACATTTTTTACTATATTCATTTAAAATTAATCCTGTAACAATGTATTCAACAATTACTGCAATTGCAATTGCAAATATTCCTGCTAAACTTATTTCAACATTTCCATATCTTATTGCAAGTAATAATACTGCTGTAAAACCTATATCTGCAATTACGCCCATTAGTCCATTTTTCTTAAACTTTATAACCATGCAAATAGCCATTATTAATGCTACTATACATAGCCCTACTATCACTATTTTCAATGTTTCTGCTGTTATGTCTGAATATACAAATCTGTTTGTTTCCATTGTATATGTTAATGGCATTGGATCTGTATTTAATAATACAGCCATATTAGATGCCGATTGAATATTTGACTGTATTTCAGATGTGTTTGTGCTTGTCCCCATTGACAATTGAATTATACCTGTCGAAATTTCTTCTTGGAAATATGTTGATATAATTGTACTATCATCTAATGTCATTTTTACTTTCTTAGTTGTCGTTTTTCCTTCTGCATCTGTTGAACTTATATATGTGTTTGATATGTTTTTCAATTTTTCTACAGCATCTTTATTAAACTCTATTGTTAAATATACAGTTGTACCTGAAGTACTTGTTGAATATTGTACTTTTGCTTCTTTTAAGTCTGCATTTGATAATAATACTTCTGATGTATCGTTATCTACTATTTTGAATTCACCTTTTGTAATTGTATATTGAGCAATATAATCTGTACTACTATTTTCTGGAACTTCTAAGCTAATATTGCCTGTAGATTCATCAAATCTTAAAAGATAATCTTCTACATTCATATATTTTAATCTAGCTTCTATAATATTTTTTACAGTTTCATAATTTTCAGCTGTTCTTAATTCATCTGAATTTACTTTTTCTTCTACTTCTGTAATATTTTCGTTATTTTCATCTTTGTCTGAACTGTTTTCTACCAAATTTCCATTAGAATCATATTTTTTAGTTGTAGTGCTATCATCTACCTTTACTAAAATATTTCTAGCTCCATATAAATCTGTTCCTAATTTATACTCTGGTATTACATTTTTCATAGCATTTTTGTCTTTTACATAAATGCCTGCAAATGAAATTAGTGATAGTAGTAAAATTATTACTACAACAGAAATTTTTCCTAATAATTTTAATGTCTTGTTGTTTTGTTTTGCTTTTTTCAATTTATTTTCCTCCATATTTTATAATAATTTAGTTCCATTAATAATTAGTTCAAACCATATATTTAAATATTTGGCAGCATATTTACTCATCTTTGTTCTTTCCATGAAGATATCAAAATAGTCAAGTACTGGGCATATTGTATTATCTATTGTTATATTTAATGTTACCCTACGTTTTTCTCTGTCCATAATAAATTCCGTATTGGTTACAGCATAATTCACTTTATCATGTTTGTCAAATGTAACAATATCCCTGTTTCTAACACGATTTCTGTGTACATCTGATTTATCTGCTAAAATCAGTGCTGCTGATATATCACTTACAGCTGTTCCAGTTGCTTCATCATGGTTTCCAATAGCCATCATAATTTCTGTTCTATCTTCCAAACTCATTCCCATGTTTTTTAAAATTTCATAAGCAAGTATTGCCCCAGAATGTGCATGGTCTACTCTGTTTATTGTATTTCCAATATCATGCATATACCCTGCAATTCTAGCAAGTTCCACTCTATGTTCATTGTAATCAAGCTTTTGAAGTACTTCCGCTGCTCTATTTGAAACTATGTTAATATGCCTCATAGAATGCTCTGTATAACCTAAGGCATCCAGCTGTTTTTGAGAACTCTCAATTAGATAATTTATCTCCTTGTTATTTTTAACATCTGAAAATGTTACCATATATGTCCTCCATACTGTTAAATTCTACTCTATCTGTAAGAAAATATCAACCTTTTATATGCAATTTTTTTATTTTTTACTATATTTATTTAGTTTATATTATCTTACATTTCTATCTCTTCATATTAACTCCAATAATTCCACCAATCATTCCTGTAATAATTGAAGCAGCCATTAGAATAATTGCACTTAAATTTATATTAAAGTTTGAATTTATTGTACTAGATAATAAATATATTACAATAACATATATTCCTCCAACAATAGCTCCATTAAAAATTCCCCTTTTTGCAATTTTTGAAACACTCAATATGCTTCCAATCAAAATACTAATTGATGTTATGCCTATTACAACATAATTAATAGTGTTCTCACTAATCTCAGTATTTACAAGTATTATAGAATATATTAATAAACCAGCAATTGTAAGTACAATTGATAAAATACTTCCTCTTAAAATTCTTGTTAAATTACTGCTTTCAGCATTAGATGTTTCTTTAGATATCTTTTTTATAAACTTCATACATAAAAACCTCCAATTATAAATTACTATAATATATTATAATTGAAGGCTTTTTATGTTTATTTTTTCTCTTTTTACTAGAAATTACAGTTCATTATTATTAGCAATTTCATTTGAACTATTAGTACTACTATTATTACTATTATTTGTTTTTTCGTTACTAGAATTATTTGTAACAGGCTCAAGCCCTAATACATTTTTTAAGTATTCAATAACATTCATAGTGTTACCTTGATATGTTAAATAATATTGATTTTCTCCAGAATTATTTATTACATACATATCTGTAACAAGAGGTAATATTAGTTCTTTACCAGATGAATTGTATAAGCCATATAAGCCATCTTTTCGTACGACTATGGCCTCATATTCTGGAATTACAACTAAACTATTTGCCTGATTATTCTTTGATGAGTTAGATAAACATCCTAGACTGTCAAATTCAAGCGAAGCAATCGTATTTCCATTTAGGTCCAATAATCCCCATTTATTTGATCTTTTAACAGGAATACATTTTTCAAATAATATATATGGGTTATCTATTTCATTTGTAGGAAAATCACTTTTACTTATTCCAATTTGCTCATATTCTATATATACAATTACACGCTCATTTTTGTTAATTATTCCATACTGCATTTTTGATGCACTTGAAGTTTTCGATACAAGATATAACCCTCTAGCCTTGCTTATAAGTTTTATACTCGTGTAGTCAGGCGTTATTTTTGTTTTTCCAGTCTTATCTATAATTCCAAATTTTCCATCGTCAGTCTCTACAATAAATTCCTCTTCTTCTTCCTCAAAAGAAATAGATTTGTATTTTTCACCAATTATTGTGTTGTTTGACGAATTTTTTACACCATACTTTCCAGCTGTATTTTTTACAACTATCATATCATATAAAATAGCTTTTTTATTTTTATATGCTTCTACATTATCTTGTGCGGCAATTTCAGCACTTTCTGGTATTGTTTTCGCATAAGATGTTGATAAATAATTCATTGTATATATTTTCAATGTATTATTATCCTTATTATATGAATATGCTAAATTACATCCTTTACTTATTCCGTCAATTGTTGTATACATTTTATTGTTAGACATAAATACTGGTTCATCAATTTCAAAATATTCATAATCAGCATCTGAACTTTGGCTTTCTGACAATATTGCTTTATATATTTGGTTAGATTCAGTTATATATGATACAGTTTCGTATTTATTTTGCAAATAACATTTATCTACATCCTCTGAATACGGGTCTTTATATTCACCATTATTTTTTGTATAACCAATTTTATCAGCTATATCTTCAAGAGAAACATAAATATTATTTTTGTTTTCGTCAATTATCATCGTGTCAGATTTTATTGAAACTCTTGCATTATTAATATAACATTTGAATTTGTTTTTCTCTATATAAGAAATGTAAAATATCAACCCTATTGATAGTATAAACAATATAATAATTGTAATACCAAGTATTATCATTAATTTTTTTGTTTTAGCTTTATTGTTTTCAAAATTTGGTTGTTGTTCATATAAATTCATTCTTTATTCCCCCTCGTATAGCTATAACGCATATAAGTTCTATAATTTGTCATTTGTATAACCATATTTTTTATAGAATTCTTCTTTAAAATTTAATAAATTATCATTTTCTATTTCAATTCTAACTCTTTCCATTAATTTAGTCAAGAAGTATAAATTATGTGTTGATAATAATCTTGTTCCTAATATTTCTTTAGTTTTTACTAGGTGTCTAATATATGCTCTTGTATAATTTCTACAAGTATAACAATCACATTCTGGGTCTAATGGAGTAAAATCTCTTTCATATGTTGCATTTCTAATAACAACCTTACCATTCCAAGTCATAGCTGTTCCGTTTCTTGCAATTCTAGTTGGCAATACACAATCGCACATATCAATTCCAGCAAGAGCCGCCTCTATTAAATAGTCTGGCGTACCAACTCCCATAAGATACCTTGGCTTATTTTTAGGCATTAATGGAGTAGTATATTTTAAAATATCTAAAAATTCTTCTTTAGGTTCTCCAACACTAATTCCACCAATTGCATATCCTGGAAAATCAAGTTTTATTAAATCTTCAGCACTTTGTTTTCTCAAATCTTCATAAAATCCGCCTTGTATTATTCCAAATAAGCCTTGCTGTTCAACATTTTTATGTGCTTCTTTGCATCTTACTGCCCATCTAGTTGTCCTTTCCATCGAATTTTTAGTATACTCATATGTAGATGGATATGGACAACATTCATCAAATGACATTATAATATCTGCTCCTAAGTCTTCTTCAATCTGCATTACTTTTTCTGGAGTAAACATATGTCTACTTCCGTCTAAATGCGATCTAAACTCTACTCCATCCTCTGATATTGTTCTTAACTCGCTTAAACTAAAAACCTGAAATCCTCCACAGTCTGTTAGTATTGGCTTGTCCCAATTCATGAATTTATGTAAGCCTCCAGCTTCTTTAACTATTTTTTCTCCTGGTCTTAAATATAAATGATATGTATTTGATAGTATAATTTGAGCACCTAAATCTTTTACTTCTTCTGGTGTCATAGATTTTACAGTAGCCTGTGTTCCAACTGGCATAAATACTGGAGTTTGAATATCTCCGTGTGGTGTATGTACAATTCCCCTTCTAGCACCAGAATTTTTATCTTCGTGTAATAATTCATATGTTATTGCTTGTTCCATATTTTTACTATTCAATTTTATAGAAAATCTATTTAATTGAGTTATTCCTTTCTTTTATATTTTACTTTTATTTTATGAACATTGCATCTCCAAAGCTAAAAAATTTATATTTTTCCTTTACAGCCTCATTATATGCATTTAGTACATTTTCTCTCCCTGCTAATGCAGATACCAACATCAATAATGTAGATTCTGGTAAATGGAAATTTGTTATTAATCCATCTAAACATTTAAATTTGTAACCCGGGTAAATATAAATTCCAGTATCTCCTTCACATTCTTTTACAAGACCTTTTTCATCAGCAACAGTTTCTATTGTTCTACAAGATGTTGTTCCAACTGCAATTACCCTATGTCCAGATAGCTTTGTAGAGTTTATTTTTTCTGCATCTTCTGCCTTAATGTAATAGTGTTCTGTATGCATATGGTGGTCTTCTATGTTTTTTTCTTTTACTGGTCTAAAAGTTCCAATTCCAACATGTAATGTAACATTTGCAATTTTCACACCTTTTTCTTCTACCTTTTTTAGAAGTTCATCTGTAAAATGTAACCCTGCTGTAGGAGCTGCTGCAGATCCATTATATTTAGCATACACCGTCTGGTATCTGTCATTATCTTTTAGACTCTCATGAATGTATGGTGGTAATGGCATTAATCCTATTTTATCAAGTATTTCATTAAATATTCCACTATATGAAAATTTTACTTTTCTTGTTCCATCTTGCATAACATCTAATATTTTAGCCTTAAGTAAACCATCTCCAAATATAACCGTTGTTCCAACATGAAGTTTGTTTCCCGGTCTTACCATTGTTTCCCATATATCACCTTCTAAATTTTTGAGTAATATAAATTCAACATTTGCACCAGTTTCTTTTTTTCCATATAAACGTGCTGGTATAACTCTTGTGTTATTTCTTACTAAACAATCTCCTGGTTCCAAATAATCAATTATGTCTTTAAAAATCCTGTGTTCTATCTCTCCAGTATTTTTATCTAATATCATTAATCTAGATTCATCTCTTTTTTCTATTGGTGTTTGTGCTATCAATTCTTCTGGTAGTTCATAATTAAATTCAGATAATTCCATTTTTATTCAGATACTCCTTTTGTTTGTACAATATTATAATCTTTATTTTTTTCTTTAAATAATCTCTTAATTTGATAAATTATACTGTTTATCGCTTGTTTTATATTTTTTGGTTCCTCAAGTTTATCCAATTTTAAAGAATACGTAAAATCTGTAGATTTTACTGGTTTAATTGTATATATTTCTTTTGGAAGCCCTATATAATCTCCAGAATAATTTTTTATGTTCTTATTCATGTAGTCTATATACCATTTTCTTAATCCATCATTTCTATCATCTACATAATTATAAACATTATAATCATGCAGATTAGGAACTTCATAGCCATTTTCTCTTGCGTTTCTTTCAAGTGTATGTAAAAATTCGTGAACAAAAACCTCCTCCGGGAATGTATTTGTTGTATAATTATTTGTTTGTTGCTGAATAATTCTTACATTAGAAAAACCTTTTCCTAAAAAAATCATATTTCCTAATCCGATCCACTCACATAATTTATTATTTTGTGTTAAAACACTCTCCAACGGTAAATTTGTACACACAAATATATGGTCAAATTCTTTTTGTTTAACATATTTATTTATTAGCTTATATGCATCCTTTTCTCCAATGTAATAACCATTTTCCTCGTCATATGATAACATTGTAAGTGGTTCTGTTATTTCTATAATCTCATATTCAATATTCATTTGATTATTTGAAATATTTCTTATTGAATTTTTTAGTCTTTTTAAATTGATATTTACAATAGTTTTATCAGACATAGTCATGCTATATTTTTGTAAATTTCCATTTATATTTACACTCGCATTATCTATTAGGAAAACTCCAAAATTCCAGGTATTGCTTTCATCTAATGTTCCTTCTTCTATTTGCAAATTTGCAAACCAAGCTGTTCCCTCTGCAGTATTTAGCACTCCTCCTAGTCTAAATCCAACTTGTACTTTATTATTGTTCTTTGAATTAAACATAAATTCTAACTTAGTCCAATCCGTATTACCTTGTATAACTTCCGAGTGTTCCTCCGTACCATTTAAACATATCTGTGCCCCAGCAGTTGGGTCATTATCGTTTCCTACCACATTTTTGGTTTTTACCATACAAGTTATCCTGTAAGGAGTGTTGGGTATAACAGAAATTTCCCTATAAAACATAGCATCATTTGAAATTTTATTTTCAACTTTATAACTTCTGCTATTATCATACTTTTCGCTTGAATCTCTTGAAAATTTTGTCTTTCCTTTTTCGGCAATACCTTTAGTGTAAAAGTTATAATCATATTTTCTATATACAAAAATTGCAAATATTATTATTACTATTATAAATATATTTGACATCAAATTTTTATATTTATTATTTTTCATATTTTACCTCTTTTGTTGCTTTTTACATAATTGAGTAAAAACTGCTATCCATTATGGCACACTACAGAAAAAGGAGTATATAAATATATTCCTTTTTCTTAGTACATTACTTATTTTATGCAGTTCCAGTTTTTTTGGTTGTTGTAGTTCTTCTTGCTTTTGCCTTTTTAGGAATTTCTCGATTATTATTTATTATTAATTTTGGAGCTTCTCCATTTTCAACAGTTGCCCTAGTTATTATGCACTTTTCAATCTTTGGGTTTGAAGGAATTTCAAACATTATATCTCTCATAATATCTTCTATTATTGCTCTTAATCCTCTTGCTCCAGTCTTTCTTTCAATTGCTTTATCAACAACAGCATTTAAGGCTTCATCATCAAACTCTAATTCAACATTATCATATTTAAATAATTTTTTATATTGTTTTACCAACGAATTTTTTGGTTCAACCATTATTTTAATTAATGCTTCTCTATCTAATTCCTTGAGAGTTGTTACTATAGGTAATCTACCAACAAATTCTGGAATTAATCCAAATTTTAGTAAATCTTGTGGCAGTAATGCTTCAAACACATCATATTTGTTCATTTCTTTACTACTTTTTATATCAGCCCCAAATCCCATAGTCTTTTTATCAACTCTATCTTTTATTATCTTTTCTAGTCCGTCAAAAGCTCCACCACAAATAAATAAAATATTTTGAGTATTTATTTGTATAAATTCTTGATGCGGATGTTTTCTTCCACCTTGTGGTGGTACAGAAGCAACAGTCCCTTCAATAATTTTTAATAGAGCTTGTTGAACTCCTTCACCACTTACATCTCTCGTTATTGATGGGTTTTCTGATTTTCTTGAAATCTTATCAATTTCATCTATATATATTATTCCTTTTTCAGCTTTTTCTACATCATAATCAGCTGCTTGTATTAACTTTAACAAGATGTTCTCAACATCTTCACCAACATAGCCTGCCTCAGTTAGTGTTGTAGCATCAGCAATAGCAAAAGGAACTTTCAATATTCTTGCTAATGTTTGAGCAAGCAGTGTTTTTCCACAACCAGTTGGACCTAATAATAATATATTACTTTTTTGTATTTCAACATCATCTTTTTCAACATTCTTTTCTGCATTTATTCTCTTATAATGGTTATAAACTGCAACAGCTAATGTTTTTTTTGCAGTGTCCTGCCCTATTACATACTGGTCTAATATATCTTTTATTTCTTCTGGCTTTGGTAAATCAGCTGGTGATTCAAGTTCATATGTTATTTCACTATCTTCATATAAATCATTTTCTATAATATTTGTACAAACTTTTATACATTCGTCGCAAATATATACTCCTGGTCCAGCTATTATTCTTTCAACATCTTCTTGTGTCTTTCCACAAAAAGAACATCTAATAGATTTATCTTTATCTCCTTTTGGCATTAATAATCTCCTTTTTTTTAATTTCTTATGTGATACTTCCTTTTATTTTCTCTTTTCCATTATTCCGTCGATTAATCCGTATTCCAATGCTTCTTGTGCTGTCATATAATGATCTCTCTCAGTATCTCTATTAATTACATCTATTGATTGACCAGTCCTATCACTTAATATTTTGTTTAATTTTTCTCTTGTTTTTACCATATGGTCTGCATGTATTTTAATTTCAGTTGCCTGACCAGAAAGTCCTCCACCTCCAATTAGTGGTTGGTGTATTAATATTTCTGAATTAGGTGTTGCAAAACGTTTTCCCTTTTCTCCAGATGCTAGCAATACAGATCCCATACTTGCAGCCAAACCAACACATATGGTTGACACTGGACATTTTATATAATTCATAGTATCAACAATTGCCATACCATCTGTAATTGAACCTCCTGGGCTATTTATATATAAGTCTATTTCTTTATCTGGGTCTTCTGATTCAAGAAATAATAGTTGAGCAACAACTAATCCAGCAGATGTTGCATTTACATCTTCTCCCAAAAAAATAATTCTATCCTTTAACAGTCTTGAGAAAATATCATAAGATCTCTCTCCTCTTGCAGATTGCTCTATAACATATGGTACTAAGCTATCTTTTTCAAACATATTTTTACTTCCTCCTATTTTATCTTATTGGTTAATTTTTAAAATTTAAAATAGTTAGTGAGCATAATGATATTTATAATTTATATAAATAAATTTCCCCCCTAACTATTTCGATTACTATTTCTTTATTTTAGCATTTTCAATTATTATTTTTATTGCTTTTTCTATTTTAACGTTATTTCTTAAATATTCTACTAAAGCTTCGTTTTTACTTAACTCTTCTTCTTTTCTACCGTAGCTTTTTGCCATTTCTTTTAGCTTTTCAGCTACTTCATCATCAGAGGCTTCTATTTTTTCTTCTTTAATAATTGCTTCAAGTACTAGTCTTGATTTTACATTTTTCTCAGCTTGCGCTCTGTAATTATCTTCAATTTCTTTTCTTGTTTTATTCATTATTTTTAAATATTGTTCTAAATTAATTCCCTGGTAAGATAATTGTTGATCCATGTCTCTTATCATTGTTTCAACTTCATTGTCTATCATTCCAGATGGTATATCAATTTCAGTATTTTTAGCAACCTCTTCTACTGCTGCAGTTTCTGTCTCATGTTTTGCTCTATCATCATTTGATGCTTGTCTCTTTTCTTTTATACTTGTTTTTAAATCATTTAATGTATCAAATTCAGAAACATCTTTAGCAAATTCATCATCTAATTTTGGTAATTTCTTTTCTTTTATTTCATTTACCTTTACTTTAAATATTGCATCTTTTCCAGCTAAATCGTCTGAAAAATATTCTTCTGGGAATTTAACTTTTATTTCTTTTTCTTCTCCAGTTTTCATTCCTATTACTTGTTCCTCAAATCCTGGTATAAAAGCACCACTACCAATTTCTAGTTCATGGTTTTCTGCTTTTCCTCCTTCAAAAGGTTTTCCATCTACAAATCCTTCAAAATCTATAACTGCAATATCTTTTTCTTGTACAGGTCTATTATCTACTGTTATTGTTCTTGCATTATGTTCTTGCATATGCGCAATTTCATGTTCTACATCTTCATCTGTTACGGGATATTCAACCTTCTTTAATTCTACTCCCTTATATTTTCCCAACTTTACTTCTGGTTTTGTTTGCACAATTGCTGTAAATATTAAATCTTCGCCTTTTTTCATTTTTACTATGTCAATTTCTGGTTTACTTACAACATCTAATTTATTGTCTTCTATTTCTTTTTCGTAAATTGCTGGAACTAATTCATTGAAAGCATCCTCATAAAATATCTCATCTCCATACATTCTTTCAACAATATTAAATGGTGCTTTTCCCTTTCTAAAACCAGGTATGTTAAAATATCTTGCACTTTTATTAAATACCTTCATTATAGCATCATCAAATTTTTTTGCTTCAATCGTAAACTCTAGTTTTAATTCGTTATTGTTCTCTGTTTTTTCTATCTTTATACTCATTTAATTCAAGTCCTTTCTCATTTTCAATAAATTGCTAATTTATTATACCACAAATTGCGTATATTGCAAGGCTTTTTTTAGATTTTGTTTCTATACATTATAAAGAATCACACTTTTCGTATGATCCTTCATTTCTTATTTTATATTATCTTTATTATACTTTCTAATAAGTTTATCATTTCTTCTTCCGTAATTCCATTTGTTTCTATATCAAAATATATGTCTTTACATCTAAAAGTTGCTACATACATTTTTTCATATTGAGATATAATAACATCTACGTCACCAATTTTTGATGTCTTTTTACTGTTATCTAAGAAATAATCTCTTATTGGCTCTTCTACTTCCGAAAAGGCTACTTTAATACTATTTTCATAGTCTTTACTATAATTAAATACATAATCATGCAATAAGTCGCATTCAGTTGTGTTAAGATTTTCCCTTGTAAAAATCTCATAACAGCTATCTAATTTATATTCACTTGGTAATTCTATATTATTAATAAATTCAAATTTTTCTGGTATGCTAGTAATTTCAACAGTTTGCACATCTGCATCAAATTTTGCAATTGAAGCCTCTTGCATCTGATTAATTTCAAGCATTACATTCATGTTTTGACTTCTAACAATACCTTCATCTTTGCTTTTTATTACTTTGTTATTCATCTTTTTCTGTGCAGCTAGCATTCCAATGCCTAATATAAATACCGCACAAGCCGATGATAATCCATATATGATTTTTTTATTTCGAATAATTTTTATATAAATTTCTTTTTTATTTTTCTCTTTTGGTGTATCATATTCTTCATCTATATATTTATCATCAATATCTCCAAGAGCTCTTAATAAATCTTTTGAATTCATGTCACTTCACCTCTTTATTCTAAATGTTTCCTTAAGGCATTTCTCAGCCTTAATAATTCCATTTTTGTTTTACTTTCTTTTTGCTTATGTTTTTTTGCAATATCTTTAATTGAACTCATATACCAATACCTCTCGAGAAACACCACTCTCTTCTCTTTTGGTAAATTTTCTAAAAATATATTAAGCTCTTTCACAAGCTCATTGTATTCAATTTCATTCTCCATACTATTTGTTGGTATGCAATCCTCTAATTCTTCATAAACTAAATCCATTGAGTTATCCCTTTTTTGTGCATTTTTACTATCATATTTGTCAAGAGCCAAATTTCTTGTAATCTTTGCCAAAAACGCCTTAAAAATACTAGGTCTATTGGGAGGAAGAGCATTCCATACACGCAAATATGTATCATTAACGCATTCTTCTGAATCTTCAACATTTGCTATTATATTATAGGCTATCTTACTACAATATTTTCCATATTTCTTATCTGTTTCTTGTATTGCTACTTCATCACGTTTCCAGTAAAGTTCAATTATTTCGTTATCTTCCATCTTATCTCCTTCATCTATACTGACGTAAAAATTTTTATTTAGTCACATATGAATTACTTATAACAAAAAAACAGATAATTATCAATAAGATAAACCTCATTTCGGCTTATTTTTAAAATAATTATCTGTTTTCGCTATTTTACTTCTGTAAAATCTTTTCTTTTTCCTTCTTCAATCTCAGTATATAAATTAATTTTGTAATCTAGCCTTTCTAGCGTTTCCATTATGTTCTTTTGTTTTTCTTGGAGTTTTTCTCTTGCTATCGTCATTATATTCCTCCATCTTTTATTACATAATTAATCCTTTAACTTCAATCCATCTTTAAAAGCATGTCCTACAACATCACCAAGCACTCTATAAGTGTTGCTTACCATATCAAATGTTATAATCTCCATTTTATCCACATCAATGTTTTTATACATAACATTTCCTCCTTTAATTATTAATATAAACTACTTAGCAGCTTTTATACCCTATTTCACAATGTATCTCTTTGTGGCAATTTGAACATACTAATATGCATTTTTCTAATTCTTTTTTATAATCCTGCCAAGACATTGTATTTCCAGATCCAAGCTTAAATTCTTTCTCTAATGGATTTAAATGATGAAATTCAAGGGCATCAATGCATTTATTATATCCACACCTTGAACATTTTCCCCCTAACATTTTTATTCCTTGTAATTTCATACTTCTACGTAAAATAGTTTTTTGATGTTTTCGTGTTTCATATATATTTCTTGTTGAATCTCCACTACAGTCATAACAATAAATTCTTGTAGAACTTTTAGTCTCAAAAGATGCTCCACATATATCACACATTTTTTTCATAAACAATCGCCCCTTTCATAACAAACCTATTATATAATAAATCTTTATATTTTTTTGTCGTAAAAGGTCGAATTACTTAAATTTAATAAAAAATAATCTGAATATCTATTGCTAGATTTCAGATTATTATGGCTCCTCATGTCCTTCCATATACGAACTTTCTATCTGTTCTATATCTGGAATTTCTATGCCATTGATTTCATCTGATACATTAAAAACAATATCTATATGTCTTTCATATAAAAAAACTTTATTTACAAAAACGCTAATTAATAGTTTTTTATACTTTTTATTATTTATATTTCCATCTTTTAAATTATATAAGAAAAATCTTATTTGATTTTCGTCTAATTGTAAATTACTCTCTATTTTTATTTTAGCAATTTCTTCTGATATTTTATTTTTTTCTTCTTCAAGTTTATCATACTTTGCAAATATGTCTTTTCTCATATCAGAATTTTCACACTCTTTTAGGCTATCAATCAAATTATCTTTTTGTTTTTCTAGCTTTGTAATTTTCTTTTCTAAATATTCAACATCACTCTTCTTATTATCCTTTGACAAAATCTTACCTATTTCACTTGCAACTTTATCAATAACCTCATCTGTTAATATTCTCCTTGCTTGTTCTACTACTATATCTTCTATATAATCTTTTGGAATGTTTTTTTGTTTACATTTTTTTTGTGTCCTCTTACCATTACAAGAATAATAATGATATATAGCCTTTGTAGATGAAGTTCCTGAAATTCCCGTCATCATTTCTTTACATTGACCGCAGAATAATTTAGTTGTTAATAAATAATCTTCTTTTGCTCTTCCTCTTGCTGGTGACTTTGAATTAATATTCAATTTACTTTGTGCTAATTCAAATAATTCCCTATCAACAATTTTAGGCATTCCGCCTTCAATTTCATACCTATGTGTCTCTCCTGTTCTTCTATCTTTTATATTATATCTATATATACCAATATACGATTTATTTGTTAATATTGTTTTTACACTACTTTTATTATACGGATTTCCATACACTGTTTTTTCACCTTTATCATTAAGGTCATTCATAACATCTATCATGGTATTATCTTCTTTGCAGTATAACTCAAATATTCTTCTTACTAAATCGGCTTTTTCTTCATCTATATAAAATCTTTTATCTTCTCCAACTTTATAACCAAGTGCTACAACACCTCCATTGTAAAGGCATTTTTCGGCATTAATCATTAAGCCTCTCGTTGTTTTTTCTGATAATTCCGCAGAATAATATTCCGCCATTCCTTCCAAAACACTTTCCATCAAAATTCCCGAAGCGTCAGAAGATATGCTTTCATTCGCAGAAAAAACTCTCACGTCATTATTTTTAAGCTTGTTCTTATATATTGCACTGTCATACCTGTCTCGTGAGAACCTATCTAACTGATATACTAAAACTCCTTGAAATGCTCTTTTCTTGCTATCTTCTATCATTTTTAGGAATTGTGGTCTATTAGCAGACCTACCACTTTCAGCTCTATCAATATACTCCCCTACTATAATATATCCATTTTTCTTTGCAAATTCTTTACAGACTTTAATTTGACCTTCTATGGATTGTTCCGTTTGATTATGGGAACTATATCTTGCATATATTACTACATTCATTTTCTACTCCTTCATTTAGGTTATAAATCAATTATTACATTTTTAGCTTTTCCTAGTATCATTATATCTTTAATATCATAAGTTAGCATTTCATACTTTGTATTTATAGGTAATAATACAACTGTATTACTATATATAAAAGCCTCTCTAATAACAACCTTATCACCTATTTTGACAACTAATATATCCCCATTTTTATATTCTTCTTCTATTTTTAAAATAACCTTTGCATTCTGAGGTATTACTGGAAACATAGCATCACTATCCATTGTAATTCCCATTGGCTCAGTCATTTCCATTTTATAATTTTTATCATTTAATTCTATACTATCGCTTATATCATATTTTTCAGAATTCATTATAGATAAAACAAAATCAGCCAGTGGTTCTTTTTCTATTATATTCTCCAATTCAGTTAAAGTTTTTTCGTCAAATTTATTTTGAAATACTTGCATAGATATTCTCATAGATTTCTTTTTCATTTCTACAAAAACATCTCTAATTATTTCTGGTGCTTTATCCAAATATCCCTCTATGATTAATAATCTTTCATCTACGCCACATATTTCGGCAAATAGTTTAGATATGTTCTCTTTTGGTGGCATAGCTCTTCCATTTACTATTTTACTTAAATAAGTTTTATCGATTTTTTCTCCTCTTTTTTGGCACTCTCTTATTATATCAGCATAATTGTAATTTTTATCAGCTATAATTTTTTTTAATAAATTACTATATGGCACTTTTTATTCACCTCTTTATAATATTACCATAGTTTTGTTGCTTTGTAAATACAACTATATTGATTTTTATTTCAATTTTATTGACTTGTTTTCGAGTTGTATATATAATTCAATATAGTTGATAGCAATTACCACCTTTGCTATTTTTCAGTTTTCTTTACCTTGCTTAGTCTAATTATTTCTATTGAATGTACGGTGTCAAGGTCATTTATGCCGAGCTTTGCGAGGGTAACCTTTACACTGTACATTCAATAGAATAAACTGCAAAATAGCAAGGTGAAAATTAGGTTGTAGGATACGTAGTAACACCCTACAACCGTCCGAAAATACGGAATATCTTTATAAAGGAGTTTAATATGATAGATACAATTAAGATGTTTACAATGATAAATCCATATATATATAATAATATAATGGCAAAAGGCAACGTAAAAACCTCATACAATAATGAAACTAAAGAAATTTTCTATACTATTATAAATGGCAATATTGAAGGCTCTTACAATTCTAATTTTTCCATTAGAGTTGGAAATGGCGAAAAATATAAATTTGTAAACATGTATTTTATAGAAATAGAAGGTTCTTATCATAAAATAGTAAGAGGTTATAACAGCCATAATGGGTTCTATAACATTCAGAATATTGCATATGATTTCATAAAACTGACTGAACAAGCTTATAATGTAACCCTTCCTACTCTAAAACATTGGTTTCTCCAAAGGGTAGACATTGCACTTTGTTATGATTTAGGTTCTCAAAATAATGTAGAAACTTATATTGATAATTTAAACTCCTGCAATTATCCCAAAAGAAAATTAAAACATTATGAAGGCGAAAGCATTTATTTAACTGGTACCACTACAACTCTAAAAATTTATAATAAACTAAAAGAATTTGAAAAACACGATTTAAAAAAATTTCAAAATACAGATTTTAACTTACCTGAATATTTAAATGAAATTAATGGTTTTGTCCGTTTTGAATGTGAAATAAAAAAGAAAAAGTTACAAAGTTTTTACGGAGAAAATTTTATACGTATAAGCAATGTAAATTATGCAGACTTAAAAAAGATATGGACACAAGAATTTTCTAAACTATTAAAACTTCTAAATGGTGATTTAAAAATAATTCAAGATAGAGCTAGTATTTCTAATAGACTTCAAAATTGTTTTTCAAAAGTACGCGCAAATAATTTATATAACTTTTATATTTTAATTGAAACAGAAGGTTTACAAACTGTAAAAAAAAGAACTTGTAAAAGTGTTTTTTATAAAAATATATCAGATTTAAGAAAGGTACAAATAGATTTTTCTCAAAAATTTAATGTTAATATGAATGATAATAGAATTAACTTTAACCCATTTGAAAGTGATGAAATAATTTGAAAATATCGAATGATTTAATTAATGCTATTGCCTCATCTATTTCATTATCTGATATATCAGAATATATAAATTCACACTTAGAAGAATATAAACAGTTTGTTAAAGAGCAAAACAAGGCATAATCATTTAAAATTATGTCTTGTTACTCTAAATATTTTTGTATAATAAATTTCATTTGCTTTATATTTATATCCTTATTTATTACTGACGCTTTTAGGAATACAATTATCTTCTCTTTTTCTCTATTTTTTAATTTACTATCTTTTATCTCTCTATATTCTATAATCCTACTCCATACTGCATAATGTAAATAAAAATTTCTAATTTCATTTTTCATTACATGTTCCTCCATCACTTATTATATTTACCCAGTTGGCGTTTGTCAACAAGTTCCTATAACTTTTTTGATATTATTTATAAAACTTGTAAAAATAATAAAGAGGATTTAATATGGAACTATCTGAAGCAGTAAGAATAAGATTAAATAATTTATTAAAACAATATAATTTGAATGTTTCTCAATTAAGCACAAAAGCTGGAATATCACGTTCAACTTTATCAAAATTATTATCCGGTAAACGCAAATACATTCGACTAGATATTGTTGAATATATATGTGAAGCGTTAAACATGAAATTATCTGACTTTTTTGCAGACCCTATTTTTGATAATATAAATATTCAAGATTAATTCAAAAATAAACCAGTTGGTGTTCAACTGGTTTATTTTGTATTTATTTATACCAAAAAAAGAAATGTTTATTATCTAAACACTCCTTTTCTTACTACGAATACATTCGAAAAAAATCGAAAGTTCGTATATAAATTTATTGGCTCCTCGTGTCCGACTTGAACGGACGACCTATCGGTTACTGCACTACATTAATTTTCATTAACATTATATTATTTATAATTTGTAGTCTGGACTTTCTCTTTACCATATCGATTGACTTAGGTAGGTGGTGTAAAGTCTCTACACATAGCTTCCGCCTTGCTCGGTATTGTCTTCAGCATTATCTGTTAAGAGTTTCACCGATTTAGCCACCTTCTTCATCTAAGGATTTCTCCATAGAGCTGCTAACTTCTGATTGCAAATAGTTTTAAACAATCTGCTTTACAGCCGAGCGCTCTACCGACTGAGCTAACGAGGAATATATAAAATCTGGCGACAACCTATCTTTCCAGCAAGGTAACTCGCAGGTATTGTCGGCACTTAAGAGCTTGACTTCTGTGTTCGGAATGGGAACAGGTATTTCCTCTTAGTAATAATCACCAGAAAAGTAATGTCTGCTTTTCATATTTGATATAATACCATTAAATTTATAATTTGTAAATAGTATTTCCAAATATTTTTAAAAATTTATTAATTCCTTAATAAAATTTAAAGCACACTCAAAAATACATAGAAGAATTATTTGTAAACCTCTTTTTATATTAGTGGTTAAACCCTCGATTTATTAGTATTGGTCAGCTCAATGTATCACTACACTTACACCTCCAACCTATCAACCACATAGTCTTTATGGAATCTTACTACCTTACGATATGAGATATCTTATCTTAGAGTTGGCTTCACACTTAGATGCTTTCAGCGTTTATCCAATCCATACTTAGCTACTCAGCCGTGCCTCTGGTGAGACAACTGATACACCATTGGTATGTCCATCCTGGTCCTCTCGTACTAAGGACAGCACTCTTCAAATATCTTACGCCTGCGATAGATAAGGACCGAACTGTCTCACGACGTTCTGAACCCAGCTCGCGTACCGCTTTAATGGGCGAACAGCCCAACCCTTGGAACGTACTTCCGCTCCAGGATGCGATGAGCCGACATCGAGGTGCCAAACCTCCCCGTCGATGTGAACTCTTGGGGGAGATAAGCCTGTTATCCCCAGGGTAACTTTTGTCCGTTGAGCGATGGCATTTCCATTTACAACCACCGGATCACTAAGCCCTACTTTCGTATCTGGTCGACATGTCTGTCTCTCAGTTAAGCTTCCTTCTGCCTTTGCACTCTTTCGCGCGATTTCTGTCCGCGCTGAGGAAACCTTTGGGCGCCTCCGTTACTCTTTAGGAGGCGACCGCCCCAGTCAAACTGCCCGTCTGACATTGTCCTCTAACCGGTTTACGATTACAAGTTAGAATTTCAATAACTTAAGGTTGGTATCCCAACAACGACTCCGGAGAAGCTGACGCCTCTCTTTCATAGTCTCCCAACTATCCTGTACATAAATCATCGAAACCCAGTATCAAACTGCAGTAAAGCTCCATGGGGTCTTTCTGTCTTATCGCAGGTAACTAGCATCTTCACTAGTACTACAATTTCGCCGGGGACATTGTCGAGACAGCGCCCAAATCATTACGCCTTTCGTGCGGGTCAGAACTTACCTGACAAGGAATTTCGCTACCTTAGGACCGTTATAGTTACGGCCGCCGTTCACTGGGGCTTCAGTTCTAAGCTTCGGTTTAACCCTAACTCTTTCCCTTAACCTTCCAGCACTGGGCAGGCGTCAGCTCCTATACTTCATCTTTCGATTTAGCAGAAACCTATGTTTTTGTTAAACAGTTGCTTGGGCCTTTTCTCTGCGACTGACTGTTACATCAGCACCCCTTATTCCGAAGTTACGGGGTTAATTTGCCGAGTTCCTTAACAATGCTTCTCCCGCTCGTCTTAGGATCCTCTCCTCATCTACCTGTGTCGGTTTGCGGTACGGGTACTTATATACAATATCTTCAAGCTTTTCTCGTCAGCGTGCTTCTTGATACTTCGTTACTTTTAATTTTCACTCCCTCTTGCGAGCCAAGCTTTTCCTCTTACTTGGTTATCTTCCACTTCTGCGTCCCTTGAATCTTTTAAGTATATTCGTAGTGCAGGAATTTCAACCTGCTATCCATCAGATACGCCTTTCGGCCTCTCCTTAGGTCCCGACTTACCCCAGGCGGACGAACCTTCCCTGGGAAACCTTAGATTTTCGACGGGATGGATTCTCACCATCCTCTCGCTACTTATTCCAGCATTCTCTCTTCTGCTTCGTCCACATGTCCTTACGGTCATGCTTCATCCTACTACAGAATGCTCCTCTACCACTTACATTATCTTTCAAATGTAAATCCGCAATTTCGGTGTATAGCTTAGCCCCGGTAATTTTCCGCGCAACTTCACTCGACCAGTGAGCTATTACGCACTCTTTGAATGAATGGCTGCTTCTGAGCCAACATCCTGGTTGTTTATGCAAAATCACATCGTTTTCCACTTAGCTATATCTTTGGGACCTTAATTGACGATCTGGACTGTTTTCCTTTTGACCACGGAACTTAGCTCCCGCAGTCTGACTCCTGAGTATTTACATATGGTATTCGGAGTTTGATAGAGTTTGGTAACCTGGTTAGGCCCCTACCTCATTCAGTGCTCTACCCCCATATGCATTCCCTCAAGGCTAGCCCTAAAGCTATTTCGAGGAGAACCAGCTATCTCTGAGTTCGATTGGAATTTCTCCGCTATCCACAAGTCATCCGGTGCCTTTTTAACGACAATCAGTTCGGACCTCCACTAGATTTTACTCTAGCTTCATCCTGCTCATGGATAGGTCACTCAGTTTCGGGTCTATTATGCATGACTTATATCGCCCTTTTCAGACTCGCTTTCGCTTCGGCTCCGTACCTTACGTAATACTTAACCTCGCCATACACAATAACTCGCTGGACCGTTCTACAAAAAGTACGACATCGCACATATAAAGTGCTTTGTCTGCTTGTAAACATAGGGTTTCATGTTCTATTTCACTCCCCTCCCGGGGTTCTTTTCACCTTTCCCTCACGGTACTAGTTCACTATCGGTCACCAAGTAGTATTTAGCCTTACGGGATGGTCCCCGTTTATTCATACGAGATTTCTCGTGTCTCGTACTACTCTGGATACCACTAATCTCAACTTTTCTTTCATATACTGGACTTTCACCGTCTATGGTATGCTTTTCCAAAACATTTCTATTAGAATTATTGATAATATATCGTGGTCCGAACCCCATGTGTATTACTACTCATGGTTTAGGCTCTTCCTATTTCGCTCGCCACTACTCTAGGAATCGATTTCTCTTTCTTTTCCTGTGGGTACTAAGATGTTTCAGTTCCCCACGTTCCCTTCTCATATACTACTTTACTCATATATGGATACTTAGATTGTTTGCTCTAAGTGAGTTCCCTCATTCGGATATCTCTGGATTAATGGATATTTGCTCCTACCCAAAGCTTTTCGCAGCTTATCACGTCCTTCTTCGGCTCTTGGTGCCTAGCTATTCACCCTACGCTCTTTGTAGCTTAACCTTATTTTCATTGTTAATAATTAATATGTTTAACATTATCTCAATTATTAATCGGTTTAATTGTATTCTCTAGTTTTTGACAACTATTTGAATATCTAGTTTACCTATTTTTATTCTTCTATATATTTTTCAATGTGCTTCCTTCAAACACCTTCATATTATAACTATGCTTGATGTTTGTATGGTGGGCTCAAATGGAATCGAACCATCGACCTCACGCTTATCAGGCGTGCGCTCTAACCATCTGAGCTATGAGCCCATATTTTAGAGTTGTCTCTAGTGTAATTCTTTTCAATAAAGAGCCTTCACTCTATTTTTCAATGTACTTTTTGAAGAGTACATTGAAAAATAAACAATAAACCTTCTCCGGAAGATTGAACTTAATCAATCTTCCAAAACTTCGTCTTTCTCCTTAGAAAGGAGGTGATCCAGCCGCACCTTCTGATACGGCTACCTTGTTACGACTTCACCCCAATCATTGATTCTACCTTCGACTGCTGCCTCTTTACAGTTGGCTCACAGGCTTCGGGTATTCCCAACTCTCATGGTGTGACGGGCGGTGTGTACAAGGCCCGGGAACGTATTCACGGCAGTATGCTGACCTGCCATTACTAGCAATTCCGGCTTCATGAAGGCGAATTTCAGCCTTCAATCCGAACTGAGACTGCTTTTGGAGTTTCGCTCTACCTCGCGGTGTTGCTTCTCTCTGTTACAGCCATTGTAGTACGTGTGTAGCCCAGGACATAAAGGGCATGATGATTTGACGTCATCCCCACCTTCCTCCGATTTATCACCGGCAGTCTGATTAGAGTTCCCAGCTTAACCTGTTGGCAACTAATCACAGGGGTTGCGCTCGTTGCAGGACTTAACCTAACATCTCACGACACGAGCTGACGACAACCATGCACCACCTGTATAGATGTCCCGAAGGACTAACTAATCTCTTAGTTATTCATCTATATGTCAAGCCCTGGTAAGGTTCTTCGCGTTGCTTCGAATTAAACCACATACTCCACTGCTTGTGCGGGCCCCCGTCAATTCCTTTGAGTTTCAACCTTGCGGCCGTACTC